>JAEEGI010024943.1_pt1 | contig 11628 bp, 8 predicted proteins | sample 8958751 | NCBI WGS metagenome assembly JAEEGI01 (sample SAMN16246545, study PRJNA631951) | gut metagenome | biome: gut microbiome; feature: rumen; material: KS-attached | host: Bos | place: Iran: Karaj | collected 2018-10 | reverse complement strand
CAGTTCAACGGTGTGGATGCGGATGGCGGCATTTACGTTAAAGTTTTCTTTGATGACCATGACGAAGGAAAAGTATTCAAAAAGCAATTGAAACCTGGCATGGAATTACAGTTGCTGGGAAACGCCGAACCGGATCAGTACAACCATGATGCCATGACCTTTACACCTGCTGCCATAAAGAAAGTGGAGACACATCAGAGGGAAGATAACGCGCCGGTCAAACGGGTAGAACTGCATTGCCACACCAAGATGAGCAAGCTGGATGCGATCACTGACGTGAAAGCCCTTATTAACACAGCAATCCGGTTTGGCCATAAAGCGCTGGCAATTACAGATCACGGGGTAATTCAGGCATTTCCGTTCTGTGCCGACGCTGTGGAAGATGCCGGCAGTGATTTAAAACTTATTTACGGCTGCGAGGGATATCTGGCTTCCGATGCTGACGGCAAAATCATGATGGAAGGCCTGCCTCATACGCATAGAATCCAATCAAATCATATTATCATTCTGGCCAAAGATTATATCGGACTGCGGAATTTGTATAAACTGATTACTCTGTCCCATCTGAGTTATCTGAATGGCAGCGGGGTCCGCGCCCGTCCGCTGATTCCCAGAAGTGTACTGGAAGAACTGCGTGAAGGGCTTTTGCTGGGCAGCGCCTGTGAAATAGGTGAGTTATATCAGGCGATAGAAAAGGGAAAATCCGAAGAAGAATTACTGAAAATCGCGGATTTTTATGATTATCTTGAAATACAACCCCTGGGCAATAACGCATTCCTGGAAAGGGAAGGGCGTTTTACCCATGAGCAGCTGATTGAAAACAATAAGCTGATTTACCGTTTGGCTAAAAAACTGGGCAAACCGTGTGTGGCAACCTGCGATTCGCATTTTCTGGAACCGGGGGATGCTAAAACACGCGCTATTTTGCAGTACAGCCAGGGATATAATGACGCGGATATGCAGGCACCGCTGTTTTTCCGAACCACAGAGGAGATGCTGAGGGAGTTTACATACCTTGGCAAAGAAATCGCCTATGAGGTCTGTGTCACCAATCCAAATCTGATTGCGGACCGGATCAGCCGGATCAAACCGGTTCCGGACCGGGACCAGTTGTATTCACCTGTATTGCCGGGTGCAGAAGAAGAAATCGTGGATTTATGTTATGAAAAAGCGCACCGGTATTATGGAGATAAGCTGCCAAAAATTGTGGAAGACCGACTGAAGATGGAACTGGATGCCATTATCGGCAACGGCTATGCCGTTTTATATGATATTGCTCACAAACTGGTTAAGCACTCCATGGACGAGGGCTATCTGGTTGGCTCCCGTGGTTCAGTAGGTTCCAGCCTGGTTGCCTGTATGACAGATATTACGGAAGTGAACCCCCTGATACCTCATTACCGCTGCCCAAAATGCCGGCATACTGAGTTTTTCGAACACGGTGAATATGCCAGCGGTTTTGACATGCCTCCCAAAATCTGTCCTGACTGCGGGACAGATATGGCGCGTGACGGTCACAATATTCCCTTTGCGGTATTCATGGGATTCCACGGCGACAAGGTACCGGATATTGATTTGAATTTTTCTGATGAATATCAGCACAGGGCCCACAAATATACGGAAGAATTATTCGGACGCGACAATGTCTGCCGCGCTGGTACCATTGCCACGGTTGCACCTAAAACAGCCTGGTCTTATGCCAAAAAATATTTTGAAGAACATAATATACCTGCACATCCGGCGTATGTTGAAAGCTTCATAGCCGGCCTGAATGGCGTTAAGCGAACTACAGGGCAGCACCCGGCCGGAATCATGGTTATCCCAAGAGATATGGATATCCATTACATAACGCCCATGAGCCATCCGGCTGATGATAGAAGCAGCAGCATTATCACCACACATTACGATTATCATTCTATCAACGACCGGTTGGTAAAACTGGATATCCTGGGACACGTTGATCCCACCATGATCAAGCGGCTGGAAGAGTTTACCGGTATCAATGCGATGGATATTCCCGTAGGCGATCCGGATACGATGTCGATTTTTTCTTCCACAGAGAAGCTTGGTGTGACTCCGGAACAAATAGGAACAAACGTGGGTACGCTGGGTATACCGGAGTGCGGTACCCGGTTTACGCTTGATATGATCCACGAACTGAAACCCAAGCTTTTCAGTGACATTGTCCGTGTATCCGGTTATTCCCACGGTACCAACGTGTGGATTGGTAACGCCAAGGATCTGATAGAATCCGGGCATCCGGTAGAACAGACCATTTCCACCCGGGACGACGTGATGACCTCATTGATAGCAAAAGGGGTGGATCCGGCTATTGCATTTAAAACCATGGAATATGTCCGCAAGGGAAAAGCTGCTAAGAAGGGACTCGAACCGGTAATGCGGGAAGCTATGGAAAAAGCACATGTGCCGGAGTGGTATATGAAATCCTGCGAGACCGTCCAATACCTGTTCCCCAAAGCCCATGCGGTGGCATATGTTTTGAACGCCTACCGGATAGCCTATTGCAAGGTCCATCATCCCCTTGCATACTACGCCGCTTATTTTTCCCAGCGGGCCGATGTTGACGCGACTTATATTGCCAAAGGGGAAGCGTACATACGGCAGTACATAAAAAATGTAGACTTACAGGGTAAGGACGCGAAAGCTGTAGATAAAGATAATGTGATTTACCTGCAGCTGGTTTTGGAAATGCTGGCAAGGGGATTTGTTTTTTATCCCATCGATTTGTATAAGTCGCACGCTTATCAGTTCCGCCCGGAAGACGATCAAGGAATACGCATCCCGTTATGCTGTTTGCCGGGTGTAGGCAAAGGCGTGGCACGTACGCTTTCGCTGGCGGTAAAAAACAATTCACGCAAGTTTATTTCCCAAGAAGACCTGCTTTCCTGCTGCAGGCAGACAGAGCAGATCGTATTGGATAAAACTGCCAGGCGTGAAGAATTACTGCCGGAAGAGGAAGATCTGGGACATGTGGGACAGACAGCTCTTGATGCTTTGGCAGAATACGGAGCGCTGGGTGATCTGCCGGTCAGCAACCAGATGGAACTGTTCAGTTTCTCCTGAACTGATTCTTTACAAGAAAATATATATTTTCTTACAAAATTCTGCAGATTCTTTCAAAAATAATTTGCAATTATGATTTTTGATGATATAATAAGAAAAGAAAATTTATGAACTACCAGGAAAGAGTGGGCGCAAAACCCGCTCTTTCGTTATATTGGAATATTTTATACAGGGAGTAAACTTATGAAACATGAGGAAGTAGAAAAATATATTACGGATCTTGTCACACCTGTCTTGCAAGATACAGACATCACGCTGGTTGATGTGGAATATGTACGCGAGAAGGATTGGTATCTCCGCATTTTTATTGATAAACCGGACGGAATTGAAATTGACGACTGCCAATTTGTAAGCGAAAAGCTGGCAGAAATTCTTGACGAAAAAGACCCTATCAAGGAAAAATATTATCTGGAAGTATCTTCCCCGGGTATTGACCGCCCATTGAAAAAGGATAAAGATTTTGAGGCAAACTATGGCAAAAAGGTAGATATCCAGTTTTTTGCTCCCTTTGATGGACACAAAGAACTGACCGGCGTCCTGCTTTCACATACGGAAACCGAAATTAACGTGAAACGCATCGTGAAAGGCAGGGAAGAGAAGAATCCAATTAAAATTGAACGTAAATTGATTGCAATGATCAGACCGCATATTGACTTTTAAGGAGGAATTAAAAAGTGAGTTCAGAGTTCGTACAGGCAATTGAAGCGTTGGGAAAAGAAAAAGGTATTAATTCAGAAGTTTTGTTCCAGGCTGTTGAAGAAGCTGTGGTAAGTGCATATAAAAAGAATTATGACAGTTCCCAGAACGTGCGCGTAGAAATGTCCAAAGCTACCGGAGAATTTCACGTGTTTGAGCAGCGTAAGGTTGTTGAACAGGTAGTGAAACCCCATGACGAAATTTCTTTGGAAGAAGCATTGAAAATCAATCCAAATTACATTTTGGGTGACATTGTCGAACAGGAAGTCTTTCCTAAAAACTTCAGCCGCGTCGCTGTGCAGAACGCCAAGCAAATCATCATGCAGCGTATCCGGGAAGCGGAGCGGAACATGGTCTATGACAAGTTTTCCGAACGGGAAGACGATATTGTAAACGGCATGATTCAGCGTGTAGAACGCGGTACCGTCTATGTAGATCTCGGATCGACGGAAGGACTGCTGATGGCAAATGAGCAGGTTCCGGGGGAAAGGTATATGCCCCATGACCGTATGAAGTTTTACATCATCGAAGTCAAAAAGACAGGAAAAGGGCCTCAGATTATGCTGTCCCGTACACATCCCGGTTTGCTGACAAGATTGTTTGAACTGGAAGTTCCGGAAATTCACGACGGTATCGTAGAACTAAAATCCATTGCGCGGGAAGCAGGAATGCGTTCCAAAATTGCAGTTTTTTCCAACGATGAAAAAGTTGATCCTGTGGGCTCTTGCGTAGGCCACAAGGGAATGCGGGTACAGAACATTGTAAACGAACTGCGCGGTGAAAAAATAGATATCGTTAAGTATAATACAGACCCGGCGCAGTATGTGGCTAACGCGTTGTCGCCGGCCCAGGTAGTCAGCGCAGTAGCCAGTGATACAGAAAAAATCTGCTGGGTCGTCGTTCCTGACTACCAACTTTCGCTGGCCATTGGCAAAGAAGGACAGAATGCCCGCCTCGCCGCTAAACTGACCGGCTGGAAAATAGATATTAAACCGGAATCTCAGGCAGAAGAAACTGAGACGGAGGAAGAAGGGAGCGGTGAAGAGGCGTGAAATTGAAGAAAATCCCGCAGCGCAAGTGTGTTGGCTGTGGAGAAATGAAGTCCAAGAAAGAGCTGATTCGCGTTGTCCGTTCTCCCGAAGGGGATATATCCCTGGACCTGACCGGTAAAAAGGCCGGCCGCGGCGCCTATGTATGTCCGGATAAAGAATGCATAACCAAAGCTTATAAAGGTCACCGGCTGGAAAAAGCCCTGGAGAAACAGGTGAATGATGACGTGTATAAAAAGCTCCTGGAGGAATTGAAACATGAGTGATAAAGATGTGGCCGGCGCCTTAGGCCTTGCGCAGAAGGCCGGTAAACTTTCTTCCGGGGATCTTGGCGTAAAAGACGCTCTGTCCGGCGGCAAGGCGAAACTATTGGTCGTTGCTGCCGATGCATCTCCCAATACCGTGAAAGAACTGAAATTCCTGGCAGAGAAAGCGTCTGTTCCGGTTATATCGTGTATGCTACGCGCTGAATTGGGGCTCTGCATCGGAAAAGCGCCCCGGGCTGCGGTTGCTGTACTAGATGACGGGTTTGCCGGATTGATTATGAAAAAATGGAACTTGTGATAGAAGCTGGAGGTAGTTGAATGGGGAAGAAACGTATTTTTGAGATTGCAAAAGAATATGGGGTGAAAAGCCCTGAAGTCATAGAATTGCTGGCGAAACACAATATCAGCAAAACAAATTTCAGCAGTGTGGATGACAGTGAAGCAGCTATTATTCATGCGGCATTTGCAAAAAAACAGCCCGCACCGGCCAAGTCGCAAAAACCGGTACCGCAAGTGGCAGGGAACGCAGAAAAGACAAAACCGGCAGTAACTCCGGTTCCACCGAAAGCAAAGCCGGAAAAGGCAGAACGTCCTTCCATGATTGTAAAGCCGGTCATTATGACCGTTGAAACAAATGCGGAAGGAAAAAGTACGATAACCCACAATGCGTTGCAGAAAGACAAAACAGTTAAACCTTCACCTGCAGAGAACAGACCGGATAACCGGAACACGGCTGCCGCTACGGCACCGGTTTCCGGCAACGATGGGAAAAATAAATACCGCAATGTGCCGAACAATAAAAATATTACACGTAAGGATACTCCTGCCGCGGAAAGCAAACAGCCTGACAGGACTGCAGGCAATATACAGCAGCCAAATGCTAACCGCAATGTGACTCAGAACAGAAACATACCAAACCGTCCGGCCAATACCCAGGGAATAAATAACCGTCCTGAACAGGGCCAGAACCGTGATTTCAACCGCCAGGGTGGCGGTTTCAACAGAGGTGACCGTCAGGGACAGAGTCAGGGCTATCAGGGCCAGAACCGTGATTTCAATCGCCAGGGTGGTAGCTTCAACAGGAACGACCGTCCGGGACAAGGCCAGGGCCAGGGTTTCAACCGTCAGGGCGGCGGATTCAACAGGAACGACCGTCCGGGACAAGGCCAGGGCCAGGGTTTCAACCGTCAGGGCGGCGGATTCAACAGGAACGACCGTCCGGGACAAGGCCAGGGCCAGGGTTTCAACCGTCAGGGCGGCGGATTCAACAGGAACGACCGTCCGGGACAAGGCCAGGGTCAGGGTTTCAATCGTCAGGGCGGCGGCTTTAATAAAGACAAAGACGTAAATCAGGGAAATAAATTTGGCGGGAATCGTCCTGCTAACCGTAATAATACCGGAGCAAAAAAACCTGCTGCAGGTTTTGATGATATTCCCCGCGGTAAGGAAAGCCGTGAAAAATACAATAAGAAGCATGAAAAACAGCTTAAGGGCTCCTATGCTTCCCGTGACAGCCGTCCCATGCGCAGCGCGGACCATATGCGCCCGACAAAGCACCTGAAATCCAAATCCGGCGCTCCTGTGCGCAATGATCAGCCGGCTGCGGTAGTTCGTCCTACCATGGTGCAGATTGCTGAATCCATCAATGTACAGGAATTTGCCAAACTGATCAAACGGGAAGTGGCGGAAGTGATTAAGTGCCTCTTCCTGTTAGGGGAAATGGTAACTATCAACCAGGACATTGATTTTGATACAGCGACACTGGTTGGCAATGAATTCGGGGTTGACGTGCAGCCGCTTCCACCGGAAGAAGATCCTACCGAGATTCCGGAAATCGAAGACGACCCTGAGGAACAGGTCGTACGTCCGCCGGTTGTTACTGTTATGGGGCACGTTGATCATGGCAAAACATCCCTGTTGGACGCCATCCGCAAAACCCATGTGACTGCCCGTGAAGCAGGCGGTATCACCCAGCACATCGGTGCTTATACCGTAAATGCAGGCGGTAAGAAAATCACATTTCTGGACACGCCGGGTCATGAGGCGTTTACAGCTATGCGCGCCAGAGGCGCACAGTGTACAGATATTTCCGTTCTGGTTGTAGCGGCAGACGACGGCGTCATGCCTCAGACCGTTGAAGCAATTAACCACTCGAAAGCTGCCGGCGTGCCGATTATCGTAGCCATCAATAAAATGGATAAACCGGCGGCAAATCCGGAACATGTAAAGCAACAGCTCTCCGAGATGGAACTGATTCCGGAAGACTGGGGCGGGGATACCATCATGGTCCCCGTATCGGCCCACTCCCATCAGGGCATTGACGATTTGCTGGAAATGATTCTTCTGGTAGCAGAAGTAAAAGAATTGAAAGCCAATCCGAAACTGCCTGCTCATGGTACTATTGTTGAAGCAAAACTGGATAAAGGCCGCGGACCGGTAGCCACCGTATTGGTACAGCGCGGTACGCTGACCATTGGCGACTATATTATTGCAGGAACGGCCCACGGACGGGTACGCGCCCTGATCAACGACCGTGGTGAAAAAGTCCGCAAAGCCGGTCCTTCCACACCGGTAGAAGTATTAGGTCTGAACGAAGTACCCCAGGCCGGTGATATCCTGGATGCAGCAGATGAAAAGATTGCCCGCGGTGTAGCGGAAAAACGCATCGCCAAAGCAAAAGCGGAACAGCAGAAAGCCGCCAAGGTATCTCTGGATGACATTTTCAGCCGCATCAAAGAAGGCGAGCTGAAGGAACTGAACATCGTTGTCAAAGCGGACGTTCAGGGTTCTGTGGAAGCGTTGTGCGCTTCTCTCGTCAAGATTCAGAACGAAGAAGTTAAAGTATCTGTTGTTCATTCCGGTGTAGGAGCCATCAACGAATCGGACGTCATGCTGGCTTCTGCGGCCAACGCCCTGATCATCGGCTTCAATGTGCGCCCGGATGCCAATGCGCGCAAGATTGCTGAAAGTGAAAAGGTGGATATCCGTCCGTACCGCGTCATCTATGATGCCATCAATGATGTGGAAGCTGCCATCAAGGGTATGCTGGCTCCGAAATTTGAAGAAGACGTAATCGGCCGCGTGGAAGTCCGTCAGGTAATCACCATTTCCAAGATGCTCATTGCAGGTTGCTACGTTATCGAAGGAAAAGTTACAAATAATGCCAAAATCCGTGTAGTCCGGGACGGTATTGTTATTGCCGAAGACGAGATGGAATCCCTGCGCCGTTTTAAAGACGATGTAAAAGAAGTTGCCGCCGGCTACGAATGCGGTATCACGCTGGCCAAGTTCCATGACATCAAAGAGAATGACCAGTTTGAAGTTTATGTAATGAAAGAAGTTGCTCCCGAATAAGGGATTGTGCACAGGTGAATTATGGCAAGATTACGAGTTGAAAAAGTACAGGAAGCAATCCAACATGAAATCTCCAATATGCTTCTGATGGATATTAAAGATCCGCGTATCAAACTGGTAACGGTTACGGGAGTGAACCTGACAGATGATATGAGCCAGGCGAAAGTTTTCGTAAGCCTGTACGGTTCTGCGGAAGAACAGGATCAGGCATGGAAAGCTTTAAACAAGGCTAAAGGCTTCATGAGAACGGAAATAGCAAAACGCATCCGTCTGCGTTTTGCGCCGGAACTGATATTGGAAAAGGATAATTCCTGGGAATACGGTGAGCATATCGACAGCCTGCTGCGCCAGATTAAAGAAAATGAAGGAAATAAAAATGAGTAAGAACTGTTCATTAGCGGAAACCAGTGAACTGCTGAAAGCGGCAAAGAAACTGGTAATCGTCAGCCATGTCAGTCCTGACGGTGATACCCTCGGCTCGTCCCTTGCCCTTATGCATGCATTGCGTATGCTGGGCAAAGAGGTCATCATAAATGTTGACGATGAGATTTCCACCGTCTACTCGTTTCTTCCCGGAATTGCCGGATACCGCCGCTTTGCGCCGGAAGAATCTGTAGAGGCTGACCTTATGGTAATTATCGACGCAAGTTCAGCTGACAGAGCCGGTAATGCTATGGAAGTCGTCAAATCTCCCATCGTTCTAAATATTGACCATCATAAAACAAATACTCGGTTTGCTGATTATCTGTATCTGGATTCTGATGCCGCTGCAACAGCCGAAATCATTTACAGCCTGTTGCTGGAGATGGGCATCAAACTTACCAGGGACATCGCGACCTGTATTTACGAAGGGATTTATACCGATACAGGTTCGTTCAAATACTCAAATACGACCTCAAACACATTGAAAACAGCAGCTGACTTACTGAACTACGGGGTAAATCCCAGTCTGATCTCTGATAATATGGAATTAAAATCCCGTTCACAGGTGGAAATGTTGCGTAAAGTGCTTGAAACACTGACATTTTTAAAAGACGGAAAGATTGCTTATATCGAAATCCCCCCGGAATTATATGATCATAATGTAGAAACGGATACTTTTATCTCGTACCCCCGTTACGTGGAAGGGGTGGAAATCGCTTTACTTTTTAAACAGGTGGAAGCGAACCTGACCCGAGTAAGCTTCCGTTCCAAAGAAATTGATGTGGCAAAGATTGCTTTATCCTTTGGAGGCGGCGGTCACAAGAAAGCTGCCGGCTGTAGTATTTATGCTCCGCTGAAAGAAGCTGAAAAAGTGGTTCTGGACGTTGTAGGGGAATTGTTTGTATGACGGACGGTATCGTAAACGTACTCAAACCTCCCGGTATGACATCCCATGACGTAGTCAGCCGGGTCCGCCGGATCTACGGAATTAAGAAGGCCGGTCATTCCGGTACGCTGGACCCGGACGCTGCCGGCGTATTGCCTGTTTTTGTTGGGCATGCGACCCGTTTGTTGGAATATGCAGCTACAGGAAAGAAACATTACCGGGCAGAAGGGATTTTCGGCATTCGGACGGACACCGGCGACGACAGTGGAAACGTACTGGAGACAAAACCCGCTCCGGCTTTTTCTGCTACGGAATTTGAAATAGTTTTACAACAGTTCCGGGGAAAAATTTTACAGATTCCCCCTATGTATTCCGCATTGAAAGTCAATGGGAAAAAGCTGTATGAGTACGCCAGAGAAGGTATTGTAATTGAACGTTCCGCCAGACCCGTAGAAATTTTCCGGTTGGAGTGCATAAAACTGTATCCTCCGTATTTCATCCTGGATATCGAATGTTCTAAAGGAACGTATATCCGTACCTTGTTGGAAGATATTGCTGCTGCTCTTGGAACCTGTGCCTGTATGACCTTTTTACTCCGGACGAGAGCCGGAGTCTTTTCTATTAAAGACTCTCATACATTGGACGAGATTGCATACAATCCGGACAGAGTTCTGCTGCCTTTGGAAACAGCAGTCTGCAAAACAGGGAAACTATATGTGAATGACCTGCAGGCATTCCGAATCACCAACGGAGTCCGTACAACTGTAAAAGGTACAGCCTCAGGAACATACTCGCTTTACCTTGCAGATGCATTTTTGGGAATGGTAACGGTAGAGGACGAAGTCGTGAAGCCGGAAAAAATAATGTTCCAGGTTAAACAACCGCAAGAGCCTGCTTGAGAGCAGATATCATTGCCGTTTTCGGAAACATGGATTTCAGAAAACCGGTCCTTGTATTGCCTTGTTGAAGCATTTGACAATTATGGAAATCGTTAAACGTTTATATTTGGAAAAAACAGAAAAGGAAGCCTTTCAAAAAAAGCCCTGCGTGATTGCCATGGGAACCTTTGACGGTCTACATAAAGGCCACCGCGACGTGATTGACGCCGCAGCGTCTTATGCCCGTAAAAAACAGTTGCGACTTGCCGTTTTCACATTCAGCAATCATCCGTATGCTGCCATCCGGCCTTCGGCGATTCCCCAGGCACTGATTTCCCCTGAAGAAAAGGTAAGGCTTTTGAAACGCTGGGGGGTCGATTTGCTGATCGATGTTCCCTTTAACCGACAGTTATCGCTTTTATCGCCGGAAGATTTTTTACACAAACTAAAACAGTTCAATTTTTCCTGTCTCGTCTGCGGAACGAATTTTTCATACGGTTTCAGGGGTTTGGGGAATACGGAAATGTTAGCGGAAAGCGGTAAAGAAGATGGCTTCGATGTGATTGTAAGGCCGCTTCTAAAATATAAGAACAGAATCATCAGCAGCACACGGATACGCCGGGCCATTTCCGAAGGCAATCTTCGCGACGCGGAAAGCATGCTTGGTCGTTTCTGCAGTGTCCAGGGAATTGTGCACAAAGGTTTTCAGCGGGGAAGGACACTGGGCTTTCCTACGGCAAACCTGTATGTGAACCGGAACGGTTCCGCCCTTCCGCCTTCCGGCGTTTACGCTTTGCAGGTACGTGACGGTGAAAGGCTCTACAACGGAGTGGGAAACCTGGGCATGAATCCCACCTTTGACGATGTTGTGAGGGAAGTGTTGGAGGTTCATCTGTTTGGTTGCAATGAAGATTTGTACGGGCATATTCTGGAAACAGCGTTTTGCCGGTTCATCCGGAACGAGCGCAGGTTTTCATCAGTAGACGAACTAA
>JAEEGI010024942.1_pt1 | contig 11629 bp, 10 predicted proteins | sample 8958751 | NCBI WGS metagenome assembly JAEEGI01 (sample SAMN16246545, study PRJNA631951) | gut metagenome | biome: gut microbiome; feature: rumen; material: KS-attached | host: Bos | place: Iran: Karaj | collected 2018-10 | reverse complement strand
CATCATTGATGATAAGTTAATCATGGCTGCATGGCCTACAAGAACTGATGATAATGCTCCGAAAGATTATCCACAGATTGCAATGGAAGCATTGCAAGAATATGCTCCATACTTGAAGAAGTTTCCTACTGTTATCTCTGGCGACATGAACTGTTATAAAGGACAGGCTGGCGAGACAAAGCAATATAGCATTGAGACTATATTTAGCTTTCTGGGAGATATGGGTTATGTCAGTGCTTATCACCCAAAAAAGGGTGAACTGTTAGGTAAGGAAAGCAGGGCTACCTATTACCACAGGTTTAATGAGAATTTGCCTTTCTTCCTTGACTATACCTTTTCTAATATAGCTATCAAGTCGTATGCACTCTGCGAGTGGGACAAAGAGGTTAGTGACCATGTTGCACAAATGATAGAATTGTAATTTGGTTATCTAAAAAGTTTTGTTTGGAATCTGTAAATCGATAAAGTATGAATAAGAGATTATTGGACATTTGCCAACAATTACCAGATGTTGATGTTAGTGAGTTCCAGAAGTTCACCTCAAAGTGGATTAACTATGTAAAATCAAATACTGCTGGTGACAATATCCCAGAAACAGAATGGAATCACCTTTTTACCCGTACTAATCCTGTTGCTGGCATAGATCGGGGTGAAATGCAAGACAGAATTAAACTAAAAAACGGTGACAGAGAAACTAATGAAAGGCATTCTTTTGTCTCTAACTGGGATAAGACTTTTCTTCCAATTCTAAAGGATATTGTTAGTCCTGATTCAAAAAATAGGATTGAAATGATAAAGACTGTAAGGGACACTATGAGAAATGTTATAATTCAAGGCGGTGGCAGAAACACAAAAGCTGCTATCAATAGAATGCTCATTACTTTTTGCCCTGATATTCTTATTCGAATTCCAAATGAAGAAAACACAAAAGAGTTTTTGGAGTTACTAAGCCCCTTCTCAAATCCAGAAGAACCCCTGACAACAAAAGAGGACTGGGTAGATAATAGTACTAACATCATGGAGTTTCTGAAAAGGCAACTTGGAGATATAATCCAGAAAAGAACACTTTGGGATGTTTATATTAGTTTAAAGAATTCTGACAAAAGTACGAATAATAATATGGCAAATAATGAAAGGGATACAACGATGTTAGATAAATACATTTCTATATTGAAGACAAATAAAAATCTAATTTTGACGGGAGCACCTGGAACGGGAAAGACCTACATGGCGAAAGAGATAGCAAAAGCAATGGGAGCCGAGGTTGGTTTCGTGCAGTTCCATCCATCGTATGACTATACGGACTTTGTAGAGGGACTGAGGCCGAAGAACGATGAGAATGGAAATGTTGGCTTTGAACGTAAAGATGGAGTGTTTAAGGAGTTCTGCAAAAAATCTTTTGATGTAATAAGGCCATCTAGATTTAATGAAGGTTATGAGGAAGAAGCACTCAATTATTTAAAGAAGTATTATAATGGTGAGAAAATACTGACACATAAACAAAAGAAATACTTCCATATCAAAATTGAGAATGGTAAAATATATGCCCAACCAGATTCTGGGAATAGTTATTTAGTAGATGATGATACTATCCTAAAATATTTGAAAACCGGAGAATATAATAAAGAGCATCAAAGCACATATCCTCCATCTATAGGTGAATACATAAAACAGAATATTTACGGAAAGATAGAATATCCAGCCATAGGTGATAAAGTATACATTTTCATTATCGACGAAATCAATCGTGGTGAAATCTCAAAGATATTCGGCGAACTATTCTTCTCTATCGATCCAGGTTACAGAGGTGAGAAAGGCAAGGTAAACACGCAGTATCAGAACATGGTTCCAGAGAGCGATGTGTTTAAAAATGGCTTCTATGTCCCAGAGAATGTCTATATCATCGGAACTATGAACGACATTGACCGCTCTGTGGAGAGTATGGACTTTGCTATGCGTCGCCGTTTTGCTTGGCAGGAAGTAACTGCGGAGGAGAGTTATACGAACATGATAGAGCAAGATCCTGAGTTTGCGCTCGTCAAAGATGAAATCAAGGCAAGAATGTTCAATTTGAATAAAGCTATCGTAGAGACAGAGGGATTGGATGAGGCTTATCAAATAGGTGCTGCTTACTTCAGAAAGTATCTTGACTATCAAGATAAAGCTAATCCTTTCGATTGCCTGTGGGAGAACCATCTGAAAGGTTTGCTTTATGAGTATCTGCGTGGCAATCATAGAGCGAAAGAATTGTTAGAGAAGTTACACGACGCATATAACAAGAAGAGTCTAAATGAGTAGCCTGCCCATACAGACAAAGGACAACTCTGGATGGCGTTTGACAGAGAAGGAACTTTGCCATCTTGACACACTCAAGAAGTTGACAGAGCCAACCATTGCTGACCTATGCCGGAAGGAGCATCCCAATTTGTTGATATTCCCACAAGACTTGGATGTCTATGGGGATAAGATTGGCGATGCTCATATCTTTGAGGTGAAGGATGAAAAGATTGTTACTGGCAACATCATGGGCTTTATCGGCTGTGGCGATACAAAGGTTAGCATCAGTTCTCGCTTTGCTCAGGATAGCAATGACTACTTCCTGCACTACATGCTCAGAAAGGTATTTGCCATCAATCTGTTTGATTTGCAATTCAACTCTGACGAAGAGAGTATTTTTGACTTCCTTATTTACCTGTTCCCGACGTTCTTGAAACGGGCGATGCAACAAGGGATGTATAGGGAGTATCAGACGCGAAGGTATAATGATGCCAATGTAAAAGGAAGGATAGATATATCTCGTCATATCAGGCAGGACATTCCCTTTGCAGGCAAGATTGCCTATACCACTCGTGAATATGCTCAGGACAATCATCTGACACAGTTGATCCGGCATACTATCGAATACATTTCCCATCATCAGTATTCAGGGAACATCCTCCACAATGACGATAATATGTCAGATTGCGTAAAAGCTATTTGCCAGGCAACTGCATCTTATAATCGAAATGAACGGCAGAAAGTGATAAATCAGAATCTTCGTCCCATTAGCCACCCTTATTATGGTGAGTATCGGCCGTTGCAACAGCTTTGCTTGCAGATACTTCGTCAGGAAGAAATGAAATATGGGCGAGACGATGATGAAATCTACGGAGTTCTGTTTGATGGCGCTTGGCTATGGGAAGAATATCTAAACACATTCCTCGCAGACATAGGCTTTGAACATCCCAGAAACAAAGAGGCAAAAGGACGTAAGAGTCTGTTTACGGACGGCTCAGGCTGGTGCTATCCCGATTTCTTGAGTCCAGAAATGGTGCTTGACGCAAAATACAAATGGTACGACGATTGGAGCAAAGTACAAACGAAAGACCTGTATCAGGTGATTTCGTATATGCATGTTTTGAATAGGAAGAAGGGTGGGTATGTTGTTCCTGTAGATTGGACTTCATCAAAACTTCCATCCAAAACTCTAAAAGGACAGGGTGGCATTATGTCCATCTATGGTATGGATGTTGCTTTCAAAGCAGAATCGTTTGAGAATTATTATTCTAACATGGCCCTCTCTGAACAAGAGATAATAAACAACTTGGAAACCTAATGACACTAGGGATAGGTACCCTGTCATGCATAAAAATCCAAACCGTGTCTGTAAATCACGGGTAAATCACTGGGACGGTTCTGGTGATCTACAGCAATTCCTAGAGACAAGTACTTGGTTTCAAATATATGAAGTGTAGAATTCCAAAATAATTTGTAACTTAGCAAACGAAATATGAAGATGGACGAGAAAACAATAAAAGAGATATTGCTGAAAGGTGAGCGGGTGACGTTGGAATGCAAGAAGGCAAAATCAGAGATGCCGAAGTCGATTTGGCAGACGTTTTCGGCTTTTGCCAATACTATAGGCGGAATGATTCTGCTTGGTGTGGACGAAAATATGCAGGAGAAGGACATTCAAAAGCGTTACCAAATAATTGGCGTAGATGAACCACGTAAGATCGTCACAGACTTCTGGAATACTCTCAATAGCGACAAGGTGAATGAGAACATTCTTGTTGATAGAATATAATGTCAGAATAAAGCATAGTAGTAAAATTTATGATTTGGACATTGAAGAAATTTGAGAATTAATGTGTAACTTTGCAAACGGAATGAGATATATGAGCAAAAATAATAAGGAAATAGAAATCAATGAGCCACGTATGGTGAGGTCTCACGATGTGTTACTGGATGCTGAATATGCAGAATGGATAGCGGAGGTGAAGTATCGCTATCGTTCGGCACAGGTAAAAGCTGCCGTAAAAGTGAATGGCGAGAAACTGTTGTTCAACTGGCAGATGGGACGTGACCTTGTGCAGAAGAAAGCTGAGGAGCGTTGGGGTGCTGGTGTTGTGGAGCAGGTAAGTTTGGATTTGAAGAGGGAGTTTCCAAATGAGGATGGTTTTTCAACATCAAATCTGTGGTATATGAAAAAGTGGTATCTTTTCTATACTAATCATGCTTCATCAGAAAAACTCCAACGGCTCATTGGAGAATTACAATCATCCATAAATCAAGAACGCTTAAAACTCCAACGACCCGTTGGAGAATTAATGAAACAGCCTGTTTCAGAAAATTGGAATGACACCAACAATGACTTCCCAATCCCCTTTGCCCTTGTTCCATGGGGTCAGCACATTGAGATTATCACACGGAGTGAAAGCCTTGAAGAAGCGTTGTTTTATATGCAACATGTGATAGAGAAAGGATTAAGCAGGACGGCATTGGTCAATTGCTATAAGGCTCACCTCTTTGATCATCAGGGCAAAATCGTGAACAACTTCTCAACGTATCTGCCAGAGCCGCAAAGCCATTTGGTGCAGGAGATTCTAAAAGAGAATTATGATTTTGGCTTTGCTACTGTTGACCATGAGCAGTTTGAGGAACGAGAACTGGAAGATGCCCTTACTAGCGACGTGACGAACCTCTTATTGGAAATGGGAACTGGCTTCGCTTTCATGGGCAGACAGAAAGAAATCATCGTAGGAGGTCGCTCACGGAAGATAGACTTGCTGTTCTATCATGTCCGCCTTCGTTGCTATATAGCGTGCGAAATCAAAGTTAAGCCATTCGAGCCAGAGTTTACGGGTAAGCTCAACTACTACGTTAGTGCTGTCGACGAATTGGTTAAAGCACCTGATGACAACCCTACCATTGGGCTTCTGATCTGTTCCGATATGGATAAGACCGATGTGCAATGGTCTTTCCGAGGGATTACGACTCCGATGGGAGTAGCAACATATAATAATATCCGCATTAAAGATGTATTACCTACCCAAGAGCAACTAAAAGAACGTATGGAACTGCTACAGAAGGAACTTAGAGCTACTAAACGACTAATGAAAAAAGCAACCGAATAAATGACAATGCATTTGGAGAATTCTGAAGAAATGCTTACCTTTGCACCCGATGATGAGTCACAAAAACGGCTGGTGGTTCGTCATCGGGTGTTCATTGAATGCAATTCATAGCAGAACAAGGAGATTAGAACGGTCTCTTATCCGGACTCGGCTTTGCCGCTTGCCAGAGCAAGAACCCAGAAAATCCTCAATCTCCCAAACTGCCTTTATATAAAGAAATCCTGCAATTTCTTCCAAAGTTAAGCAAAAACCTTTCAAACAATTCAAACGTATGAAAAAAACAAATCAAACTACCAAAGAGGACCATAGCCCGCACACGATGTAGTAGTGAGAGCCGTTACGAAAGCAGTAATAGCAGCAATGACAGCTTCAGCTACCGCCTTCCAGAATCTAGGATTAGAAGTCAAAGACATACCGATTAGCTTTAAATACTTATTCATATTATTATTTTATTTAACCCAACTTTAACGCCACAAACTTGATTTCATTTGCTAATCAGCGACTTGCACATTCTCGCTATGGTGACTGTGTTCTACAGATTTTGATTTTTCGGAACGGCATTTTCTTGTAGTTCAACATGGAGTAGATATCAGCGGCCTGTTCCGTTGGCGTGCTGCATATTCTCATTTCGACCCTCTCGCCCATCGCATTGACGGCCTCCGAGGTCACCGCCTTCTGCGTGCTCATGATCCGTACTATCTCCGTCCAGTATGGCGTGGGGTATTCTGCTTTCGGGTCCGGGTCTGCCTTTTTGCGTTTCTCGTTCTCCTTCTTCATCTGGTGACGTATGACGTTCACTATCCAGTATGAGAGCAGTCCGAGGAAGAGGTGGGCATCCGACCGGTCGTCCTTCTGGTGATATATCGGACGGAGGTTGAGGTCTATCTTCAGCTGGCGGTTCGAGCACTCTATCTCACGGATGAGATTGTAATAGTCCCATGTGGTCTTCTCGTCGAGCGTCTTCACGTTGGTACGCAGGAAGTAAGTGCCGTAGACCTGCTTTTCGGGTATTTCGAGTGTCCAGGTGACAGCGGTGACCTTGTCCTTTGCGTCCTTCCGTATGTCTATGTGGTAGTACCGGGCGATGGAGGGATAGCGGCCCTCAAGCTTGCCGATGCGCTTCAGGACGGCCTCGTACCTCTTCGTGCCGCCCTTCTTCTGCAGTGAGGCGGTGATGGTATTGAGCCCCTCCTCGAAGCGGCGGCGGAAGCTGCGGTTCATCGACTCCTCCTTCAGCGCCTTGGCCGGAGAGTCGATCTTCAGGTAGTAGTCCTCGCCGTCGGTGTGCACCTCCTGCAGCTTGATGGGCTGCTTCTTGCTGTCATGCACGGTGACCGTCCTGGTATCGGCACCGACGGTGTAGTCGGTCAGGGCCTTGCGTGAGACGCAGAGGTAGTTGTAGCCCTTGGCCTTTATCAGGTCGAGGTTCTCCTGCGAGGCAATGCCTGCGTCTATCACCACAAGCACCTTCTGATCCTCGGGCACTCCCACGGGGTTCCTTGCGATAAGGTTGTCCACCATGTCGGGCAGTGACTTCGGATCGGCGGTGTTGCCCTCCAGGATGGCACTGTAGCGGATGAAACCGTCAGTATTGATGGCAAGTGCCAGCACCAGCAGCTTGCAGTCGGAGCGCTTCTCCTTCGAGCGTCCGAACTGAGCTTTCCTGCTTGCGTCCTTGCGCCCCTCAAAGTAGAAGTTGGTCAGGTCGAAGAGCATGATGCGGTTCGTGGGACGGAACAGGTCGTCGGTCGTCTGGCAGAGGTACCTCTCTATCTTCTCTTTTTCCTTGAGGAACCAGTCGGCCACGCTGTACACCTTGCGCTGTGTAACAGCCTCAATGGCAAGGTCAAGCAGCTCGCACACACCGGAGTTGTCGCGCATGATGCGCATCGACTTCAACTCAGACGGAGTATATACGGTACGCACGATAAGGTGGCCGATAGCCAGCTTCACCTGCTCATCACTCCATCCCAGCGAGCGCAGGAAACGGTCAAAGCCAATCTGGCGAATGGCCTGAAGGCAAAGCCACTCTGCACCGATGTCACGGGCATCCTTGTGCTCCAGAGTGTCCACGTCGATGCGGCGTTCAGCCTTCGCCTTGCTCGCCTCAAAGGCCTGATGGATGATGTCAAGCTTCTTCTCCTCGACAAGACGCTGCCAGTACTCATCTATCTTCTGGCGGACAACGTCACTGTACACAGCCAGCTGGTCATCCCAAAGTTCATGCTCGCCCTGATGTTCATACTTGTAGGTCAGGCCGCACGAGATGTCGCGGATCTCCTCGGGTCTCAACCCGTGGATGAATCCAACGTTCAGCAGGATGCGGGTGCACGCCCGTCCGCTGGCATTGCGGTAGGACTCCTTCAGCCGGTAGTACTTCTCGTACTCACCTGTCTCAGGGTTGTATCTCATCTGCGACGTGAAATTCATGCCGCAAAGGTAAGCATAATTTTTTTAACCGCTGTGTTCTACAACGCGGTTTTGGCATCTTGCAGAGGCTAACTGGCTGAAAATCAAATGCAACTTTTTTTAAAAAAATACAAAGCGTCAAAGTTGGGTTAAAGCGAAAAAAGGGGAGGAAAGTGGGAAAATGTATGGCTACGAGGAGCGTGTCTTTACTTCCGATGAGGGTGGTTTTGAAATGTATGGCAACAAAGGAACCGACGGCCTGCTCTATGCCGACCGCACCCCTCTGCCCAATTACTATGAACTGCAACATAACTATGCCCGCGCTTTCGTCAGTTCTGTAAATTGCGATGGCATCTCAACCAACTTGACAGTCACCAACCGCTATGACTTCCTTAATCTGAAGGATCATGTCACCTTCCATTGGGCACTGACCAACAACCGCGATACGGTGATGCACGGGGCCTTCAGTCCGGAGTGCAAGCCTCACAGTTCTGTGACATACACTTTGAATCTGCCAAGACAGAGCCAACTCAGTCTGCTGCAGTTTGATATTGAAGATGCTCAGGGACATACATTCCTTCATCAGAGTTTCGTGCTGAATAAGCCGCAGACAGCTTGGACCGGCAACGGCAGCGGCGCTGTGATGGCAAAAGATACTACTATCCGCACCGGCCGGAAGTCTACGATGGCTGAGCGCCTGACTCAGAAAGGACGTCTGCCAAAGCAGTATCTGCTGCCACTCGAAAACAGTCACGTGAAGGCCGACATCCAAAGCTCTGCTATCGAAGGTGGTGAGGAGATCCGTTTCACGCTGACGCCCGACACTGCCGATGTGTTCCGCTCAGAGTTAGGACTGGCCTACCTGCTTGATCCGAGTATCGACCGTGTGCAATGGATAGGCTATGGACCCTTTGCCAGCTATCCCGGTCGGCATCAGGCCAACCGTTATGGTTTCTGGGCAAAACACATGGACGACCTCTATTTTGAGGGTAATCACAGCGGCATCGATGCGGCACTGCTGACAGATAAGGAGGGCAACGGCATCCTGATAACAGGCGACTCGCTGTCGCTGAACTTCGAACAGACCGACCGAGGCATCGTCGTCACCGTCAATGCGGCCGTCGGCGGACAAGGCCCGAAGTTTGCCAAGACCCATTTCCCCGGCTGGCAGAAGGGCGACCCGCCCGTGGGCGCCACTTTCCAAAGCTACTATATCAAGGCCGATGTCATGCCCGAAGTGATCAGTCGTCTGTTTATGCCAGCTGCCGAGGTGCCTGCACCCTTCCGCCCCTTTAAGACGCAATACGATACCTATTTGCTGAAATATGCCGATGTAGTGGAAGATTGAAAATTGAAGATTGAAAAATGAAAAAATGTAACTCTATTGGCGAAAAGTTTGGGCGGTTCGCAAAATCTTGCTAACTTTGCAGCGAGATTAGAGTTTATAGATTATAGATTATGGTATACAATGAAATCGGAAAGACCGGTATGAAGGTGTCGAACCTGAGTTTCGGTGCGTCGTCGCTGGGTGGCGTGTTCCACAGCATCCGCGAGGAAGAGGGCATCAAGGCTGTCTATACGGCTGTGGAGAATGGTATGAACTTTATCGATGTGTCGCCCTATTACGGCCACTACAAGGCTGAGACGGTGTTGGGCAAGGCCCTGAAGGGCATTCCCCGCGACAAGTACTACCTCTCGACGAAGGTGGGACGCTATGGACAGGACGGCATCAATATGTGGGACTACTCTGCCAAGCGCGTCACCGACAGTGTCTACGAGAGTATGGAACGTCTGAACATCGACTATATCGACCTGATCAACGTGCATGACATCGAGTTCCAGGGCGACCGCGAGGGTGGTCTGCAGCTGATTGTCGACGAGACGTTGCCTGCCCTGGTGGAACTGAAGAAGAAGGGTGTGGTAGGCCATGTGGGCATTACCGACCTGCAGCCCGAGAACCTGAAGTGGGTGATTGAGCATGTGGAGGACGGCACGGTGGAGAGCATCCTGAACTTCTGCCACTACAGTCTGAACGATACGTTGCTGGCTGATTTCCTGGGCTTCTTCGAGCAGCATGGGGTGGGGGTGATCAATGCCTCGCCGTTCTCGATGGGTCTGCTGTCGAGTCGTGGTGCGCCGATGTGGCATCCGGCCTCGAAGGACTTGCGTAATGCGTGTGCCAAGGCGGCTGCGTATTGCTTAGAGGTGGGCTATCCGATAGAGAAGTTGGCAGTGCAGTTCTCTACGAGCCTGAACCCGCGCATCGCCACGACGCTCTTCAGCAGCGCCAACCCGCTGAATGTGCTGAAGAATATCGAGTATGTGAATGAACCGATGGACATGGAACTCGTGGCTAAGGTACAGGAGATCATCGGTGACCAGATGTTCGTCCGCTGGAAAAACAGTTAAAACAATAATATGGTAATAATTGATTCACATAGTCATTTGTGGCTGAAGCAGGACACGAGTTGGGATGGGAAACCCATTCGGTCGTTGAAGAACGGGCGTAGTATCTTCTTAGGTGAGGAGGTGCAGATGATGCCGCCGTTTATGATCGACAGCCAGAACTCTGCCGAGGTGTTCCTCTCTAACATGGACTATGCCCAGGTTGGCGCTGCCGTGGTGGTGCAGGAGTTTATCGACGGTCTGCAGAACGACTATCTGGAGCAGGTGCAGCGCCAGTATCCCGACCGTTTCCTCTGCTGTGGCATGCCCGATTACCGTCAGCCCGATTTCTTTGCTCAAGCGAAGGAACTGATTGAGAAGCGTGGTTTCCGGGGCATCGCCATTCCGGGTCATCGTCTCTTGGGCAAGCCTCTCACGGATGACGAGATGATGCAGATGTTCCACCTGATGGAGCAGAAGGATATTGTGTTGAGCATTACCCTCGAAGACGGCGACCGTCAGATTAGCGAACTCAGCGAGGTAATCAGCGCGTGTCCGCAGCTCCGTATCGCCATCGGTCACTTAGGCATGGCCAATCCGCCTCAGACACCTTGTTGGGAGAATCCCAGCTGGCGTCGTCAGATTGCCTTGGCACAGCATCCGAAGGTGATGATCGAGATGGGTGGTATTACCTGGCTCTACAATGCAGAGTTCTATCCCTTCCCTTCGGCTATCTGTGCCATCCGCGAGGTGATAGACATTGCAGGTGCTGACAAGCTGATGTGGGGCTCTGATTATCCCCGTACCATCACCGCCATCACCTATCGTATGTCGTATGACTTTATCCTGAAGTCGGAGGAACTCTCCGATACGGACAAACGGCTGATCCTCGGTGAGAATGCCTGTCGCTTCTATGGCTTCAGCCATCTGCCCGATTTGCCGTATATCAAGAATATGTCGGAATAAAATAATAGCCTGTCACTCATTTGCGACAGGCTATTGTTTTTATCGGTTGTTCATTACTTTTCTACCGTCGATGATGACGATGCCGTGATAGTCGGAACCAACCTTCTGACCGGATAGGTTGTAGATGTTGCCGTCGGTAGGCTTCGTCTGACGGATAGGATGGATGCCCGTCTCTGTCATAAAGTGGTGACGCAGAGCGGAGCGCACAGCATACCAGGCTGGCTTCTTATCGCATTGTGCCGTGAAGAGCAGCGGACTGGAACTCTCGCGCCAGCTGTTGTTATCCTTCAGTCCCCAGATCACCATGCTCGGACAGTTGTCGTGGTTCAGCATAATATCGGTGATGACGCGATAGTTGCGTGCCTGTTCCTCTAAGTTCTCTGCCGATGTGTCGGAGATACCCATATCGAGCTCGGTGATGATACACAGCAGTCCGGCCTCTTCGAAGCGGCGGATGGTGTTGTCGAGCATCA
>JAEEGI010024935.1_pt1 | contig 11632 bp, 8 predicted proteins | sample 8958751 | NCBI WGS metagenome assembly JAEEGI01 (sample SAMN16246545, study PRJNA631951) | gut metagenome | biome: gut microbiome; feature: rumen; material: KS-attached | host: Bos | place: Iran: Karaj | collected 2018-10 | reverse complement strand
TTCTCTTCCAGTTCCCGGGTATTCTCCTGTTCAGCCTTTCGGTAGGCCGCGATTTTTTCCGGCGTAAACCGGCTCCAGGCCAGTTCCCTCGCTTCCGGGAAGTAGAGTTCCTGTCCGGTGGCGTATTCGGAGATCAGCTTGCCCGCAACGGGTCCCAGTGCAATGCCGCTGCCTTCGTGGCCGGAACAGATATAGAAGCCCGGCACCTCCTCCACATCCGAAACGATGGGCAGATGGTCCAGACAGAAGGGCCGCAGTCCGCCGAAAGAACGGATGCAGTTGACATTCTTCAGCATGGGGAAGAACCGGATGGCCCGCTCCGCAATAGCCGTCATGATCTGGTATTCGGACTTGATGCTGTAGCCCCGGAAGAGCCGGCATCCGCCGATCTGGGTATTGCCGGTATGGGCCGTGGTGATATTGAAGCATACATTATAGGCTTCCACCAGCGGGCTCACCTGCCGGTCGTAGGTGTCGTTTTTCAGATATTTCGCCAGGATATAGCCGTATTCGATGAAGCCCCGGTGCTGAGTGATCTTGCCGGTCTTCTCCGTGACCATCAGCTGGCCGTAACGGGGTTCGATTGGAATATCCAATCCAACCATAGCGCCGATAAAGGGTGCCCAGCATCCCGCAGCATTGACCACTTTCGGAGCCCGTAGGGTCTCCCCTTTATCCGTCACGATTCCCTGGACTGCCTTCGTCACCGGATCCTGGAGAACGTCCTTGACTTCCGTCCGGTAATAAACGTCCAAAAGCCCTGTCTTCTGGCTCTCATACACGTATCCGAATGCCACCCGGAAGGGGCAGACGGAAGACTCTTTCGGCATCCAAAGGGCGCCGGCCAGGTCCTTCGACACGAGAGGCTCCAGCTCCTGGAACTCCTTCGGTCCCACCGCATAGGCTTCCAGATTCAGATCCTGCATTTCCTTCGCCCGCTTCTTGGCTTCTTCCATTTCAAAATCCGTCACGCAGGCGATGATGTAGCCGGACGGATCGCCCTTTCCGTCCCGCTCGAATTCGAAGTCATAATCGAATTCTTTCTCCATTTCCATATACAGCTGAAGGCTGTGATACCCCTGCAGCATATCCACCCCGGGCTGCTTTTCGGAATACCCGATATTCCCGTCTGTATGGCTGACGGTGCCGCTGGCGATGTCACCCCGCTCCACCAGGGCGGTCTTCAGCCCTTCCCGGGTCAGGTAGTAAGCGCAGGCGGTCCCCATCATTCCGCCGCCCACAACGATTACATCATAACTGTTCATATCCTCACCTTTTATCCTTTCTCCGTCCAAAAGGCAGTTTTTTGCATGCCTAATATTTGAGAACATTATATCCCAAACGAAAACCTTAACACCCAACCATTCGGGCTCTATATAGCCAACCAAATCGCCAAAAAAGAACCCCTTCGGATCGATCCGAAGGGGTTCGGGGATGATATTAATGAAAGGATTATTTTGCCTGATTCTGGGCCTGTACAGCGGTGATTGCCACAACGCCTACGATGTCTTCCCATAAGCAGCCTCTGGAGAGGTCGTTTACAGGCTTCTTGATCCCCTGGAGGATCGGGCCGTAAGCTTCCGCTTTTGCCAGTCTCTGAGCCAGTTTGTAGCCGATGTTGCCTGCGTTCAGATCCGGGAAGATCAGTACGTTTGCATAACCTGCAACCTTGCTTTCCGGAGCCTTCTGCTGACCTACGGAAGGAACGATCGCTGCGTCAAGCTGCAGTTCGCCGTCCAGTGCCAGGTCCGGAGCCTTTTCCTTCGCCAGCTTGGTCGCTTCCTGGACCTTTGTTACCAGGTCGTGCTTCGCGGAACCGTATGTGGAATAGGACAGCATCGCAACTTTCGGCTCTGCGCCTACCAGCTGCTTGAAGGACTTCGCGGTCATCAGAGCGATCTCGGACAGCTTTTCAGCATCCGGATCCTGTTCCAGGCTGATGTCTGCGAACATGAATACGCCGTCTTCACCGTATTCGCAGTTCGGAACCAGTTCCAGCATGAAAGAGGAAACCAGTTTTGCATCCGGAGCGGTCTTTAAGATCTGCAGAGCCGGACGAAGGGTGTTGGCGGTGGAGTTGATCGCGCCGGATACCATACCGTCCGCAGCGCCGACTTCTACCATCATTACGCCGAAGTACAGCGGATTTGCCATCATTTTCTTGGCTTCTTCCGGAGTCATGCCCTTTTTCTTTCTCATTTCATAGAAGTTGTTGGCATACTCTTCGAAATCCGGGCTGGTTTCCGGGTCAACGATCTTTGCGCCGCTGATGTCCACGCCCTGTGCCACAGCCTGAGCCTTGATCTCTTCTTCTTTGCCCAGCAGAACGATGTTCGCAAAACCTTCCTTCAGGATGGTGCCTACAGCCTTGACTGTTCTGGGTTCAGAACCTTCCGGCAGTACGATGGTCTTCATGTCCTGTTTTGCTGTTTCCTTCATTTTGTTTAAGAAATCCATAATATATCTCCTCCTCGATAAATATTATCTCTATCTCCAGAACCGGTTTTCGACCGGCCCCTACCTTTCTATTATATCCCATCCCACTTTAAGTTTCAAGAACTATATCGCCGCCATCCCGGCCCGGAAGGCTTTGATGTTCAGCTCTTCAAACCCTTTTTTCACGTTCATGGAAATGAAGTTGTCCCAGTCCATGTCCTCAATGCCCATGGCCTTGACCAAAGCGCCCAGGAGCACGATGTTCATGGTCTTCGGATTGCCCAGTTCCCTGGCGATATCCGCCGCCTTGAAGACGGATACCTCGGTTTTTGCGGACAGGTCCTCGATGATCCCTTCCGGATAGGGTTCCTTGCCGACCAGGATCGGCGCAGAGGGGATCTCGTAGTCGTTGATGACCAGTTTCCCGTCGGGTTTGACGAAATCCAGCCACCGCAGGGCCTCCATTTTTTCAAAGCAGACCATCACGTCCGCCTCTCCCCGGCCGATGATCGGGGAATAGACCTTTTCGCCGTAGCGGATCTGGGTGGTGACGCTGCCGCCCCGCTGGGCCATTCCGTGGACTTCGCTCATCTTCACGTCATAACCGGCGCTGACCAGCGCGGTGGATAAGATTTTGCTGGCCAGGATGGTCCCCTGACCGCCGACGCCAACCAGTAAAATATTCTTGATATCTGCCATATTATTCACCCGCCTTTTCAATCGCGCCGAAGGGACATACCTGCTGGCAAACCCCGCAGCCGGTACAGGAGCCGCTGTCGATTTCCACCTTGCCGTCCCGGGCAAAGAGCGCCGGGCAGCCGGTGCCGATGCACGTTCCGCAGTTCACGCAAGCCTCCGGATCCACCTTGCACTGTTTTTTGCTCAGGTCAAACCGTTCCCGATCCTCCCGGGAGGGCTTTTTCAGGACACAGGGCCACTTGGTGATGATGACGGAAGGTTCCTTAGCCGCCAGCGCCGCATCCAGCGCCGCATCGTTTTCCGCCAGGATATTGGGATTCACGATGTGAATGTTTTCTTTTTTGATGCCCATGGCCATGCACAGGGCCGGAATATCCACTTCCGGCGCCGGGTCCCCCATCAGGGTATAGCCGGAGCCCGGATTCTGCTGATGCCCCGTCATGCCGGTGATCCGGTTGTCCAGAATCACCGCCACGCTGCTGCCGCCGTTGTAGGCGATGTCCATCAGGCTGGTGACGCCGGAATGGAAGAAGGTGGAGTCGCCGATGACGGAAACGACCTTCATCTCCGGTTCCGACCGCTCAAACACCTTGGAGGCGCCGTGGCCGGAGCTGATGCTGGCACCCATGCAGATAGTGGTATCAATGGCGAACAGCGGTTCGGCATTCCCGAGGGTGTAGCAGCCGATGTCGCCGGTAACCATTACGTTCTTTCTTCTGGACAGGGAATAGAAGAATCCCCTGTGAGGACAGCCTGCGCACAGTGTGGGCGGCCGGTCCGCGGCCTTGATATCCGACTTCAGCGATGGATTTTCCTTTCCGTAGACCCCCAGCCGCACCCGGTCGGTGTCCAGTTCCCCCATATTGGGAATCACGGACTTGCCGATGCAGTCGATGCCTGCCGCGCGGATCTGTTCTTCCATGTAGGGTTCCAGTTCTTCCACCACATAGAGTTTGTCCACCTTTTCGGCAAACGCCCGAATGGTTTCGATGGGCATGGGATGGGTAAAGCCCAGTTTCAGGTAGGAAGCCTCTTCTCCGAAGACTTCCCGGGCATATTGATAGGCCACGCCGGCGCTGATCACGCCGATCTCGCGGCCGTTGTATTCCGGTTTATTCAGGTCTGTATTGTTGGCGAATTCCGTCATGAGCTTCATCCGCTCTTCCACCTTTTCCCGCATGGGTTTGGCGTGAGCCGGCGTCGCCACATACCGTTTGATATCCTTGACGTATTTGATGTGTTCCGCCTCGGTCCGCTCGCCCCATTCCACGATGCTCTTGCTGTGGCAGACACGGGTGGTCATCCGGAAGAAGACCGGGGTGTTCCACTTTTCGCTGAGTTCATAAGCGATGGGCATGAAATCCTTGGCTTCCTGGCTGTTGGATGGTTCCAGCATCGGGATTTTGGCGAATTTTGCGTAATAGCGGTTATCCTGTTCGTTCTGGGAACTGTGCATCCCCGGATCGTCCGCGGAAACCAGCACAAATCCCGCAGTGGTGCCGGTATATCCAAAAGTCATCAGCGGATCCGCCGCCACGTTCACGCCCACATGCTTCATGCAGGCCAGTGCCCGTCCGCCGGCGATGGCCGCCCCGATGGCTGCTTCCACTGCTACCTTCTCATTCGGCGCCCACTCCGAATAGATCTTGTCCCGGTGCTGACCCGCCAGGGTCTCCAGGATCTCGGTGCTGGGTGTGCCGGGATAAGCGGAGGCAAATACAACACCCGCTTCATAAGCGCCCCTTGCAGCCGCTTCATTTCCTGTCATCAGTAACTTCATTTACAAAAACCTGCCTTTCCTGTTAATCCTCATCTTCTTCCAATTCCGGTTCCGCAGCGATGTCTCCGATGGCGTTTTCTTTCCGGATGGATCTTTTTCCGGTATTCGGGGAAACGTATTCCGTCCGCCGTCCAAAGTGTTCGCACTGCTCACAGGTCGCCTTCCGGCCCATGGGTTCGCATTCCCCCCTGGGGAACTGCGGCAGCGTCATGCATTCCTGAAAGAATTCCTCGTCCACTTCCTCGTTGGTACAGGTGAAGGTGGTAAAGAACAGGCCATAATTCCTATATGCGTAATTGATCCTTCCCATATTAAAATCTCCTTTTTTATTCAATCGTATTATTATACTACAGATCAGCGGAATATTCAATCTTCCGCCTCCGATTCAAAGCCTCTATTCAAAGAACTTCCCGATCCGTTCCCGGATAATCTGAAGCAGTTCCTCCCGGCCCTCCACGATTTCGCATTCATCCAGCAAATACCGGCGCAGAGCCCGGTGGAGCCAGTCGTCGTAGTCCTGCATGGCGTCTTCCAGGCTGCCGCCCCGGTCCAGCACCGGTTTCAGGTCGATCTTCGCATATTCCGCCGTGAGTCCGCCCCGGCGGCGTTCTTTTCCCTCTGTCACATCGATGATGTTGATGTCCACGTTCGTGGGAAAAGGGCGCTCCATTACCAGTTTGATCTTTTTCATCGTCAATCCTCCTGTAATCGTCTTCTGTCCTTATTATACTCTCTCTTGGACAGAAAACCCAACAATTTTCTTGAAATTCACTCCGCTTTGGCACTATAATAAATGTAAGGAATGTAATGCTATTATTTCCACGAATTGCTTCCGGGAGGTAACCCAATGAGAATGCTTCAGCGTTACCAGACCAAGCTGGTTCTGAGGATCCTGATCTTTTTGTCAGGCATCTATATTTACGTTTTCCATACCGAGTGGCTGGAGATGATCTACAGCCGCGAGCTGCACCGGGAACTGCTGCTGCTGTATGCCCTTTGGCTGGCGCTTGTGGTGGGGATGCTGTATCAGCTGATCCCCAACCGTTCCAACTCCATTACCATGGGCAGCGTCAAGTATTACAGCATGAATTATTTCCCGGCGAACGAGCCTTACCGGCCCGGGGAGATGAACCGCTTCATTCAGCTCAGCAACATCGGAGCCCTGAAAGTCCTGGCTTCCTGGCTGCTTCTGGTCGCTCTCATCGGTATTTTGTATTTTGGGAAAATGATCGACCGGCGTATGCTGTTCCTGATCACCCTCTTTTTCTACATTAGCGACCTGATATGTGTGGTGGCCTGGTGCCCCTTCCAGTCCTGGATGATGAAGAATAAATGCTGCGTCAACTGCCGCATCTTCAACTGGGACCACGCCATGATGTTTTCCCCGTTCGTGTTTATCCCCAGCTTTTTCACCTGGAGCCTACTGCTCCTCTCTCTGGTGATCGTCGTTCGCTGGGAATACGTATGGTGGAAATACCCCCAGCGTTTCTGGTTCCGGACCAACAAGGTCCTGCAGTGCAAAAATTGCACGGAAAAGATGTGCCGGATCAAAGGACCGTTGCTGAAAGATCCCGCCATGCACGAACACGGGATCAAATAAAGGCCGAAGACGCAGTCTTCAAACCGGAGAATCACGTAAAAAAACCAGGCTTTGGTGCCTGGTTTTTTTGTGTGATTCTTCAATATCTTTTTATTCCAGTTCCTGCCGCTTGAACGCTTCGTAGCGTTCCAGCGCCTCTTCGCTGGCTTGCTTGAACAGTTTTTTCGCATTCTCCGGGAAGGTGATCTTCAGGGCCGCGTAGCGGTTTTCCCCGTCGAGGAATTCCTCCAGCGGAATCGATGGCGCCTTGCAGTCCACGTGCATCTTCGGCCCGTCCTTGATGTCCGGGTTGTAGCGGTAGAGCGGCCAATAGCCGGATTCCACCGCACGGCGCATTTCGCCCTGCACATCGGCCATTCCGGCCTTGATTCCGTGCACCGTACAGGGAGTATAGGCGACGATGACCGAGGGGCCCTTGTGCTCAACCGCTTCCTTGATCGCTTTCACGAGCTGGTTGAAGTCGTATCCCATGCAGACCGAAGCGACATATACATTGCCGTAGGTCTTGAGGATCTGCCCCAGGTCCTTCTTCCGGCTCTTCTTTCCGGACGCCTGGAATTCCGCTGTCGCGCCCAGAGGCGTTGCCTTGGAGGACTGTCCACCGGTGTTCGAATAGACTTCGGTGTCGATGACGAACACGTTGATGTCCTCTCCCGTAGCAACGACGTGATCCAGCCCGCCGAATCCGATGTCATATGCCCAGCCGTCTCCGCCGTACATCCAGAACGTCTTCTTCGCAAGCATGTCCTTTCTCTCCAGAATTTCCCGGGTCAGTTCAACGAAATCCTTTTCCATGGCATTCGCCTGCTTGACATCGCCGGCGATGACTTCTTCCATTTCCGCAATCAGAAGATCCGTCGCTTCGCGGTTTTCGTCCAGGTCGTCGTAGGTGTCGAGCCACTGGAAGCCCACCGAGTTTTCCCCGGCCATATCGAGCCACTTCAGCACCAGTTCCTTCTGGCGCTCACGCTGCTGTTTGACCGAGAGGAACATGCCCAGGGCCAGCTCCGCATTGTTTTCAAACAGGGAATTGGTCCATGCAACGCCGTGGCCCCTCTTGTTCAGACAATACGGAATGCTTGGCATACCGGAACCCCACGCCTGGGAGCAGCCGGTCCCGTTTGCCCAATACACATTCTCACCGAACAGCTGGGTCAGCAGTTTTGCATATGGAGTCTCCCCGCATCCCGCGCAGGCAGCAGAGAATTCAACCAGGGGTTGGTGGAACTGGCTTCCGCGGACGGAATAGCGGGAGAACAAATCCGCCTTGTCAGTCAGTCTCATCGCGTATTTCCAGTTCTTCAGATCCTTTTCATCCGGATGCGCGGGCACCATTTTGATTGCCGGCTCCTTCGCCGGGCAGACCGGGATGCAGCTTCCGCAGCCTGTACAGTCGTGGGTGGAAATCTGCAGGCTGTAATACAGTTTTTCCCCCCTGTTGGATTTATAGCCTCTCAGCGGTGTCGTCACGAAACCATCCGGAGCCTTTTCCTTTTCGTTTTCATTGAGCAGGAAGGGGCGGATGACGGCGTGCGGGCAAACGAAGGAACACCGGTTGCACTGCGAGCAGTTTTCCGGATTCCATTCCGGCACGCGGACCGCCAGCCCGCGTTTTTCGTAGGCTGTCATGCCCATCGGCATGTGCCCGTCTTTCACTTTTTCCAGAACGCTGACCGGAAGGTTATCGCCGACCTGGTTGTCGATCGGCAGGACGATGTTGTCGATGATCCAGGGACGGCTGGGTTTTTTGACCTCGACGTCCTCACAATTCTTCCAGGACTTGGGGACTTCTACTTTCCGGAACCCATCAACACCGGCCTCAAGGCCGCGGATGTTCCGTTCGACCACGGCTTCGCCCTTGGACCGGTACTTTTTCCGTACCGCATCCTGCATCTTGACGATCGCCTGCTCTTTCGGGATGACCCCGCTGATCATGAAGAACGCAGCTTGAAGGATCGAATTCTTATGTTCGCCCAACCCTGCTTCCTCCGCCAGTCTGGTCGCATTGACAATGTAGAAGGTGACGTTTTTTTCTGCCAGGAGTCTCTTCACCTTCGGAGAAAGGTGGTCTCCCACTTCCTCGGGCGGCCAGGGACAGTCCAGAAGGAGCGTTCCGTTCGGCTTGATTTCATCCACCACCTCGAAATCGTTGATGAAATGGTGGTTGTGACAGGCGACGAAATTTGCCCGCTTGACATAGTAGGAACTGCGGATCGGGTTCTGGCTGAAGCGCAGGTGGGATTTGGTCGTCCCCAGTGTCTTTTTGGCATCATATTCGAAGTACGCCTGTCCGTACTGATTGGTGGTGTTGTTGATAATGTCGATGGTGCTCTTGTTGGCGCCGACTGTGCCATCTCCGCCCAGCCCCCAGAATTTGCAGCTGATGAAATCATCGAGAATGTCAAAATCCGGGTCCACCGGCAGTGATTTGTGCGTCACATCATCAATGATGCCGATGGTAAAGCCGTCGATGGGATCGTCGGATGCCAGATTGTCATAAACAGCAGCGATCTGCGCCGGGTTCGTGTCCTTTGAGGACAGTCCGTAACGGCCGCCGATCACGTCAATATCCCAGCCGGCTCTCAGAACCGCTGTGCAGATATCCTGGTAAAGAGGCTCCCCGCCGTTGCCCATGCACTTGGAGCGATCCAGCACGGCGATTCTTTCCACGGTTTCCGGCATGGCTTGCCACAGATGCTTTTCTGAAAACGGCCGGTAGAGGTGTACCTGGACATAACCGACTTTCCTGCCCTGTGCCATTAGTGTGTCGATGGTCTGCTGAATGGCCCCCGTGACGGAACCCATAGCGACGATGACATCCGTTGCCTGGGGATCTCCATAATAGTTGAAGAGTTGATAATCCCTGCCTGTGAGCTTGTTGATCTTGTGGAAATACTTTTCCACGATATCCGGAAGCTTTTCATAATCCCAGTTATTGGATTCCCGAACCTGGAAGTAAACATCCGGGTTCTGGACTGTGTTACGAAGTGTCGGATGCTCCGGATTGAGTGCACGGTCCTTGTGCGCCTTTACGTATTTCGGGTTCATCAGTTTGATGACCGCATCCATGTCGGGCACCTCCACCTTGTTGATCTCGTGGGAGGTCCGAAAACCATCAAAGAAATGCATGAAGGGAATGTTGCTTTCCATTGCCGCCAGATGTGCCACCGGCGTCAGATCGATGACCTCCTGCACGCTGGCGGTACAGTACTGTGCCCATCCGGTATCCCGGCAGGCCATCACGTCTGAATGGTCGCCGAAAATACTCATGGCATGCGTTCCGACCGTTCTTGCTGCGACATGCAGCACAGCGGGCTGTCGTTCTCCTGCGATCCGGTAGAGGACCGGGATCATCAGCATCAGTCCCTGAGAAGAGGTATAGCTGGTGGTCAGGGCGCCGGTCTGGATCGCTCCGTGTACCGCACCGATCGCTCCGGCTTCGGACTGCATTTCCGTCAGCGTCACCGTCTGTCCAAACATATTCTTCCGTCCGCCCGCGGCCCATTTGTCCGTCAGGGTTGCCATCGGTGAAGACGGCGTGATCGGGTAAATCGCCGCGATCTCCGTAAACGGATAAGCCATGTAGGCGGCAGCTTCGTTGCCGTCCATCGTCATAAATGTTTTCATTTTCTTTTCCTTTTGATTTGTATTTTCCATGTTTTTCTCCGTTATCGTTTATTTGACTTTCTCCAAATCCCCTGCTTTTCTGCGGCACGGATCAGGTCATCCCGGAAGTCCGGATGCGCGATGGATATCATCAGCTCCGCTCGCTCCCAGGTGTTTCGCCCGCGCAGATCGACCTTGCCCTGCTCCGTGACGATGTAGTGCACAGCGGCCCGCGGCGTTGTCACGATATCTCCTCCCGTGAACATCGGCAGGATGTTGCTGCAAAGGTTGCCGTCCCGGTCTTTGTGAGTGCTGGTCATCGCCAGGAAGGATTTCCCTCCGGGGGAGATCATCGCCCCTTCCACAAAATCCACCTGGCCGCCCGTTCCGCTGATCTGCCTCGTTCCCGCACTTTCGGAGACTACTTGCCCATACAGGTCGGCGCTGACACACCCGTTGATCGCCAGGACATTGGAATTCTGTCCGATGACGGACGGTTCGTTGATGTAATTGACGTTGTCACACTGGATCGTGGGATCGCTTCCAACCCAGTCATATAATTCCTGAGATCCCGCGCAAATGGCGAACAGAGATCTTCCCGGATACAATTCCTTCCGTTTTCCGGTCAGTTTTCCCTGTTTGTACAACTTCAGATACGCATCGGTGATGAGTTCTGTATGACACCCCAGATCGCTGATGTCGGAGTCTGCCAGATATTCGCCGAGGATATTCGGAAGACCCCCGACGCCAAGCTGAAGCACGGCGCCGTCGTGAATCTCCGGCAGGATGAATTCGGCTATCTTTACCTCCTCCGGGCTGGGCGGCGGAGACAGTACCTCAATGGGTGGGTGGTGTTCTCCTTCCACGATATAGTCGACCTGGCTAATGTGAATCCGGGTCATTTCCCAGCCGGCCGCCTGTCTTTCCGGAATGAAGTGCGTGTGCGGCAGGTGTTCGTTGATTTCCAGAATTACGATGTCAGCCGCATCCAGGACCGGCTTGGCCGTGGAGCTCGTGAAATGCAGGCTGAACCACCCTTCGTCATCCATCGGGCTCGTGCACATCATGGCAACGTTCACCTTGCAGCAACCCCGTTCGTAAAAATAGCGCTGGTGACGGTAATACATCGGCTGATGGCTGATCCAGCCGTTTTTCCAGTATTTTCGTTCGTATGACGAAAGATACCAGCTGTGATAGGTGAAGCTCTCCTGCATCGGATCCTGTTCGACGATCTGGATCGGTTCAAACATGAAGTAGCCCCTGCAATTCACGCCTTTCAACTCGCCCTTTCGTTTTGCCAGTGCCGCATCCAGCAGAACCGGCTGGCCTTGAGACAAAGTGTAGTCGATCCAGTCGCCGTCCCTGACGCATCGGACAGCCTCTTCCGGAGTTCGAAGTTTCCTTTTGTATTCCTCGTAAATACTCATATCCTATCTTATGCCTTTCTGTTTTGTATTTTTCAATGCATCGATCACCGTACAGATACTCCATTATTGCATTTGTGTTTAATT
>JAEEGI010024932.1_pt1 | contig 11632 bp, 7 predicted proteins | sample 8958751 | NCBI WGS metagenome assembly JAEEGI01 (sample SAMN16246545, study PRJNA631951) | gut metagenome | biome: gut microbiome; feature: rumen; material: KS-attached | host: Bos | place: Iran: Karaj | collected 2018-10 | reverse complement strand
AATAATTTCTTATACTTGAAATTTGTTTGTAAAAATTTTAAAAAACAACAATTTTTTGTGTTTATTTCTTAAAAAATATATATTTCTACTATTTATATCCTGTTAAATTATTATAATCATTTTAAATTTATTAATATCTAAAGATTTAACTGAGTTTCTTTGTAAAATATTTGAATGAAAATGATTTAAACAATTTGAATCTTTATTAATTAAATTCTTGTTTTAAATATTAAACTAATTTAATATAAAAAAATAATGAATAAAAAATATAAAAAATGTTATATTTTTTTATGGATTTTTGAGAATTAATGTTTAATAATAATTTTTATTTATAAAAAAGAAATTAAATAATCTTAATCTAATAATGACAATTCGAATTCCTTCAATTAATCAAAATCCAAATAGAAAATTTGAAGATTTATTTAATAAAAAAAATAATAAATCATTTAATACAAAACTTGCAACTCAATATATTTGTGATCCTTTAAAAATAAAAAATGAATACATAAAAACAGATAGTAATCATACAAATAATAATATACAATTAAAAGGAATTAATGAATATTTTCCAGTTAAAACAGATGTTAATTTAAGAACTAAAATGAATTTTAATTTTCGTGATAAAAATATAAAAATAAAGCTTATTAAATTTAATAAAAATTTCCCAATTTCTTTCAAAAATAAAGAACAAATTAAATTTAAATCTACATATCAAGTGAATAATAATAGAAATAGAGGTTCTGATTTTTTAAAATATATTGATAATAATGGATTTAGGAAATTTAATCCTCAAAATATTCCAATTAAACCTAATTTTAAAACTTTTGATGATTTATCTTTTAATCATTTAGTAAATAATCAAAAAAAAAATAATACTTTAGAGCTTCAAGTTCCAAAAAATAATAAATATGTGGAGAATAATATTAAAGAAGATTCTGAATCTAGTAAAGAAGAAGGAGAATTAAGTTTAGGTGATGTCGCTGATATTATTACTTATTATTCATTTAAAAAAGAAAAGAAAGAACACAATTTTTTATTTTATAAAAATGATTATAATAAATTTCACTCTGGTAAAAAAAATGATTACTTAAAATATTTTTTATAACACCTAATGAATTATACTTTGATATTAATTTAATTATTTTATTAAATGAAAGATTTTCAATAAATATTAAATACTATTTCATTACCAAAAACTAAATTAACTTAAGTATACTTATCACCTTTCTATAGAAATAAAAATTATTAAAAAAGAAATAAATTATAAAAAAAGAAATAATAATCTTTTAGATAATTATTTCTTTTTTTCAATACTAGAATATCTCTTATTGATAAAAGCATTAACCAATTGATTATAATTAAAAAAATAATTAATTAAAAAATAAATTTAAAAATGTTAAAAAGTAAAAAATTTTGGTCATATGAAATATGTGAAAAATTTAATATAACAGAAGAAATGTTAAACAATTATAAAAAAAAAGGAAAATTTTATGAGGATGGAATGTATTTTTATGAGCAAATAGGAACAGGAGCACATCCTGCAATAAAAGCAACTCAAGGGACAGTTCCAACAGTTATATCATTTCAAAATGTTTTAGTTGATTTAAATACTTTAAAAATTTTATTTATGTTATTATCATCATCAAAAGTAACAACATTAAGATTTTCATCTAATAAATTTAATTTAAATAATTTAGAATTTATGATTGATTCTTTATTAAATAAACCTAATGGTGTTTATAATTTAACTTATGAATGGAATGATAAATTTATTATTGATGGAATTGAATATTCTTTTAATGATATTAATCATGTTGTTGATGAAAAATTATTAAATGATTTAAAAAAAACAGAAGATTTAATTGTTTCTTTAGTTACTAAATGTCCAAATAAATTAGAAGCTTTATGTTTAAGAGGAAATCTGATTGGAGATAAAATTGCCACTCAAATATTTGAAGGATTAAAAGATACAAATTCATCTTTAAGAATATTAAATTTATTTAGAAATAATTTAACTAATGAATGTATTAAAAGTTTTAGTGAAATGTTAATAGTAAATAGAAGATTAGAAGAAATTAATTTTGGAAGAAATAATTTAAGTGATGAATGTTTAGATTTAATAAAAGAAAATTACGGTTTATTTCCAATGACTCCTGAAGAAGTTGAAGAATATAATAAAATTAATAAAGAAAGACAGGAAATTATTAAAAAAAATGAAAAATTAAAAGCATCAAAAAAACCTGAATTAGAAGTTCCTTATTTAGATGAAATGAAAGAAATTGATGGTACTAATTATAGAGTAAAAAATAATTCTTTAAAAATTATAAATTTAATTCAAAATCAATTCACTGGAAATTCTTTTGAAAATATTAAAGTTCTTTTAGATGGTAATGATGATTTATTAATGACTGTTGATTATAAAATTTATTCTGAAGAACAAAGAAATGTTTTCACTGATACAAATGGTAAATATGTGAATAGAATATATTTACTGAAATAAAATACATTTTTTAATAAAAATAATTTTAAGAATACTTGAAAATAAAATTTAAATTTATTTTATTATAATTTTTTTATTCATTTTTATTTTCTTCCTCATTTAATTTTTGTACTATTTGGAATTTAATTTCTTCAGGAATTAAATTTATTAAATCAACACTTGTTTTTAATAATTTTTTAAGATTTTCTTCATAACTTTTCCAAACAAGACAATATAATAAAATAACAATACATAATAAAACAATATAAGTAGAAACATTAAGTAATTTAATTTGATTAATAAAATCGTCAAATTCATCATTCATAAGGGAAATAACAGTTTTATACCATGGTCTAATTACATTTTTAGCAATACTATTAATTTCTTTAAATTCAATAGAATTCCATAAATTTGTATTTGGTTTTGAAGGATCAATGTATAATATTCCAATATATCTTATTAATTCAAAATATCTTGAAATTACTGCTTTAAATCCATTTCTTAAAGTTCCTAAATATGTTGAAGTAGTTTCAAATAAATTATCTAAATCTATTTCTGTTGATGTACTATTATCTACATTTTGTGCTATTGATGTTATATCATTATTTAAATAATTATATAATTTAGTATTATAATTTCCTTTTAAGAAACAACTTGTATTATATGATACAATAACTAAATTTTCAAATGTATCACTTAATGATAGGAAAGTATAGGTAAAAATATCTAAAATTTTTGCTGGATCTGTTTCATTATATATTGGATATGTATTATCATATAAAAAAGATTTAACAACATCTAAACTTAAAATAATATCACTTTGACTATATTGAGTTACATTAAATACATCAGTAAATTTATTTATATTTTTCATATTATTTCCATTATATAGAAATTTAAATATCATATATGCTTGTAATACAGTAAAGAAAATAACCATTTTCACATAATTTAATAAATACTCACTTGAAGATTTTAATGATTGTTTATATTCATTTTTAGTTTTAAATTTAATAATATTTATATCATCAGGTTTAATATTAGTAGAATAATCAACCATAGATTCTTCTTCATTTTCTTCATTCCCAAAAAATTTATTTAATAATTTATTTACAAAAGATTCAGATGAATTTTTTAATTCTTCAAACTTTTTTTTTTTAATGGTTAAAAACAAATCAATAGGTTTTTCTCTATCATCGATAAATCTAGTGATAAGTTTCCATAGAATAAATAAAGAGAAAACAGCAATAATAAAAGAAAAAATGAAAATAATAAGAACAATTTTACTACTTTTAGCATGACTTTTAACATCATCGACTAAAAGAACAGTAACATTTCTCCAAACTAACAAATAATCATTTAATAAATTCATCATTAATTCATAAGCATTTCTATCTTCCATAGAAACATTAGTTGAAGCATCCATAACTCTAGAAACATAATAGATTGAAGTTGGTATTCTACTCATAGCAATACTAAAAGGTTGATGTTCAATAGTTTCTTCTTTATTACTTTTAGTTCTAATATATACTTGAGTATTAGATATATATTTTTGATATTCTTTACTAAAAGTTACAGTAGCATTACTATAAAATGAATATGTTTCTGAAAAATCCGAACGACAATCTGCCATTTCACTCATCATTTCTTTTATATAATCTTCTTTTGTCATTCCTTCATCTAAATTTACATATATTGGATCTGGACTTTGTGCTAAAATAGCTTCTGTAATAAAAAATTTAGTATATACTAATGTATTTAATATTTTAAATGCTTTATCCATATATCCCATTCTTGCATCTGAATCATATATTGATTTTAATGATATTGCAAATTCAGCACTTATTATTCCACATATTGATATAAAGAATATTAAACTAAATATTGTTATATATGTTACACTTTTTTCATTAAATATATTACTTAATGATGCACTTGTATCAGTAGAAAATTCATTTGAAAAACTATTATTTGAATTTTCATTTGTTGATAAATTAGATAAATTATTTGTTGTTGTTGATGAAGCATTTGAATTAGCATTATTTGGATCTAAATTATTTTCTGCATTTTGCTTTGCTTCAACTCTTTTTCTTAAATCAGGATGGGCTTTTAATTTTTCATCTATTCTTTTTATAAAAGAACTTATTGATATTTTTATTACTGGTTCTTGGGCTTTTCCAACTGGATATTTTTCTTTGTTTGGACGATGTTTTTCTAAAGAAATTTCATTTCCATAAAATGGTAATGTAAATATAAAATTTTTAACATCTTCTGATTTTCTATTTTGCATTTCTATTATTTTTTCTTTTGTTAATTGATTTTCTATTTTTTTCTCACCATCATCATTTGAATCATCATCATTATCATAGTCTTCTCCATTTTTAGATTTTTTCTTTTTTGATTTTTCTTTCTTTATTGTTACTTTATTTTCAATATTATTATTATTATCTGTTGTGGAATTACTTTGTAAAATTCCAGTATCGATTAAATTTCTTTTTCCTGTTTTTTTAGTTACTAAAATAGTTCTTATATAATTTAATCTTAAAACATCAAATAAAACATGTTTAGTCGAATTAGGTTTAAATTCATTTGGATCAATATTTCCTCTTTTATTATCAACTTCAGTGAATCTAAAACAATAACCTAAAGTTTCTTCTTCATTATATTTCATCCTTGTAATTAATAATAAATACTCTCTGGTTTTAGAAATTTTAATTAATTCATTAACATCTTCTTCTTTACTTCTTTGATTATCATTTTTAGGATAAATTATATCAGGCATTACCCAAGTTATTTTTCTAGGTTCTTCTTCATATTCAGTATATCTTTCATAAAGTGAAATTGCTTCTAAATTATTTTCACTTCTTACTAAGACATTCATATTAATTACATATTTTTTTAATAAATCCATTGATAAACCTAAATTTATTGCACTTGATGAAATAGAATCAACTGAAAAATCATCTTTTGTTAAAACATAAAAAGCATAAATTGATTTAGTATCTTTTGCTTCAAATTTACTTCTAATAATATAAGTATTTGAAAAATCATCATCATTATAAACAGTAAATCTAGCATTAATTGGTATTAAATAACCAACTTTTGTTTTTGGTAAAATAAATATTTGTTTTTTATCTGAACTTCTATAATTTTCTTTATGAGATGATAATTGAGAATGCATTTGCTTTAATCTTGATGCTAACATTTTTGAATGATCTTCAGCATAAATTGAAGGCATTAATGTTTCAATACTTTTTCCTATTAAATCTTGTTTTATAAATCCTAATAAATATATTATTGAATTTGAACATTGAATTATACTACAATCTCCTTTTTCATTTGTTCTACAATATAATACATAATCTTGATTTTCTAATAATATATCTAAATTATTTATATCAAATTTTTCATCATCTACTTTTCTTGATTCATAATGTTGTTCTTCATTTAATTTTTTTGTTATTTCTTCACTTCTTTTTTTATTTCTTAATATCTCTCTTAAGAAATAAGCATATAATTGTGCTATTGATTGATTTTCTAAATCTATTTTTTTGTTTTTTAAATCATTTTCCCATAGTAAATTTATTTCGTTTAAAAATTTATTTAATTTATTTCCTAATAAAAATAGTTTGTTTAAATTTAAATTATTTGTTAAATTCGCTGCTAAAATTCCCCAAAATTCACCATATAATTTTGTTGTTGTTTCTACTAAAAATTTTAATCTTTGATATTTTTGTTCTATAGTATCTTCTACTTTTATCATTTCATTTCCATCATTAACATCATTTACTTTATTATTTGATGATTGAATATTTTGCTTTATACAATAAATAATATAATCTTCTGTTAATGTATTTTTTTGCTTTTCTAATTTTGATAAATATGTTTTTGCTGCATTTAAATTATATTTTTTCTCATAGTTAAATTGAACAAATATCATTAAGAGAAGTCTACTATTAGGAAATTTTTTTATTCCTAAATTAAAATAATTATTCATATAATGAAGTAAACTTGTTTTTTGAATTGTAAAATTATTTGAATTTTCTAAAAATTTTTTTAATGGACATTCTTCATTTAAACAAGTTTCTTCATGAATTGAAACTACTCCTTTAAGTAAAATTTCATTTTTTGTTCCTGCATTACTTTTATTTGATTTTCCACTTTTATTTTTATCAATAAAATTATCAATTAATTTAATAATATATTTAGTTCTAGTTAAATATTCATTTATATTATTAAAATTTGAAGAAGCATAAACAAAAGATTCACTTTTTTTCCTATAATAAATAATACTAAATGTAATAATTAACGGATAACCAAAACATAATAAATAAATATTTCCATTTATTGAAGAATTTTCAGCTAATTTATTAATTAATAAAACTAAATTTGTCCAAAAAAAAGAAGCATTTCTAACAGAAATAATACATTCAAGAACATAATTATTATAAGTTGGTTCATCAAAACCTTTTTTTACATTAAATAATGAAAGTAATAACATAATAACAATACTAATATATTCATCTTTGATAAAAATATATTTTAAAACCATAACTAATTTAGTAAAATATAAAAAAGAATCACTTGAAGTATTAATTTTAGTAGTTGCCTTTTTAGTATTAAAAGGATTAAAATAAAATATTACACTTATAATAATTAAACAATAAAAAATAATTGTAAATATTAAACTTAAAACTGCATATAAATAATGTAATCCTTTCCAACATTTAATTGGATTTTTTAATAAATAAATATGTTCATTTTCACATTTTAAAGGGAGTAAAATTAATTCATTAACAGGAATCATTAAAAATATTGTTAAAGGAGTTGTAAAATATCTAGTGAATATAATTCCAATTTGATAAAATTTACTATTTGTTTTATTAAATTTAATAACCATTGAAAGAAGTAAACAATGAAGGAAAATATATCCTATTAAAGCACAATAAATTATTATATAATAATCATAATTAACATAAACTAGAAGAGGAGTAATTCTAGGAGCTCCAATTATAAGTTTAATATTTTTTATTTTATTTGTTGAAATGTTCCAGTTGTTCATATGAGGAGTTGTAAATGAATAAGAAACTAATTGAAATGTTTCTAGAATTAAAAGTAAAGTACAAAAAAACATATTAATATCCTTTTTACGAAGAACAATATAGTAAAAATTAAATATTTTTGTCTTTAAAGTTACTTCATCATTTGAATTTAAATCTTTAGATAATTTTGGATTTTTTTCATATGTGTTTTCCATTAATTTTAAAAAACATTTTAAGAAAATTATTAATAATAATTTTTAAACAAAACATTAAAAAAATTATTATTCAAATGAAATATTGATTCAAGTTAAGATGATGAAAAATTAATTGTATTTTATAAAAGAAAAGGAAGAGAAATTTTGAAATTATTAAAAGAATAACAAAATATTGATATTTTAACAAAAAAATTAACTAAAAAAAGCCTAAAATAAATATACTTAAAAATAAAAGTAATTTATCTTATACAATACATTTAATTATATTTTAAGTAGAATTGATTCAAGTAAATCTAAAACTGGAAATTATTGAAGTACTAGTAAAGTTATATCTACTTATTTTCATTTGGGATATAATAATAATATGAGTAAAAGTAATATTAATAATAATAATAATGATTATAATAATAATAAAATTAATGAAGGATTTCAACAAAAGAAAAAAAATGATAATGAATCTATTTTACCTATGTTATTTCCATATATTAAAGAAAAAGATTTTCAAATGAAAAGTTTTAATCATGAAAAAAGTGAAGTCAAAAATTAGAAGTTATAAGAATAAACAAGAAAAAAGAATAAGAAGTAATATTAATAATAAAATTAAAAAATATGTTAAAGAATTAAATACTTTTAGAGATAAATCAAGTATAAGATGTTCTTGTTCTTATTTAACTGAAGATAAAAAAAAGAAGAGAATTTAAAGTAAAAAATTATAGATATGCCCAGAAGATTTTAAAAGAGTTTTTGGGAAAAGAACTTTAAATAGTTAATGTAAAAAAAGAAAGTTCTAAAAAAGATGGGAATATTTTCCTAATATATTTAAAGAAAATGATTATGAACATCAATTTAGAACTTTTGATTCAACAATAGGTTTCTAAAAGAAATTTAGTAAGAAAAAAAAAATAAATTATTTATTAATTATTTTAATTTAATATATATAAAAATGCAGTTAAAATTTTATATTATTTATTGATATTTTAATTAATAAAAAATTTATTTTTTTTTTCTTAAACAATAACTGTATTATGTCAAAAATTAAGATATAAAGAGTGTGTATTCTTCTTGTTTTCAAAGATTTGTTAAAATTTAATTAATGAAGTTTTTTTGTTTTAAAATTCTTAAATAACAAAACATATATTATTATAAATTGAAAAAAAAAATATTTCAACTTCAAATTCCCTATAATATATATTTTTCATTAAATAAATTAGTCTACAAATCCTGTGTAAAAAATTCTCCAAAAAAAAAAAAAAATTTTCTCAAAAAAAAAAAAAAAAAACTCAAATTTGAAAAAGTTAAAAAATTTTTTAATACCCAACACTATGAGCTAAAATAAGATGAAAATTATTACCTAACCCTAATAAACTTCTTAATTCATTTTCATCACCAGCTCCAAATCTGGCAATACTTTTCATACCATGAAGAGTAGCATAAATATAAATATTTTGTGAAATATACCCAGCATCAAAGCAAGAAGCTTTCATACAAATTTCATCATTTTGAAAAAATTCTGCAATATGTTGACTAGGATATTTTTTCATAATATCATAATCAGAGAATAAAACAATATTAACAGAAGCATTTTTCACAAAATCTTGCATTCCAGTTTTTTCTCTATAATCACCTTCTTTAACTAAATTTAATACATTTTGATCAGTATCATATTTATAAATAGCTTTATCTGTAAAAACAAAAAAGCCATTTAAATACATATATGTGGCACAAAATGATGGAACTGTTTTATATGCTAAAAATGTATGAGGTTTTCTCTCTTTATTTTGACGGTTGTTACCATATGCTGCCCATAGTAAATTTGATAATTCTTCGTGATCAATTGATTTTGATGTGAATTCACGAGATGAATGACGTGATTTTAATGCTTGCATAAATTCTCCTTCTATTTTTGGAGGAGATAATTTTATTGTTTTTTCCATTTTGTTATTGTTTTTTATAAAGGTTTTTTATATTGTTTTTAAGAATTATTTTTTTTTAAGTAATTGATTAATTGAAAGGTAGTGTTGTAATTTGTTTATTTTTTATTTTAGTTTTTTTTATTTTTTTTTTATTTTAGAGATATTAATTTTATTTTTTTATAAATTATTAATTAATTAAAAAATTAATTTTATAATAATATATATATTATTAAGGGGCAATATTAATCTTAATAATATCTTCCCCAATTTTAATTAATGTTTCCTCTTTAATATTATATTTTTGAGAAAGAACTAACCAAGCATTATTACCTTTAATATTCCAGATTTCTTTTTCTTTATCAAATACAATACTACAATAATTTTGTTTATTAATTCCATCTAAATACTTTATTTTAATTCTATCATTCTCATTATATCCAATTCTTAATTCTTGTCCGTTTTCAACATTATTAATAAGAACTTCAGTTCCTTTTGTTTCATTTTCTTCATAAATTCTAAGTTTAAGATTATAAACTAAATTATTAAAATTTCCATTATTAGAAGGAATAATATAAATAATAGTTTTATTTAAAACAACAGCTTTATTATTTATAAAAGAAAAACCATTATCTGAAATATTAATTAATATAAATCTACCTCCTTTATTGTTATCTAGAATAGGTTGAATGAAATATTTTTGACAATTAATATCATAAGAAAAAGCAAATAAAGTTTTAGTAAAAGTTTTATTATTATATATAAAAGAAGTATTATTTAATATATAATCATTATAATCTTTTTGTTCAGAATAACCAAAAAAAGTAATAGTATCTTTTGCTTTTCTTCTACTAAATTTAATTAATCCTAAAGGACCAATTATTAATTTATCTAATAATATTTCTCCTTTTAAATTTTCTAAATACAAATTTATTTTTCCTTTTCCTTCACTATCAACTAAGTTATTTTCTGTATTAATATTTTTTAAATTTTTAATATATGTTATTTCAAGTAAACTTTCTCTATTTAAAATTTTATATTTTTTAGATAAATATTTTAATATTTTATTTTCAATAATATTTCCATTTTGTTCAAATATACTTAAGACAGAACAACTTTTCTTTACATTTCCAATTTTATTTAAATGAATTGTTTCATAATTCATTACTGATTGTCTATGTTTAAATTTACTTAAATTTGGAGGAGGATTTAATTTTTTTACTTTTTTTTCTAAATTTTCTAATTTACATGATTTTAAAGTTAAACAATCACCCTTATCTTTTTTTTCTTTTCTTTTAAATTCAACATTTACTTTTTTAATTTTTTGTTTTTCTTCCATTTTAAACTTTAAATTTTTTTCTAGTTTTATTTTAGGAATTGATTTAATTGAACTTGAATAATTTTTTCTTGGATTTAAATGAGTATTTTTTTTATAAAAAGTAAAATTTAAATCACTATTATTATTATTAATGGATTTTTTATTTTCTAAATCTCCTTTTTCATCTGAATAAATAAATCTTAAATTTTCACATGGTGATTCAGTAAAATATTTTTTCTCAAAGTCTAAATTTTTTTTATTTCTTGAATTTATATTATTATTATTTTTAAATGTTATTTTTTCTTCATTTTTAAAATCTTTTAATTCTTTAATTATCTCTTTTGCTTTTTTATTTTGAATTATAATTGGATTATTATTTAAGTTTTTGTTTGAATTTTTATTAATTGATTTTGTTTCATTATTATTCTTTGAAGTAATATTAAATAGTTCTTTTTTTTTTTTATTATTTGAATATTTTAATGGTGATGATATTAAATTTATTTTAGACTCTATAACATTTAAATTATTATTGTCTTTTCTACAAATACAACAAAAATTTAACATAATTTTTTTTATTTTTAAATTGATAATTTTTTAATAATCTCTTATAATTAATTGTTTATTTTAAATTATAGGTGTTAAAAATTCTATATAATAAATATAAAAAA
>JAEEGI010024928.1_pt1 | contig 11632 bp, 11 predicted proteins | sample 8958751 | NCBI WGS metagenome assembly JAEEGI01 (sample SAMN16246545, study PRJNA631951) | gut metagenome | biome: gut microbiome; feature: rumen; material: KS-attached | host: Bos | place: Iran: Karaj | collected 2018-10 | reverse complement strand
ATCAAGAGCTAGTCTCTCTGATTAAGGGACTTGGTGTTGGCATTGGCGACCAATTTAATATCGATGGCCTCAGATACGACAAAATCATCTTTATGACGGATGCCGATGTTGACGGTCTCCATATTGCTACACTTCTCATGACCTTCTTCTTCCGCTACATGCCACAAGTTATTGAGGAAGGCCACGTTTACCTAGCCAAACCACCTCTATTCGGCTTAATCAAAGGCACAGGAAACACCCGTAAGATCGATTATCTCTATGACGAAGTCGCTCTAGAGAATAAGCTCACAGAGAAGATTGCGGAACGCAAGAAAAATGGTACCAAGATTGACGAATCGCAAGAGCGCTTCAAGCAGGCTGGCTATACCGCACAACAACGCTTCAAGGGTCTTGGCGAAATGGACGCCAAGCAACTTTGGGAGACCACGATGGATCCAGAGAATCGTATCTTAGTCAAAGTTCATGTTGAAGACGCCGAAAAAGCCGATGCAGTGTTTACGAAGTTGATGGGAGACCAAGTCGAACTCCGCAAAAACTTCATTCAAGCCGGCGCCGCATCTGTTAACCTTGATGATTTGGACTTTTAAGGAGGAACTATGGAAGACGATAAATCAAACAATGAAATTATTCAACAAGATGGTATCGAGATTAAACCCGTCGAGCATACCATGGAAGATTACTTCCTCCGTTATTCAATGTCCGTCATTGTAGACCGTGCTCTCCCAGATGTACGTGATGGTCTGAAACCAGTCAACCGACGTATTCTCTATACCATGAATAAAAACGGTTGGAAGGCTCCACACGCTACAGTCAAATCTGCTCGTATCGTCGGTGACGTTATGGGTAAATACCATCCTCACGGCGATTCATCCATCTATATGGCGATGGTTAACCTCGCTCAACCTTGGAAGATGCGCTATACCCTTATTGAAGGACAGGGTAACTTTGGTTCGATGGACGGTGATGAACCAGCTGCCTATCGTTATACCGAAGCTCGCATGGACAAAGTCGGCGCCGAACTTCTTACTGATATAGAAAAGGATACTGTAGATTTTCGCGACAACTTCGATGGTACCGAGCAAGAGCCAGTCGTATTACCTGCAGCTCTCCCCAATATTCTTTTGAATGGTCAGATGGGCATCGCTGTCGGTATGGCCACCAATATTCCACCTCATAACCTCGGTGAATTAGTCGATGCCACAGTTGCTCAAATCGACAATCCAGATATCACTCTAGACGAATTAATGAAACACGTCAAAGGTCCAGATTTCCCAACCGGTGCTGAAGTTTATGGCGGTGCACCAATGAGACAAGCTTATGCTACAGGGAAAGGTTCCGTAGTGATTCGTGCTGTAGCCAATATTGAAGAACGTAAGAACGGTCGTTACAACATCGTAGTAACAGAGGTTCCTTATGGTATGAGTAAAGAGGGCTTTATCGAAAAGGTCCGTGAATTAGTCCTTGCTAAGAAATTAGATCATATCGCTGACGCTCGCGATGAGTCTGCTAGAGGTAAAATTCGCATCGTTGTTGAGCTTAAAAAAGATGCTTTCCCTAAGAAGATTCTCAATCAGCTCTATAAAATGACTGGTCTTCAGACTGCTTTTCACTACAATATGTTAGCCCTAGTTGATGGTGTACAGCCTCGCATCTTAGGTCTCAAAGAGATTTTAGCTGAATTTATTAAGCATCGCCAAGTGGTCACTAGACGTCGTACAGAGTTCGAACTCAAAAAGGCCAAAGAACGCGCCCATATCTTAGAAGGCTTAAAGATTGCTCTCGATAATATTGATGAAGTTATCAAAGTTATCCGTTCTTCATATGACGATGCCGATAAACAACTCATGCAGAGATTTGGTTTATCTGAAATTCAAGCCAACGCTATCTTGCAAATGCAACTTCGTCGTCTCCAAGGTTTGGAACGCGATAAAATTGAAGAAGAATTAAAGCAACTCCACGAATTAATCAAAAAATTAGAGGCAATTCTTGCCGATGAGAAAGAAATTCTTCGTGTTATCAAAGAAGAGCTTCTTGCTCTCAAAGCTAAATATGGCGACGAACGCCGCTCTAAGATTATCAATCACGAAGTTGGTAAATTCTCCGAAGAAGAACTCATCCCTGAAGAAGAAAGTGTCATCTTGCTTACCTCTGAAAACTACATGAAACGCGTTCCTCAGACCGATTTCCGTAAACAAAACAGAGGGGGTAAAGGTAAGCGTGGTATGACTACCAAAGAAGAAGATGTAATCGCGCAGATTCTAACTGCAAATTCTCACGATTATCTCTTATTCTTTACCAATCAAGGTAGGCTCTTCCGTATGAAAGCTTACGAAGTCCCCCAGGCTTCTCTAGCCGCTAAGGGAACCGCAGCAGTAAACCTCCTCAATATGCACCCTGAAGAAAAAATCACCGCAATCATCAAACAAGGTGACGCTGGTGCCGATGGGTATCTCTTTATGGCCACCAAAAAGGGAACCATCAAGAAATCTGCCATCAAAGATTTCTTCAACGTCAGAAGTAATGGCTTAATTGCAATTAAGCTTGATGCTGGTGATGAACTTCGCTGGGTTAAAGAAACCACTGGCAACCATGATATAGTTATCTCTACTTCTGCTGGCCAAGCCACTAGATTCAACGAAAAAGAAGTCCGTGCTATGGGTCGCTCAGCTAGAGGTGTGCGTGGTATGCGTCTCCGACCAAAAGATGAAATTGTTGGTATGGATGTTATCACCGATCCAGATCAAAAATTAATTGCCGTCTCTGCTAATGGTTACGGTAAGGCTACCCTAGTTTCCAACTTCCCACCTCATAAACGTGGTGGTGTAGGTATCAAAGTCGCCTCTGTTACTGCTAAAACTGGCCCAATCGTAGCTGTTCACACCTTAGATCCGCTTGCTAGAGAAGTTATTATGATGTCCACTAAAGGTCAGGCTATTCGTGTGGCTATGAAGGAAATTCCGACTCTCGGTCGCGCTACTCAAGGTGTTCGCATCATGAAGATGTCTGAGGGTGATACCGTTGCCTCCATCGGCATCGTTCTTCCTGAAGAAGAATCAGAAGAAAAACCCGCTGAAAAACCTAAAAAGTAATCCATATAAGCACAAGCAATAGGTCGGGGGTTGTAATTTTGAACTGAATGTGACTATACTCCTTCAAAATTTAAGAATTGAGGAGTATCATGAAAAAAATCTCTATCACATTACTAGGTCTAACAATGTGTTTTAGTCATGTTATTCTCGCAGGGAATAGTGCTTTCGCCATGTATAAGGCGCCAGACGCTACTTGGTGGACGGTTCAAGAACTTCTAGATTTCAAGGAACAAGTTGAACGAGAAGAACTTGAAATCTGTGGCCAAAATCAAAGCTGTAAAGAAGAATTATTCTTTGCAAACCTTGAAAGCGAAGATACGAGATATCAAGCTTTGGAATTGATGCTTCAATCGCGCTTCGTTGTCACTTCCATCAATCCAGGGCAAGAAAAAATCAAAGTTATCTACTTCGATGAAGAACCAATGTTAAGACGCATGGGGATAGAAGAACATGATCCGCTTAACCATATTTTCATGGCTTGGTTCAATCAGGATAATAGCGCTATCACTAATTACAGTTACCAATATCCATATCAAAACCAGTTTCCAGATGATATTCACTTGCTCTACATCGGTGATAAAGAGTCGTTTAGTAATGGTAGTTTTCCATCTAATCAAGAATTTGAATTACCAATCCACCAGACTAGTCTCGCAAACAATCATTTAGCTAGCATCAAAGTAGCTACTTTTGCTAATCAGTATAATTCGATGGGGCAAGCTAACTATTTATCCTGCACTCGTGAACCAGACTATACGATAGGGGTAGAATGTCGAATTATGTATTCTACTGAGCAAGGCCCAAGGTATTTTCCGCCCAGAGAAACTATCGAACAGGTTCAATCCACTTCTGATGTTTCTTCTAATGAAGACCCAGCCACATTGGGCTCAGAGACATTAGACAATACACAATTATCTAATTCTGAAGATAATCTCAATGGATTAACCTCGGCGTCCCCTAGAAATGAAAATGAGTCCGCAAACACAATTAAAACACCCGAAACAGGTACATTCACAAATGAGTGCAATAAGGTAATCGAGTTCCCATGGTGGCTCGCTTTACTGCTTATGCTAGGGAACGCCACTTTGCTTTGGCTTTTTTGGCCAAAAAATCAAAAAAACTCTTGACATCATAAAAAAAATGCGATAAAATGGGGACAGTCTAAAGCTGCGAGTAGTTATTTTACTAGTCTTTAGAAATAATTTAACAATTTAGTTGTGCAATTAATCATCGTCAGTTTTATTTTTATGTTGAGTTTTCAAATTCAACCTTAATGGAGAGTTTGATCCTGGCTCAGGATGAATGCTGGCGGCGTGCCTAATACATGCAAGTCGAGCGGTAACAGGGAGTTCCACCGTTTCCTTGACACACCTAGCGCTATGATCGTAGGTTGATGACTTCGAGGGAACAGTGGAATTCTGCTGACGAGCGGCGGACGGCTGAGTAACGCGTGGGAACGGACCCCAAACTGAGGGATAACTAGTCGAAAGATTAGCTAATACCGCATGTGATCTTCGGATTAAAGCTTTCGAGCGGTTTGGGACTGGCCTGCGTACGATTAGATAGTTGGTAGGGTAATGGCCTACCAAGTCGACGATCGTTAGATGGTTTGAGAAGATGATCATCCAGACTGGGACTGAGACACGGCCCAGACTCCTACGGGAGGCAGCAGTAGGGAATCTTTCACAATGGGCGAAAGCCTGATGGAGCAACGCCGCGTGCAGGATGACGGCCTTCGGGTTGTAAACTGCTTTTATAAGCGAGAAATATGATGGTAACTTATGAATAAGGACCGGCTAACTACGTGCCAGCAGCCGCGGTCATACGTAGGGTCCAAGCATTATCCGGATTGACTGGGTGTAAAGAGTTGCGTAGGTGGCAGGGTAAGTAGATAGTGAAATCTGGTGGCTCAACCATTCAGACTATTATCTAAACTGCTCCGCTCGAGAGCGTTAGGGGTAGCTGGAATTTCTAGTGTAGGAGTGAAATCCGTAGATATTAGAAAGAACACCGATAGCGTAGGCAGGCTACTGGGACGTTTCTGACACTAAGGCACGAAAGCGTAGGGAGCAAACGGGATTAGATACCCCGGTAGTCTACGCTGTAAACGATGGATACTAGCAGTTTCGGGTATCGACCCCTGGAGTTGCGAAGCTAACGCGTTAAGTATCCCACCTGTGTAGTACGATCGCAAGATTAAAACATAAAGGAATTGACGGGGACCCGCACAAGCGGTGGAGCGTGATCTTTAATTCGATGGTAAACGATAAACCTTACCAAGGCTTGACATCTCGGGAAGGCTTCCGAAAGGAATCTGTGCCCTCGGGAACCCGAAGACAGGTGATGCATGGCCGTCGTCAGCTCGTGTCGTGAGATGTTTGGTTAAGTCCATCAACGAGCGCAACCCTTGCAACCAGTTGTATTTTTCTGGTAGGACTGCCCCGGTAACGGGGAGGAAGGAGGGGATGATGTCAGGTCAGTATTTCCCTTACGCCTTGGGCTAGAATCGCGCTACAATGGCCGGTACAATGCGAAGCGAAGCAGTGATGTGAAGCAAACCGCACCAAAGCCGGTCCCAGTTCGGACTGGAGGCTGAAACTCGCCTCCACGAAGTCGGAATCGCTAGTAATCGCAGATCAGCATGTTGCGGTGAATACGTTCCCGGGTCTTGTACACACCGCCCGTCAAACCATGAGAGTCACCAACACCCGAAGTCCGATTCGTCGGCCTAAGGTGGGGGAGATGATTGGGGTTAAGTCGTAACAAGGCATCCGTACGAGAACGTGTGGATGGATTACCTCCTTTCTTGAGAAGGAATTATGCGCCTGAAACTATAAAGTCGCAGGTAGCAAGGTCGAATACGTGTTATGATTTGCAAGCTTGAATCATAACAACTCTGGTTTTACCAGACGTAACCTTAAGCTTTACACTGAAATGATAATTGCACAACTAAGTTGTTAAATAAAACTCCCGAAAGGGAGTTTTTTGTTATAATAAAAAATAGGAGGAAAATGAAAAGTCCAGAAAAAAACTACATTCCAAGCAGCAATCCAGAATGGAACCAAGAGCTACCAGATGGCATGTCTAATTCTTTAGTTAACAAAGATGGTAGAAATTGGGATAATGGCTACAACTTTGATGAAAAAGACGAAGAATATAATCCCGAAGAGACGACCTTTGACAGCCTTATAAATGAGACGAAATTTGATCCCGAAGCTGCCAAGCGAGCAAGAGAAGAGAAAACACGAAGCCTAGAAACCGCCAAAGAACACGAATATAAATTAGGCGTCGAAATATCAAACCTTTCCCCCAATGATAATCCCGAACAAGTTGCTGAGGCACTCTATTTAGTAGATCAATACATTTTTCCAGATTTATTTCAAGATGAAGAGAAGGCTAAAGTCTTTACGAAAGAAATATTTTCTGATGATCCAAATGCTCTTTTCTCCTACAACAAAACTTTAGTTGCTAAAGATGAAGAGGGCAATGTTGTTGGGGTCGTAGTATATAGAGACAGTAATTGCACGCCTTGGGATACGGAGGCGGTTAGGAAGAGATTTGAATCGACTGGGCTAGAATTACCAGAAAACTTTGACAGAGCCAACGAAGGATACATGAAAAAAATCACAGACGCAGAATTGCCTGAAGGCGCAGTCGAGATTGAATTCGTCGGAGTTCGAGAAGCGTATAGATCAAACGGAATAGGCGGTAGATTAATGAAAGCGGTTATAGATAAGCCAGAATACACTGAAGCACACCTCGATGTGTTGGACAGCCATCCAGGAGCACGAAAATTATATGATAAGCTTGGATTCCAACCATCTGGTGATAAATTTCCGAATTACCCAGATGGCTCTGAAGGAGTGCAACATATGGTGCGCAAAAAAACAATAGTTTAACCTGAATAGCCCTTAACTATTGTTAATTAATCTGTTGCTGCGTCAATACTATTTCAGATTAATTTGTCTCTTTTTCGGCAAGCTTATTAAGGTCAGATTGCACAATTGCTGGCATTATTATCGAAATGAGCCAGAAAACAATAAACCAAAGAATGCCGTTATTGTCTTTCTTTACGAAAGCGGAATAGCCTTCGGCATATTTATATAACCAATAAATATTAGCAATAGGCACTATCAAAAGCCACGCGGTAGGTATATCTGCGCCAAGACCTTTTATTTCTTCTTTTGTTTGTACTTGCCAGTATATACCATATATACCTAAGGTAAATATCGTTAATAAGTATACTGCTACAATATTACGATTCTTGATCATTTTCTTTCTCCTTATTATTAATTGAATTATAACATATTTTTTAAAATAAGCTTTTGTTTAGAATAACTATGAATTCTATCGCTATAGACATTTTATTAAAAAAATGTTATAATATTTTTATTCGTACATTAATAAGGAAGGGGGGATTATAATGAAAATTGGTATTATCGTCGCATCCGAGAAGGAAAGAAGGCCTTTTTTCGAAGTATTTGGACAGCCAGATATGCGCCATATAGGATTAAACGCTTACGATGTATCGTTATGGAAAATAAATTCAGAAAAATATATTTACCTAATTCTGGGCGGAGTAGGCGAAATATCATCGGCATCAAGTACCCAGTACTTAATCGATAACTTTCAGGTAGATAAGATTATCAATTATGGTGTGGTTGGCGGTCTCACGGAAGAGTGCTCAGCCATGAAAATTGGCGTAGTTGAAAAAGTAGTCCATTATGGCTTCGATATTTCGTTTGGGAGTAATTTTAAGGTCGGAGAATATCCTAAGCTAGGTATGTTCCACGCTCCAATATTGCCAGCCATTCCAGATTCAACCATCGCAGACTTCCCAAAGTTCACTTGCGCCTCTGCCGATATTATCGTTGCAGGAGGTGAGCCAAAGAGGAAGCTGCGTCGCGAATTCAATGCGGATATTTGTGAAATGGAGGCGGCAGGCATTGTACTTACCTGCAATCGAAACAGAATACCTTGCACTTTGATAAAAGCAGTTTCGGACGGGGTAGACGAAGATGTCGAAGCTTTTGATCGCTATGTCCATGACGCTTCAAAAGCATGCGTTAGATTGATTGCCAAACTAATTTAACAGAGGTCGCCTAAGGCGACCTTACTTCATATATTGACAAAAATACAAAAGTATGATAAAATTATAAACATTAGCCGATTAGGGTTTAATTTTAACTCATTTAAACCTATGGGTAGCACATTAAAAGGAGACTGAATATGGATAAAAGTAGAACATATTCCATCGTAAAAGGACCAAACAAAGATATGATACTCGACGCGTTCAATTATAATAGGCACCAGGTTGTTATACCCATAAAATTTGATGTCGTGGTAGGATATTCTGCTCCACCAACTACGGACAGCTGCATATCTTATCTACTCGATATAGACACTTTGACTATCCAAGAGATTGGGTATGTAGAAGAATCTGAAAACGACCTCCGAATTGGCGGAGAATTATATGCAAGATTCGGTCCTGCAGAAGAGTATTTGCCGTATGCCTTCATTATTAAAAGGTATAACTGTGAAAATCATCGAGGCGAAATCTGCCTCAAGAGGAAATCTGCGATTATAAAAAGTAGTTCCCGTTAGGGATATGCTTACCGCCCTTAGCGGCGCCCTCCTTTCTGCCCGGACTAACCACCCGGGCTTTTTTTATGTTTTTCTAGAAAACAATTTCTGCCGTCAGTCCTTTATGATCTGAGATAATCTCATCTAACACCTTAAAATCCTGAACTCTTATTCTGTCATTTACCAAAATATGGTCGCAGGCTACTTCACCGTTAAATTTTAGACCAGATAAAGTGTTAGTTATTCCGTATTCTTCGGTTAAGTCTCTTAGAAAATCTAATTCGCGCATCGCTGGAGAATTATGAATGATGTTTAAATCGCCACACATTACCAAAGGTCCATTTAATTCTTTTACGAACTCCGCTACTTTTTTCATTACCAATGCAGTGGTCTCGTCACCCATCGGAGTTGGCAACCAATAACCATGATGATTGACTACACTCAGGCCACTAGCGAGCTTAATTATCTGCAAAGTATACTCATGGTCTCTGAAGTCATTGGCCTTATTTACAATTGTTTTTTCTCCATAAACACTTTCAACTCTATTCTCAACTATCTCTTCGCGCGCAAGCACTACATTACCTTGTTCAATTACACCATCGTCATCCAAAAAACCCATCTCCCAATTTGAACTCCTGGCTATATTAGAAAGGCCGCTCGCTTCACTGATTTGCCTAACGCTTGCGCTGAAGTTCTCAAGCACATCATCTCGATTGCTCCATACGGCTTCTTGTAAACAGATTACATCGAATTTATTATTCTTTAAATAATCTAAAAGTGCACCCTTTATTCGCCCAGTCCAAATATTTAACTGTAGTATTCTCATCGTTTGTCTCCTTCGCCATGTATTTTATTGCGTTGGAATCTGTTTTCTAATTTTGCTATATTACCCTTAGCTATCTCAGACAATGGTAAGTCTAAATACCTCGCAATTGCTGCAATATACCACAAGGTGTCCCCCAATTCTTTGGCAATCAAATCCTTGTCTTCCTCTGACACTACACCATCTTTATCCCGTAAAATTTTCTTAATCTTATCGGCCGTCTCACCTGCTTCGCCAGTCAAACCAAGTACTTTCTCTATAAAACCTACGGCTTTTAAATCGGAAGTTTTTTCCGATAAATCATATTTCGCAGCTCTAAGCTGATATTTATCAAAATCCATTTACCTCCTTATCAATTAATATTATTATAGCATGGTATAATTTAAGGTATGGACGATTCAAGAAATTTAATCGATGAGTACAAAGGACTTGAAAATGAACAAGTTTTTGATGCGCTCGAAGCCAAACGCACTCCACTTGAAATTGCTATTGAAAATGTTGAACACGATTTTAATATTGGCTCTATTGTTCGTACTGCCAACTCCTTTAACGTTCAAAAAGTTCATATTATCGGTAAGAAAAAATACAATCGGCGTGGTGCTATGTGCACTGATAAGTACCTTAAAATTGAACATCACCCCACGATTGAAGACTTTTTAAAAACACAGGAAAATAGGGAATTAATAGCTATCGAAAACAACACAGAGCGTGCTAAGCCTCTAAACTCAAAAATCTTTCAGCCCAATACCACGTTAATCTTCGGTTCTGAGAATAACGGTATCACTCCAGAATTATTAAAGATATCTCACGATGTTAGATATATTGAGAGCTTTGGTTCTACGCGTTCAGTTAATGTCGGCGTCGCCGCAGGGATAGCAATGTATGAATTTGCTCGACAGGTTATTCTCTAAAGAAATTCAACGCCGCACTGGTGCCCATGCGATTACTATTTATATTGAAAGCGAAAATGCTAAAAAACGTTCTCGTTCTAGAGGCAAAAAAGCCCTCACATCCGCTTCTGCATCAACCAAAAAAACTACTACTATCGTAACAACCAAAAAACTACAAGGTTCGTTTTTACGTCGCCTCGACACGCGTTTTCCTTGGTTAAAACTTTTTGCAGTATTAATATTTGGCATAATCGTCGTCCTTGATCTATGTGATTTGACTATCTCTCACACTAGTGATGAATCTAATAGAATTAAAATTGCTCCTATGGCAAAACACGTTCGTGTTACCGAAAGAGTCTTAAATGGCAAAAAATTAGTTGCTCTCACCTTCGATGATGGTCCATCTGAGCTAACCACGCCAAGATTACTAGACATCCTAAAATCTAAAGACGCTCCTGCTACTTTCTTTATGCTAGGAAGTATGACAAGAACTTACCCTGACCTCGCCAAACGCATCGAAAAAGAAGGCCACATTGCCGCTAGTCACACAATGTACCATCAAAATTTAATCCGTATCCCCGCCGCTGCCATGCAAGACGATATTAATGAAGCAAAATCTGTTTACTCTAATATATTAGGCCACGACCCTACGTTAGTACGTCCGCCCTATGGGAATTATAATGATGCCGTAAGAAGTGCAATTAACTTACCGATAATCCTATGGTCGGTAGATACACTCGATTGGAAGAGCCAAAACGTCGACTCTATTATCGCAACTACCAAAAATCAAATACATGATGGGGCAGTTATATTAATGCACGATATTTATCCAACTACAGTAGATGCCGTACCTGCCCTCATCGATACATTACGTCAAGACGGTTATGAATTTGTTACTATTCCCGAACTGACTAATATACGAGGCTCTAACCTCACACCAGGTACAATATACTATAATTTCCGCCCTTAAGCTATCGGCCAAAGATTAAGCTCACTAACCATCCTAGTACAAAAGTATGTAAATTAGCTGTACAAATTAATCCCACAACAATGGTAATAACACCAAATAGTTTAACATGGTCATAAGAAGACACCCCGTTAGCTAAGTTGTCAGCGATCTGCTTATAAAAAATCACAATCAACCCACCCGCCACCGCAATTGCGATACCACCAAATAACCATCCAATGCTAAAAGAATATTCCATAACCACAATTATATCACAAAATAGTATATCTCGTTATGATATAAT
>JAEEGI010024925.1_pt1 | contig 11633 bp, 4 predicted proteins | sample 8958751 | NCBI WGS metagenome assembly JAEEGI01 (sample SAMN16246545, study PRJNA631951) | gut metagenome | biome: gut microbiome; feature: rumen; material: KS-attached | host: Bos | place: Iran: Karaj | collected 2018-10 | reverse complement strand
AGCGGTCTCCGCAAGAAGGGGTTCCGCTATCCCGGCGAGGGACGCGACCACCGGATCTACCTCGACCTCGCCGCCGATTCCGACTGGAGCGGGGTGGTATCCTGGACGAATCTCGTCGTCGACGCCGCGCAGGTTTCGTCCGTGGCGCTTGTGAGCGAGGAGCCCGAACTCCCTGCGGACCTCGTGGTGAAGGGCGCGCGCGCCGAGGATGCCTTCAACCGCGTGGGCGAGCAGGTGCCCGTGCGCGTGTCGATCGAGAACATCGGCACCCGCACCGCCCGCCATGTGTCGCTGACGGCCGGACCGCTCCCCGCAGGCGTCCGCCTCGCGAACGCCGCCGTGCTAGCCGACATTGGCGACCTATGCGGACTCGACACGAAATCCTTCATCGCCACGTTCGAGGTCGACGCGCCCTGCTCCTTCACGGCGCAGCTCTTCCTGAAGGCGGATGGCGTCGCCCCGGTTCCCTTTTCGGTGTCCGTGAAGGTGCTGCCGTCGCTCAACCTCGCGAAGGCGTCGTACGTGCCCGAGCCGAAGCCGGTCGAGACCGACTACGACATCGCCGCGCTCTACTTCCCGGGCTGGCCGCGCGTGGAGGCGTGGCAACGCGTGTGGAACGTGTGTCCCGAGCGCAAGCCCGTGCTGGGATGGTACGACGAGGCGAATCCCGAGGTGGTGGACTGGCAGATCAAGTGGCTCGTGGAGAACGGCATCCGCACGCTCTATGTGGACTGGTACTGGGACCGCGGCCGCCAGCACCTCGACCACTGGGTGAAGGCGTTCTACAAGGCGAAGTACCGCCGCCACCTGAAGTGGGCGATGATGTGGGCGAACCACAACCCGGCGGGCAGCCACTCGGAGGAGGACCAGCGCGCCGTGACGAAGTTCTGGATCGAGAACTACTTCAACACGCCCGAGTACCTGCGCATCGACGACAAGCCCGTGGTCTGGATCTGGGCGGCGGGGAACATGGACCGCGACCTCGGCCCGGGCGGCTGCAAGAAGCTGCTCGAGATCTCGCGCCAGATGGCGCGCGAGGCCGGCTACAAGGGCATCTACTTCATCGCGATGAAGTGGCCCGAGGCGGACTGGGGCGAGAAGGCCGTGCAGTCGTGCAAGGACCGCGGCTTCGACATGACGAGCATCTACCACTTCATGGACCACGGCGGCAAGGCCAAGTCGGGCCGCCGCTACAGCTACGACCTCTGCGTGGAGGCGAGCCTGCCCGCGTGGCGCAAGCGGCAGGCGTCCGGCATCCTGCCGTTCATGCCCAACCTCTCGACGGGCTGGGACGACCGTCCGTGGAACGACCACTGCGAGATCTACGGGAAGAGCGCGGAGGGCTTCCGCCGCATCTGCCAGGACGCGAAGCGCTTTGCGGACGAGACGGGCGTGAAGCGCCTCTGCCTTGCGCCGCTCAACGAGTGGGGCGAGGGTTCCTACGCCGAGCCGAACGCAGAGCACGGGTTCGGATTCTACGAGGCGGTGCGCGACACGTTCTGCAAGCGTCCGGTGGGCGGCTGGCCGGTCAACTACGGTCCGAAGGACGTAGGGCTTGGTCCCTACGACCTCCCGCCGCCCGCGCCGCTGCCGCGCGTCTCCGCCTGGAATTTCACGCGCGGCGGCACGCAGGGCTGGCGCGCGATGATGGGCCTCTCGGACTTCGCGGCCTCGCCGCGCGGGATCACGTTCGCCACGACGACGCGCGACCCTGCCGTCTGCGTGTCGTTCGCGCCCATTGACGCGCGCGACTTCAGTGAGGTGGTGGTGCGCATGAAGGTGGAAGGGACAGTGGCGGCGGGGAACTGCCAGCTCTTCTGGGCGGGACCTGGGCGCAAGGTGGCAGAGGTCTCGTCGGTCTCCTTGCCAGTGACGGTCAACGGCGCATTCCACGACTACCGCTTCCCAGTGGGTGCGAACCGCACTTGGCGCGGACGGATCAACCACTTCCGTTTAGATCCGGCTCAGGTGGCTGGCCTGCGCGTGACGATCGAATCAGTGAGACTGCGTTAACCCGCTCGTTCGCCATAACCCCGTTGCGCTAGTCAATTCAATGCTTTTCTGCTTGCGCCAGATGGTCGCATTTTGGTAGAATGTAATTGTTGAATCCTTCGGTCGCGCAATGTTGGTTTTGCGGGTTTTGGCAGGCTGTGTGGCTTGGCCCGTGAATGTACGAACGAGGGGTTCTGCAACTACCTCAAGGAAAAGGCAATGATGAACTGCAAGGTGGTGAAGAGACTGGTCGCTTCGGCAGCTGCTGCGGCGGCGTTGTCGGCGTATTCGGCGGACCGCACGATCAGCGCGAACTACGCACTTTCCGCAGACGAGACGGTCGATGGCGTGCTCACCATCGCAGACGGAGTGACCGTCGATCTGAACGGACACAACCTCAGCGTGAAGGGGCTTGCCGGTGACGGCACGATCACTGCAGGCGCCCAGGACCTCACCTCGCCAGACCCGAACGGCGAGCGCGTGTGGACTCCCACTGTGATCCAGGCCGGTGCGGCAATCAATCTCTTCAACAATTCCTACAGCTATGCCAACAACAACGACACGCGCGTGCTGGTGCACAAGTCCAAGTTGCCGCTTGCCGTGACCTACGATTTCGGCGCGGATTCGCCGAAGAAGATTGACATGTACAAGGTGTACTGGGGACCGAACAACTACAATGCCCGCGGACCCAAGACATGGACGTTCGAGGGGTCCAATGACAACCTCACGTGGACGCTGCTTGATTCGCGGGACGGAGAAACATGGCCCAAGAACCAGCTGACGCGCACCTATGCATTCGAGAACTCCACCGCCTACCGCTACTACCGCATTTCGTTCACGGATTCAAGCGACACGAGCACGGCCAACAACGGCCCATATCTTGAGCTCGTCCAGCTCGAGTACTTCGACTCGTCCGCAGTGCCGGATATTCTGCCGGAGTTGCGCATAAACGTCCCGGCGGGCGAATCCGCAACAAACTCCACCGTCTCGATCTCCGGCAACGTTCGCCTTGTGAAGGAGGGTGCGGGCGAGTTCGTGGCCGCAAAGGCCGGGCAGATGTATTCGGGAGGAAACCACATCGCCGCCGGAACGCTCAGGCCGATCGCGCTAGCAGACCAGATCTTCGGCGAGAACGGTTCGGACATTTCCGTCGATGCCGGCGCGGTCTTCGACATCAACGGCTCCACACGCTGCTCGCCCTATCATTACACGCTGAGCGGCGGCACTCTGGTGAACACTGGCGCTGCTTTGACAAGCACCAGCCTTCAGCTTGGCGACACGACGCTCACGGCGGACTCGTATCTCGAGTCTCCGAAGGCAGTGGGTTTCTACAAGGAAAGCGCCCAGCCGCTATCCATCGATCTCGGCGGACACGTCCTTGACGTGACGGTGGGCGACTCGACGCGCTTCATAAACGCCGGCATATCCAACGGAACCCTGCGCATAGTGCGCGGCACGGGCGGCAACACCGTCTATTTCAACAACGGCGAAACGCGCGCCGGCAATTCGACGTTCGACATCGACGCGCATACCGGCGCATATCATGACGTGACGGTCAGCAACCTTCTGCTGCGTGCGGGATTCACCGCGCATTCGTCCGCCACCGCGAGCGGCGTGTACAAGGTCCACGGCACGTTCAGGACTGAGACGCAGAATTTTCCGTTCGTGAAGATGATGGACGGCTCCACCTTCGACATGAAGTCGTGGAACGGCGTGTTCAACGTGGCGAGCGCCAGCACGAATCCAAGCATGCTTAAGGTCTTGTTCGACGAAGGCGCAGCCGTCACGATCGACATCGCGGGGCGTGCTCCCGCAGTCGGCGACTGTCTGATTGAATGGACGGAAAAGCCGGTGGACGTCACGTTCCAGTTCGACGCCGCCACCGCCGCAGGCGGCGTTCAGCCCGTCGCCACGGAGCTTGGGCTTTTCTACGGCTGGCTCGACAACGTAGCCGAGAAGGCGTGGTGGACCGGTGCCGCGAACGACGGAGATCTCTCGAACCCGCAGAACTGGATATGCAAGAACGCTGCTGGCAATACGCTAGAGAACGGCCTTCCGGGCGACATGACGCGCGTGTATCTGGAAGGCGCGCTCAACGTGCAGATTCCCGTGGAGAGCGGTTTCGTTTGCGGCGACTGCGTCATTGCCGACAGCGCTCTCGCGGCGGACTGCGACCTGCGCGGCCTCGGTACGAGGCTCCGCGTGGCTGAGAATGCGACGATCAATCTGTGCGGACGCCGCCTCTACGTTCCAGCGCGCGCTCTCACAGGCCCCTGCACCGTGAAAGACGCCGAAGTCGATCACGCCCTTGACCTCACCACGACTGACGCATCGCGCGTGTCGTCCTCGTTCTTCAACGGCGGCAACACGCCGGCGAGCAACCTCTTCAACAACAACTACGTACGCGGCGACAACACGAAGCGCGTGCTGGTGCCTAAGGCGGACTGGCCGCTAGTGGTGACCTACGACTTCGGCGAGGGCAAGGTGGTGGATGCGTACAGGATGTGGACGGGGCCGATCGGCGACTTCGTCAAGCGTATGCCCCGCCGGTGGAAGTTCGAAGGATCGAACGACGGCGCCACATGGACGCTCCTCGACAAGCGCAGCGGAGAGACCGTGTGGCCGGCCGACAACATCCACCGCACGTATTCGTTCTCCAACACGACGGCGTACAGCCGCTACCGCATCACCATCGAAGAGAACAACGGCGCCGACAACTATGGAAGTTTCATCGAGCTCGTGCAGCTCGAGTACTTCAATCTGAAGCCCACGCAGGGCGAACTGCACATTGAGGCTGCTGCGGGCGACAGCCTTGAGCTCGCCGGCCTCACGCTTGCAGGCAATATGCGCCTCTTTTTCGGAAGCCCTGCGGGAGCTGGCTCGATCCGGCTTACGAAGAAGGGGCAGACATACGTGGGCGGCACGGAGGTGACGACCGGAATGATCTTGGTAGGCACAGGAACCGCATCGCTAAACAACTCCGACCTGCTGGGCGAGAAGGGCGGCGAAGTCCTTGTGCGCGGCGACAACTCGGGCAATTACACCGGGACGAGCGGAACAATTGACTTTGGGCAGCGCATCGGATACACCGGGTACAAGTACGTGCTGGACGGTGGAACGATCTGCAACAGCGGCGACGACGTCGTCACCGATCTTCGTCTCGACTCGGATTCGTACATGAAGACTACGCCAGACGTCGGTGCCGGCATCCCTTTCGGAATCTGTAGCTCCAACCGTGTGGCATACGCCGACCTCAACGGACATGAGCTCTCGGTGCGGGTTGCTGGCGGAAGATTCTTCGCCCTTCAGAACGCCACGCTTGAGAATGGCAGTCTGTTCATCAGGGAAGGCGGCTGGTTCGCGACCACCAACAACGTCATCGCCACGAACAACGTGACGCTGACGGTACACAGCGCTTCTTCCATCGAGGGGAATTTCTCCGTGAGTGGCTACAGGTCCACTTTGGCCATTCCCGATTACAACCATGGCAATGCGTCCATCAATGTCTATGAATCGTTCAATCCAGGCGAATCGGGGCTGTACCACGGCGCGACCCTGCATGATGGCGTGACGATCGATCTGAGCGGCATGGCGAAGCCACTGGAAGTGGTTTCGCCGTTCAACGCCAGCGCGGAGGGCGAGAAGACGCTGCGCTTCGAGCCTGGCGCGAAGATAGGCGTCATCCTCGGCGAGCGCAGGGTGCCGGAGGACGTGCCGGTGATCTCGTGGGACGAGACCACGAAGCCTGATGCGACGGTCAAGTTCGTTCCGCGCGACGGGAAGCGCAATATCATGTTTGTCGTGATGGAAGATGGTCTTTACGTAGAATCGTCTGGACTCGTGATCTTGATGCGATAGCAGTTGGTCATTGTGGGATTTTGAGATTGTGGCATTATGACAACTTTCACGGGTGGCCCGCTGAATTTATGCAGTGACAGGCCGTAGACGGCATCACGCGGCATCAAAGGCGACCTGCGCCAGGTCCTTGACGCGCCAGTTGTGGAACTCGTCGAGCCGCCCTGACTTGTAGAGCGCCCTTATCGGCAGCAGCGCTTCCGCGCCCTTGAGCGACCAGTGCATCCCCGACAGGTCGAGGCGCTGCTGGACGACGCACTTGCACCCGCTCTCGACGACGCCGGATCCGATGAACCATCCGTTGAGGATGTACTCGTCGTACTTCATCCTGTCGTAGTTGTCGCGGTAGTACTGGAGTTTCTTGTCCACCGTCTTGGCGTTCTTCCTCCCTGCCGCCCTCTTCTCCGCCTCGCCGACGACCGACCTGACGCGCCCCTCCTTGAACATTCGCTTCCACCTGCTGAAGCACTGCGCCCATTCATCGGAACCCTCCTTGTGTCCGAGCAGCTTCATGATCTCCTTGAGGTGTTCCAGGGCGTGGAAGATGTCCAGTATCATGACCGCGAACGGGAAGTCGTTGTCATGCACGGACTTGGTCCAGCTCCCTCCGTCGGAGAGGAACACCGTCACCTCCGGCGCCAGCGGGAAGCGCCTGTCGAACTCGCGCCTCGCCATCTTCCCGAACGGCTCCCACCGCTCCGTCGTGGCGACGTAGGTCGTGGAGTCCCTGTCCCGCCACGGCTTGCCTTTCCTCATCGAGCCCGTGAAGAAGGCCGCGAGCTTGACCTCGCGCGTCTTGGCCGGCTTGCCGTCCTTCCCCTTGACGCCCTCGAGGTGCCTCTTGAACATGGAGATGCCCGTGCCGTCGACGAGGACGTAGGCGAGGCGGCATCTGCTCTCCTGCCTGAGGCTCTCGCACAGCCGGTGGAACTTCGCCGCGTCGTCGGAGCTGTCACGCACGATCTCGCTCATCGCGTCCGGCGAGATGCGGAAGCCGTGCGCCTTCTCGAACTCCTGGGCGGCCTCCTCGTAGGTGTGTATCGCCGCGAGGCGCAGGACCTCCGAGACGACGGCGGGCGTGTACCGCCTCAGCAGGCCCATCCGCTCGTCCCAGGGGTAGTGGCCGTGCTTCGTTCCGTCCGCGTCCTTCTTGTGGAAGTAGGCCCTTGGCACGGGACCGACCGGTCCGAAGAGCGAGACGACCTCCTTCCCGTGGATCCCGCCGTGACGCTCTCCGCTTTCGCGCTCGTACGTGTCGCGCGTGGACGCCTCGGACGTGACGAGGGCCTCGTAAAGCTCGCGGCACATGCCCTGTGCCGCCGCGTTGAGCCCGTGCTCCAGCTGGCTCGTGCACCCGATGCCGTCCCGCGCGATGCTGTCCGCCGCGCGTTCCGCCAGCGCGGTCAGCGAGGCCGCGCCCTTGAACGCGATCTCCGCGAGCTTTTTTTTAGAGGAGGGGCGGACGAGAGCATGTCCCGCGCCGTCGCCTCGGTGAGTTCGGCGGTCAGTTCGCGCAGCCTGCGCCCGTTCTCGACGGCGGCTTCGAAGTCGGGGAGCCTCTCCTTCGGGATGTGGATCGTGTGGTTCCTGCCGTCGGCCCAGTACTGGAGCTTGTGGTAGGTGATGGTCTTGCCGCTGCTCGTGGTGACGGTGTAGCTGCTTATGGAACCCTGCACGGAGTCGGGGAGGTTGGCGATGCTCGCGAGGATTTCGGCCCTCGTGCGGCCGTCGGATGGTTGTGTCTTTTTCATGTTAGATATTATACCATCTAATATGCGGGCTGACAAGGGGTTTTCTGAAAGTTTTGCATAAATTCAGCGGGCCACCCCTTCGTGGTTGCGTGCGGCACTTCAGTTTGATACAATAACAATGTGTTTGGACAAGGAAAGGAGCAAGACATGATGAAGGTTGGATGTATGAAGAGGTTGCTTGTGGCCGCCACGCTGGCCGCAGGATGCTGTTTCGCAGACGGTTTCACGGGCACTTGGACCGATCCCGATTCGGGATTGTCCTGGGCGTACAATAACGATGGAGGAAGCGACGGGCTCATTCTCACGGGCCTTTCGGGAACATGTCCAGAAGCCCTCGTGATTCCGTCCGACATCCCAATCGTGCGGATGGTTGGCAACGAGGTCGTCACGAGCGCGTATTTCGTGGAGGCGCTGCAGGGCATCTGCAGGAACAAGACGAACATCAAGTCCGTCGTCATTCCCCCGATGGTCGCCTCCCTGACTGGCGGCACCTTCGCCGGCTGCACGTCGCTCGAGTCGGTGAGGTTCCTCGGCCCGGTGCCGACCGGTCTCGACTTCGGCCTGACGTTCAGAGGCACGCCGTACCTCGCGGGGCTCAAGGCGGCGAACGACAACGATTACCTCTTCATCCCCGATGGCGCCGACGAATACGTCGACGCCGCGCGGGAGATTTCCGGTGCGAGCGGAACGGCGCGCGACAACAACCTTCTCGCGACGCCGAACGAGCCCGGCGGCGACGACGTCGTCGTCGACCCGGTGAAGGAGTTCGACCCGCTCCGCGGCTACGCCGGGTGGCTCGTGGGGTCGAAGTGGTACAAGTGGACCGCGCCCGCGTCGACGACGGTGTGGTTCGACACGAAGGGGAGCGATTTCGACACGGTCCTCGGCGCGTACATCATCGACTCGTACAGTCCGGACCACGATCAGGTGGCGTACATCTACCGTGGCGAGAACAAGGGCTTCGGCGGCAAGACCAGCCTCGTGTCGTTCGAGCTGATGCAGGGCCGGACCTACCATATCTGCGTGGGCGGCAGCCTGGAGAACGACAAGAGCCACCCACGCGGGAACATCGTGCTCAACTGGCGCACGGGCACGCCGGTGACGCTGACGCTCATGACGCCCAGCACGAAGAAGGCGACCCAGTTCATCAGATACATGAAGATTCCCGTTCCCAAGGGCAAGCCCGTCGCGGTGCTGCCCGAGCCGACGCGCGAGGGATATTCCTTCGCCGGGTGGTACACGAAGAAGGCCGGTGGCACGAAGGTGACGGCGTCCACGCGGTTCGCGAAGGCAACGACGCTCTACGCCCGCTGGACGCTCCGCAAGTACCGGGTGACGCTGCTGCCGGGCGAGGGCTGCGCGTCCCTCTCCGGGCAGGGACTCCATCCCCACGGGAGCTCCGTGACGATTTCGGCCGCGGCGCTGCCCGGCTACAAGTTCCGCGGCTGGGAGGTTTCGGAGCCGATACCCTCCGGCACCGCGTTCACGAACTACAAGAGCCTGTGGCGCAAGAACCAGACCGCGAAGATCAAGATTCCGGCGGGGAACGTGGCGTACACCGCCACGTTCGTGAAGGAGGACGAGGATTTCCTCTCGTTGATCGTGGGCGGCGCCTCCACCGGAGCCGCGGTCGATGCCGGCCCGTGGTACGCGGAGCAGACGCCGTCGCTCGCCGTTCCCGTCACGGCCAATTCCCAGAGCTATCCCACGGTCACGACGAGCAAGCTGCCGTCCGGCACCGCGTTCAAGCTCGTGAACAACGACTGCGAGTACGTCTTCTCCGTGCCGGACACGTCCAAGCTCCCGCCCGGACGCAACGTGGTGAAGGTGACGGCGAAGAACCGCTGGGGGATGACGACGAACGCCAGCCTCGTGGTGTTCGGCAAGAACAAGGCGGCCGCGAACGCCTGGTTGAACGGCATCAACACCTCCGCCCTCGAGCCGTACGCGATGAAGATCGGCGTCACGCCGTCCTTTGCCGACCTCAACATCACTCCCGTGAGCGGCTGCACGATCACTAAGATGGAGGGTTTGCCGGCGGGCCTTGCATGGGATGCGAAGAAGAAGCAGTTTACGGGTTATCCCACACGGGCCGGTGTCTACACCGTCACGATCACCGCCGCGAAGAAGGTCGGGAAGAAACTCGCGAGCAAGGTCTCCACCATCACGGTGGTGGTGGGTGCGGTGCCGGACGGCCTTACGGGTACGTTCAACGGCCATACGCGTATATTGGACGATCAGGACCCCCAGTACATCCTGAGCCGGGATTCCCTGCCCGTGACGCTGACGGTGGCCTCCACGGGCAAGCTCACGGCGAAGGTCGGCACGTCGTCGTTCTCCGGCGGCGGACTGAAGGAGATTCCCGGGGACAACGGCGACAGGTATGAGGCGAAGTTCCAGAAGAAAACGATCTCGAAGGTCGGCAAGAATCAGACGCGCACGGTGACGGAGTCGTTGACGCTGACGATCAACCCGCAGGCGGACAACTTCGGGTCGGCGTTCGAGCTCGCGGATTCCTGGTATTTCCGCCAGGACGTGCTCGGGGGCAACGTGAACGTTTCGCCGGACACGAGGGTCGCCGGGCGGCTGAACATGTTCGGCAAGGATGCGGACGGGAACGTCAAGGACGAGCAGTGGGCCACGATCGCGAACCTGGCGGCGGAGCGCGGCGAGATGGTGTTCAACGCGTACCTGGACCAAGGAGCCGGACAGAATCCACTTCCGGTGGAGCTGAAGGTGTGGGTGAACGCCGACACGGGCGTCGCGACGCTCGCGGGCACGCTCGACGGCAATTCGCTGAACGGCACGGCGGTGCTTTCGCCCGAGGCGGATCCCGACACCGTGGGGGCGGTGGCGAACGCGGCGTTCGCGCGCTTCTTCATCGGCACGTACGTGATCGAGGTCAAGTGGCCGCTCCATCCGGGGCCGGCGGCGGGCGACATCGTCGGCATCGGCGATCCGTCCGGCAGAATAGTGAATAAGTAATAGTGGATAGTGAATAGGTAGTGATGAAGAGTAAGGGAGAAAGGGAAGAGCCATGAAAAAGATGATTTCAACGATCGTGATGGTTTTGGGATGCTGCCTCGCCGCGTTCGGCGGAGACGGCGGATCGGACATGTGGACGGACGCGCAGGGCGTTGAATGGAGCTTTGACTGGAGCGGTTCCAATGCGTCCGGCTACACGGCCACGATCACCTACTGCGACGACCCGAGTCTCTTCGGCATTGTCATTCCGGCCACGGTGTACGCCGACGGCGGATCCAGGGCCTGCAAGGTGACGCGTCTCGCCGGCTGGTCGTTCTCCTGGTGCCCGGTGCTTGAATCCGTCGTCATCCCGTCGAGCGTGACGACGATCGACGCGTATGCCTTCGGGAGCTGCACGGCCTTGAACTCCGTGACGTTCAAGGGCAGCGTGCCGTCTGGGTGCAACTTCAACACCGCCTTCTACGGCACGGCGTTCCTCAACGACTGCAAGACGTCAAACTGGTTCGACAGCTTCGCAAGTCCCTATCCGATCGCGGGCGCGAGCGGGTCGGTCCTGAGCGACAACGACCTCGCGACGACCCAGTCGGGTGAGCCGCTTTCGTCGGTCCGCAACACGAAATGGCTGAGGTGGACGGCGCCGAAGTCGGGGACCGTGTGGTTCCACACGCAGGGCAGCAAGTTCGACACGATTGTCGGCATTTACCAGGGAGGGACCCTCACGGCGCTCAACGAGGTGGCCTGCAACGACGATTTCATGTCGGACAGGACGAGCCAGCTGTCGTTCGAGGCTGTGGGCGGCGAGACGTACTGCATCTGCGTGGGCGGCTTTGCGTCGGGGAGAGTCCGTGGCGAGTTCACGCTCGCGTGGCGGATGGGCACGCCCGTCACGCTCACGCTCGATCCGAACGGCGGCACGATGTCCGATTCGCTGAAAAGCGTGTCCGTGCCGAAGAACGCGGCCGTGGGCGGGCTCCCGACGCCCACGAAGTCGGACTACACGATGTCCGCCTGGTACACGAAGAAGACGGGCGGCACGAAGGTGACGGCCAA
>JAEEGI010024923.1_pt1 | contig 11633 bp, 10 predicted proteins | sample 8958751 | NCBI WGS metagenome assembly JAEEGI01 (sample SAMN16246545, study PRJNA631951) | gut metagenome | biome: gut microbiome; feature: rumen; material: KS-attached | host: Bos | place: Iran: Karaj | collected 2018-10 | reverse complement strand
TCGTGCTAGGTGTCGGAATTGCATATCTGGTATCCTATTTCAATCAAAAGAAGAAGATGAACAAGACGGCGTAACCGCCGATGACCAGAGAGCAATTCATAGCCGAGATTTACACATCGCAGGAGCCCTTAAGAAGGTTCCTGCTCGGCATGTGTCATGGGGATGTCTTCACCGCCGATGACATCGCCCAGGAAACCCTCCTGAAAGCATACCTACATTACGATACATTCCAAGGGCGCTCATCGTTCAGCACATGGCTGTTCCGTATCGGATACGGATGCTTTTGCGACCATATCGGCAAAAGAATCCTCGACACAGAATCCATAACCGAGCGGGAGAACCGCATTCCGGCAGATGATGATTCCGGGAAAGACTATCATGAACTATATGATGCGATCAATGGATTGACATCTTCTGAGAAGGCGACGGTCCTTCTATTCTACATCGAAGACTATTCCACGAAAGAGATCGCCGAGATCCTTGGAATGGCGTCCGTGACCGTTCGTTCACATTTGCACAGAGCCCGGAGACACCTGAAGATAATACTTGAACAAAATGGTGAAAGATAAAGACATAAAGCAGTTCATGCTCCGGCATAAGCCGGAGGTCAGGAATAGCGGACCCTTCATGAAAGATGTCGTCCGCCAGATCAACGCGATGCCTGTTCCGGCAGCCATGAACCCGGCGCGGCAAAAAGAGGACTGCATCCGCCTCGTACTCGAAGTATCCCGCAGGGATATGCGGACCGTCCGCATGGCCGTCGGTGTGGCCGTGGTCGTGGCAATCCTTTCCGCCATTGCCATATCTACGATTCCTTCTGACTTGATCACGATGGAATTGTTCCCCTTGAAGTCGGATTTCCTCTCCCTATTCTAATTCGAGTATTCTCCGTTCCCAGCCCGTTTCTTGTCTTGAGGCGGTAAATGGACGAGAAAACAGAAAACCACGGAAAAGCACACCGAGCGGTGGAGGGGTGACGGCGGAATTCGGGTTTCAGCGAACGCGAGCCGCAAGGGAAGGCGCGGTCCCGACAGGGATGACGGCGTCTGTTTGAGCGCTAGTTAGGCCGGCTCGCCGGACTAACTGAGCGAGTTCGCCGTCAAGCGCCTTCCCGACACCGTGCGAGCCCGCTGAAACCCGCATGGAGCCGGCGCCCCTCCGCCGCCCGCCAGACCTTGCCCGACATTTGTCCAGTTATGTCATACTATGCAGATTCCCTCTCCAAGTGCAGGTAACGTCCCGGGTTTTGAGACGTATAGTGCCGAGGTCCCGGTAGCAAAATCGTCTTTGTACGCACTCAAATGCTCCATACCCCACTCCGCGAGGGTCCCCGGAATGATAGGCGTGTCAGGAATACCAAAAGTCGGAGCATGGCCCATGAAAACCTGATTGCCCAGACGAGCGCAAAACGCAAGTAACTAAAAATCAATCAATTACAAACAATTGCCTTGCAAACCAGAACACGCCAAATATTGGCAAATCACTAATAATCAACCGTTTACATTCAACGCACAAAGATAATTGGGATGCCACGAAAACCCAAAGATTCATCCGTTCAAATCGTTGCACTCAATTATGTGTTTTAAGTAGACAGCGGTGGTCTCCAGTTCTAAATCTTTGATTACCTTTGCAGTATGAAGAACCGGGAGACGAAGACGCTCGTCATTCTCCATACGGCGGTGTTTCTGGCCGGATGGACGGGGATCCTCGGGAGGATGATCTCCCTCGGGGGGCTGCCGCTGGTGTGGTACCGCATGATGATCAGCGTGCCGGTGCTGGCCGGAGCGCTGGCGTTGCTGCGACGGCTGCACAAGGTCGCCTGGCCGGCCTTCTGGCGGATCGCCGGGTGCGGCGCATTCCTGGCCCTGCACTGGGTGGCGTTCTTCGCCAGCATCCAGACGTCGAACGTATCCGTGGGCGTGGCGTGCATCGCGACTTCCTGCTTCTTCACCGCCCTGCTGGACCCGCTGATCAACCGGAAGCGGGTGTCCTGGCGGGAGATCCTGATCAGTTTCATGGCCATCGCCGGCGTGCTGCTGGTCTTCAGCCTGGACGTCCGGTACCGGCTGGGCATCGCCCTGGGGCTGCTGTCGGCCGCCCTGTACTCCCTTTTCTCCCTCCTGAACATCAACACGGCGAAACGCACCGGCGAGGACAGCGCCACCATGCTGCTGTACGAACTGATCGGCGGAGTCATCGTCCTGTCCGTCATCGTTCCGCTATACCTGCATTTCTACCCGGGAGCCGACATTACGCCGCGCGGGAATGACCTTCTCTGGCTGCTTCTGCTCGGTTCCGTGTTCACGGTCCTCCCCTTCCTGTTCCAGCTTCACGCGATGCGCCGGCTGTCGGCTTTCACCGTGAACCTGGCGTACAACCTGGAGCCGGTGTACAGCATCGCCTTTGCGGCCGTCCTCTTCGGCGAACACCGGGAGGTGGGGCTCTGGTTCTGGGTGGGAATCGGCCTGATCATCCTGTCCGTGCTCATCCAGAGCCGGATTTCTTTGCAACAAGCGGGAAAATCCGTAAATTAGCGGACCACATTCTTCGCACGCGTATGAATCTGAAAAAGACTCTCTTTCCGGCGGCGGTGCTGCTGGCCGCGGCTCTCACGGCCGGGGCGCAGGACAACGCCCGCGGTTATTACAAGGACATCTTCATGGACAGCGGCATCATGCTCACGTCCCGGACCGACCTCCCGGTGACCGACCTGCTGGGACTGTCGATGGAAGCGTTCGTGTCCACAAAGCACGTGTCTTCCGGCCCCCAGCCTTTCACGCCCATGGACACACTCCGGCAGCGGGAACTCATCACAGGTTCGCCGATGGACGAAAACGGCATCCTCCTCTACCCCGACGGGGCGCCGCGTTTCCGGATGGTCTACATGAACGGCGGCAAGGCCGCCGGCCACGGACGCTCGCTGGAGGAGACCGGCCGGCAGCACTACCGGGACTTCCTGGCGGCGGGCGGTAGCTACGTGGGGTCCTGCGCGGGCGCCTTCGTCGCCAGCCTCGGGTCCCGCAGCGCGGAAGGGAAAATCAGCAATACGCAGACCTACATCGGACTCTGGCCCGGCAACACGATGGGCACCAAGCTGGAGAAGTCCTACACGGCCGTGGACATCGTCCCGAACGGCCCTCTGACCCGGTATTTCGATTTCGACGGACGGATGCACATCGACAGCGTGCGCCATAACGGAGGCTGCTTCCCATGGATGGAAACGGCGCCGGCCGGCACCGAAATCCTGGCCACATTCAGCACCAAGGGCCGCGAACTGGAGCGGGACATCGACGGTCTGCCCGTCATCTGGGCCTGGAAGGCCTCGCCAGCGGCCGGCCGGGCCGTCCTGTGCGGATCTCATCCGGAAGGGGCCTATGACGCGGAGAACCTGGCCCTCATGGCCGCCATGGTCCGCTACGCGCTCGCCGGCAACGGGGAGCCGGCCCTGAAGGCCGTCCTCCGGCCCGGCGAAGCCCGCGAGATGAACGACCGCTCCCGGCCCGAATTCGCCCCCGTCGGCGACCGCCAGTACCATCATTTCCGCATCGACGTGCCCAAGGGCGTCGGAAAGATGACCATCGACCTGAAGGGCTTCGCCCGTGCGTCCGACTTCGACCTGCATCTTTTCGCGAGCCGCACCGGCTTCGCCTGGCGGGAGGACGCCGCCTGGGGTTTCGTCGGTGAAAAGACGGACAAATGCCTGGTCATCACGGACCCGAAGCCCGGCACGTACTATATTTCCGTCTTCTGCGCCACAACCGTCACCGCCTCCATGGGCAAATACGGCGTGGAATACACCGGAAGGACCGATGTCCTGAACGGCGTTCCCTATACCATCCAAGTCAATTTCGAATAACAACATGAAGAATCACATCGTACTCTGGGGCTTTCTCGCCCTGACCGTCGCCGCCTGCGGCCACAAGTGGCAGGAGACCGAGGCGGACGGTTACAAGCTCGTCAGCCAGAAAGGCGGCGCCACGCTGGGCTATACCAGCGCTCCCCTGCTCATCATCGACGGCTACGTGTTCAAGGACCTGAACCGGAACAAAGCGCTGGACCCTTATGAGGACTGGCGGCTTCCGGCCGAAGTCCGGGCGAAGGACCTCGCCGCACAGCTTTCCATCGAGGAGATCGCCGGCCTGATGCTGTACAGCGGCCATCAGGCGGTACGGGGCCCGGAAATCACCGACCCGCAGCGGAAATTCCTCACCGAGGACAATCTCCGGGCCGTCCTTGTGACCACCGTGGAGAGTCCCGAAACGGCGGCGCGCTGGAACAACAACGTCCAGGCCCTCACCGAGTCCCTGGGCCACGGCATCCCGGCCAACAACTCCTCCGACCCGCGCAACGAGACTGCGGCCACGGCCGAGTTCAATCTGGGTTCCGGCGGCAGGATCTCCCTCTGGCCCACGACGCTGGGGCTCGCCGCCACCTTTGATCCCTCCATCGTGAAGCAGTTCGGCGAAATCGCTTCCGAAGAATACCGCGCCCTGGGCATCGCCACGGCGCTGAGCCCGCAGATCGACCTGGCCACGGAACCCCGTTGGAGCCGCTTCAACGGCACTTTCGGTGAGAATCCGGACTTGGACACGGACATGGCCCGCGCCTATGTGGACGGCTTCCAGACCACCCCGGGCGCAAAGGACGGCTGGGGCCTGAAGAGCGTCAACGCGATGGTCAAGCACTGGCCCTCCGGCGGTCCGGAGGAAGCCGGACGCGACGCGCATTTCAATTACGGCAAATATGCCGTATACCCGGGCGGCCATTTTGAAGACCACTTGAAGGCCTTCACCGAGGGCGCGTTCAAACTGGACGGCGGCACGCGGTCAGCGGCGGCCGTCATGCCCTACTACACGATCTCCTACGGAATCGACCCGTCCGGGGACAATGTGGGAAACAACTTCAGCAAGTACATCATCACGGACCTGCTCCGGGAGAAATACGGCTATGACGGCGTCGTGTGCACCGACTGGGGCGTCACCAACGACAACAGGGCCATCGAATCCTTCGACGGCAAGTGCTGGGGTGTCGAAGGCCTCACCGTCGCGGAGCGCCACTATGAAGTCATCAAGGCCGGTGTGGACCAGTTTGGCGGCAACAACGACAAGGAGCCCGTTCTGAAGGCTTACAAGATGTACGTGCGCGACTTCGGAGAAGAGGCCGCCCGCGCCCGCTTCGAGGCGTCGGCCGTCCGCCTGCTGCTGAACTCCTTCCGCACGGGACTCTTCGAGAACCCGTACGTGGACCCCGCCTCCTCCGCCGCCACCGTCGGCAAACCGGAATTCATGCAGGCCGGTTATGAGGCGCAGCTCAAGTCCGTCGTGCTGGCGAAGAATCATGGGAACGCCCTGCCGCAAAAGAAAGCCAAGGTCTTCGTCCCGCAGCGTTATTTCCCGCAGACGCCCGGAATGTTCGGACTGTCGATGGGAGAACCGGGTCACTGGGACTATCCGGTGGACCAGGCGCTCGTGGAGAAATACTTCGAATGGAGTGACAACCCGGACGAGGCCGATTTCGCCCTGGTCATGATCCGGGAGCCCCAGACGGGCAGCGGCTACGACGTAAAAGACCGCGACAAGGGCGGCAACGGCTATGTGCCCATCAGCCTGCAGTATCGGCCTTACAAGGCGGAATACGCCCGCAAGGAATCCATCGCCGGCGGCGACCCGAAGGAAGATTTCACGAACCGTTCCTATCTGGGGAAGACCGTCAGCACCTACAACGAGAAAGACCTGGACCTGGTCATCGAGACCCGGAGACAGATGAGGCACAAGCCCGTCATCGTGGTTGTCAACGTCTCGCGTCCGGCGGTCCTATCCGAACTGGAGCCCTTTGCCGACGCCGTTCTGCTGACCTTCGGCGTGCAGAACCAGGCCGGGCTGGACATCGTCTCCGGCGCCGCCGAACCGAACGGCCTCCTGCCGATGCAGTTCCCGGCCGACATGCGCACCGTGGAAGAGCAGCAGGAAGACGTCCCGCACGACATGCGCCCCCTCGTGGACGCCGACGGGAACACCTGGGATTTCGCCTACGGCCTGAACTGGTCCGGAGTCATCAATGACGCCCGGACCGCAAAATACCGCAAATAGGGACTAAACAACCCACTCGGGAAGTTCCTTTTCAGGAACGCAACGCAAGGAGGAGCGCTGGATCACATCCCGCGCTTCTTCCGTTTTGTCCGCCCGGATGAAGAGCAGCCCCTTTCCATGGATGAAGAAGGAATACATGTACACGATGCCGATCTCGGCCTCGCTCAGGCCGCGGACGATTTCCGCGATCTGGCCGGGACGCTCGTCCAGCTCGATGGCGAACACGTCGGACATGGCCACGGCCACCCCGTTGCGCTCCAGTTCGAGATAGGCGCGCTGAGGCTCCGAGCAGATGATCCGGACCAGTCCGTATTGGGCGGTGTCGGCGATGGAGGAGGCGATGATGTGGAGGCCCGCCTCCTTGAAGATGTCGAGTACCTTCGTCAGGGTTCCGGCGCGGTTCTCGAGGAAAATGGAAAGCTGGTTGAGGGTCATGGGATTCGTGTTATTTCAGTTTGCGGTTGTCGATGACGCGGACGCTCTTGCCCTGGCTGCGCTCGATTGCGTTCGGAGCCTTGAGCTGGACCTTGGCGCTGATGGAAAGGACGCTGCGGAGCTTGTCGGCGAGCCGTTTCTTGAGCTCGTCGATGGCGGCCGGCGTGTCGAAGGTGGCGGTGAAGTATTCCTGCCGCAGCTCCACCTGCACCTCCAGGGTGTCCAGGTTGTTGATGCGGTCCACGACCAGCAGGTAGCGCGGCGCGAACTCCGGCATGCTGAGCACGACGCTCTCCACCTGGGACGGGAACACGTTGATGCCCCGGATGATGAGCATGTCGTCGCTTCGACCGGAAATCGGGGACATCCGCACGCTGGTGCGGCCGCATTCGCACTCGCCCGGAAGCAGGGAGCAAAGGTCGCGGGTGCGGTAACGGAGGACGGGCATGCCCTCCTTGGTGAGCGTGGTGAACACCAGTTCGCCCTGCTGGCCCTTCGGCAGGGGTTCCAGGGTGACGGGATTGATGATTTCGGGATAAAAATGGTCCTCGTTGATGTGGGAGCCGTTTTGTGTCTGGCATTCGTAACTCACGCTCGGGCCCATGATTTCGCTCAGGCCGTACAGGTTGAATCCCTTGAGGCCCAGGCGTTCCTGAATCTCCTCGCGCATTTTTTCGGTCCAGGGCTCGGCGCCGAAAGCGCCCACGCGGAGCTTGATCTGGTCCTTGGTGATGCCGATCTGTTCCATGGTCTCGGCCAGGTACAGGGCGTAGGAAGGTGTGCAGGCGATGCCCGTGACACCCAAGTCTCGGATGAGTTTCGCATGCTTCTCGGTATTGCCCGTGGAAGCCGGCACGACGGAGGCGCCGACCATTTCGACGCCGTTGTGCGCGCCGAGACCGCCGGTGAAGAGGCCGTATCCGTAGGAGACGGAGAAAATGTCATCCCGCCCCACGCCGTAGGCGGTCAGACACCGGGCCATGCATTCGCTCCATACGCCGATGTCCTTGCGGGTGTACCCCACGATGGTCGGGTTGCCGGTGGTGCCGGAGGAGGCGTGGATGCGGATGATTTCGCTCTGGGGAGCGGCCTGAAGGCCGAAAGGATAGTTGTCCCGGAGATCCTTCTTGGTCGTGTAGGGGAGTTTCACGATGTCCTCGATGGTTCGGATGTCATCCGGAGTCAGGTCCATCTCCTGCAGCTTGTGGCGGTAGAAGGGAACGTTGTGGTACACGTACTGCACAATCTTGTGCAGCCGCTTGCCCTGGAGCGCGCTCATCTCGTCGCGGCTCATGCATTCTTTGTTGGGGTTCCAGATCATATTGTCAAGTTCGTTGTTTCCGTCAATGGTCCTCGCGGAACGCCTTCATGCGTTCCTCCAGGACAGGGTAAAGTTCCTCCCGCATCCGGCTCGTGCAGCCGCGGACGCCGTTCTGCAGGCTGCCGGTGGTGGACAGGGAGATGCAGCTGACTCCGTAATACAGCAGTTCCCGGAGCAGTTCCCCGCCCGTCAGGTCTCCGTAGCCGAGGGTGAAGAAGAATCCGTCCCCCACCGGCAGCGTCACATCGTGGTCATAGACCACACGGAAGCCGTTCCGGCAGAAGATATCCTTCATCCGCGCCGCCCGGCGCTCATACTCACGGGTGTCCTCCACAAAATCAATCACCCCGTCGGCCGAAAGATCCAGCATCCGCGCGTAGGCGTACTGCGTGGAGGCGGTGCAGCCGCTTGTGATCATGTACAGGATGGACGCTGTCAGCGTCTGTCCGAAGACGCCGGCGTCATGGTACCGTTCCGCCAGAGCGGGATAATGCCGGGCGAACAGTCTGTCACCGATGCCGATGAGCGCCATCCGCTGTCCGGCATAGCTGAAGATCTTGGAGGAGGACAGCATCAGGATGTAATTGTCGGTATAGCGCGCCACGGTGGGCACGAAAGGCGGCTCAAAGGGACGTCCAAGAGCCCGGCGGTAGTCCATGCAAAAGTAGGCCAGGTCCTCCATGACGATGGCGTCATACTTTGTCGCCAGTTCGCCGATAACCTGCAATTCGCTCTCTTCCAGGCAGATCCAGGCGGGATTGTTGGGGTTGGAATACACGATGGCGGCCACGTCGCCGGCGGCGAGCTCCTCTTCCAGCTTCGCCCGCAAGCCTTCCCCGCGGTACGGATAGATGTCGAACTCCTTCCAGGAGATACCGAGGATGCGGAGCTGGGATTTCTGAATGGGAAAACCCGGGTCGATGAAGAGGACCTTGTCCTTCCCCGGAATGCGCTGCGTGCAGGCGATGAAAGCGCCGAAGGAACCGGCCACGGATCCCGTCGTAGGGATGCAGCCGGCCGGATCGATGTCGATGTCGATGAACGCTTTGATAAAGCGGGACGCCGCTTTCTTCAGTTCGTGGATACCGTCCGCCGGCGGATACTGGGAGCCGACGCCCCGTTCCAGGGCTTCCTTCTCCGCCTCCACACCGTAACGGTTCGGAGGCAGGCCCGGAGACCCCTGGTCCATCCGGATGAACGGGATGCCCGTCTTCCGCTCCAGATACTGGGCCACGAGCAGGACTTCGCCGATGGTGGCCTGCGAGAGGTCCGCGACGCGGGAAGCGACACGCGCCTCCTCGACCAATGCTTCACTGAAGACCTTCATACCCGGCGTCGAATGCTTTGAGATTGTCTTCCACGACCTTTTCGCCCTTTCGCCCGAACACGGTCCGGACGGCCGCCCGGAGCTGGTCCGGGCTGAGGATGGTCAGATGCCGCGCCGCCATGCCCAGCAGCACCATGTTGGCGCTCCGGGGGGCCTGGAGGTTTTTGGCCACCTGGTCGATGTTCATCCGCGTCACCTTCGGGAGTGCGTCCAGCTCTTCCAGGAGGGAGGCCTCTTCGGGATAGTCAGGGATGTTCACGAACGGACAGGAGGAGGTCACGACGGCCCCTTCCGGTCCCAGATACGGCAGATAACGGAGCGCTTCCATCGGCTCCATCGAGAGAATGAGGTCGGCACCGCCCAGAGGGATCAGGTCGCTGTGGATGGGTTCAGTCGAGAGACGGAGGTCGCTCTGGACGTCCCCGCCCCGCTGGCTCATGCCGTGGACTTCCGCCTGCTTGAGGTGCAGGCCGGCGGCCGTGGCGGCCTCTCCGATGACCGTGGCGATGGACAGGATACCCTGTCCGCCCACGCCTGCCAGTTTGATATCGGTTTTCATTGCGCTGCTTTCTTTTGACGGTTTTTCCGGGCGAGGGTCTGCATGCATTCCCGCTGCGGGATGATGACGGAAACGCCCTTGTATTCAAGTTCCTGCCGGATGATGCGGGTGATCTCCTCCATGTTCTTCGGGAGCGGGACGACCACATGCAGGTGCTCCCGCTCCACGCCCAGGGCGAGGCAGATGGCCTCGAACTTGTGCGTGCCCGCGGAATCCTGGCCGCCGGTCATCGCGGTGGTGAGATTGTCGGAAAGGATGACGGTGATGGCGGCGTTGTCATTGACCGCGTCCAGCAGGCTGGTCATGCCGGAATGCGTGAAGGTGGAGTCGCCGATGACCGCGACGGCGGGATGCACGCCCGCATCAGCGGCGCCCTTCGCCATCGTGATGGAAGCGCCCATGTCCACACAGGTGTCGATAGCCCGGAACGGCGGCAGGGCGCCCAGGGTGTAACAGCCGATGTCACCGAACACACGGGCGTCGGGATAATCGGCAAGCACCTCGTTCAAAGCCTTGTAGACATCCCGGTGGCCGCACCCCTGACACAGCTGCGGGGGACGCGGAGCGATGTTGCGCGCAGGCGGAAGGACGGTTTCGGCGGGACAGCCCAGCGCCTTGGCGACAAGGTCCGGGGTGAGTTCGCCAGTCCGCGGCAGATGGCCGTTCAAGCGCCCGAACACCGGATAATCCGGTCCGAGCATTCCCCGGACCTGCTCTTCCACGAAGGGCTGGCCGTCCTCGACGACGAGGATGCTTTCCGTGTCGGCGGCCAGCTCCCGGACCAGGCTTTCCGGCAAAGGATACTGGGACACCTTCAAGACGGAAACACCCTCGGGGAGTGCTTCGCGAACATAGTTATGAGCGATGCCGCAAGCGATTACGCCCAGGGAGGCGCCGAGAAACTCCAAGCTGTTATAATTGGATTCCTGTGCACGCAGAAGCAACTCCGGCTGCTTGGCCACGAGGGCGGCATACTGCCGCTTGGCGTTGCCGGGCAGGAGGACCCAGCGGGTCCTTTCCGAATCCGGAGCGAGCGCATTCTGCGGTCCGGCCTCCCCCACCTCCACGGCGGCGCGGGAATGCGCCAGCCGGGTGACCATGCGGACGAGGACCGGCAGCCGGACTTCCTCCGACAGACGGAAGGCGTCGGCCATCATGTCATAGCATTCCTGCTGGTCGGAAGGCTCCAGAATGGGAATCATCGCGAACTTTCCGTAGAAACGGGAATCCTGTTCGTTCTGGGAGGAATGCATGGACGGGTCATCGGCCGCGACGACCACCAGGCCGCCCTTCACGCCGGTGATGCCGGCGTTCACGAAAGCATCGGCACACACGTTCATGCCCACATGCTTCATGCACACCAAGGCCCGCTTGCCCGCATAAGACATGCCCAGGGCCGGTTCCATGGCCGTTTTCTCATTCGTGCACCAACGGCTCCGCACCCCGCGCTCCCGCGCGGACGCGTCGTTCTGGATGAATTCGGTGATCTCGGTGGACGGTGTTCCGGGATAGGCATACACGCCGGAAAGACCGGCATGCAGGGCGCCCAGCGCAAGCGCTTCGTCCCCGAGCAGCAATTTTTTGGCTGTCATTCTTCTGTTCGTATTTAACTACTAAAACCACGCAAATATACTCATTTCCCGCCACAAAGCAAAACGCCTTCAACCCGATCCGCGTATTTCGGCTTGCGGGAGAAGGGTGACAGTTGCGAAAAAAGCGCCTTTGGCAAGGTTTGTGCAGAAATTGTTATAACTTTGCAACGGCTAAAACCATCATGTCATGAAAAGCTTGAAAATTCTTGCGGCCGCCATCCTGGCCTGCGCCGCCCTCGTTTTCACTTCCTGCGACAAGGGAGTCACCAACACCGGCGACCTGTCCGGTAACATCTATGGAATCTGGCAG
>JAEEGI010024919.1_pt1 | contig 11635 bp, 11 predicted proteins | sample 8958751 | NCBI WGS metagenome assembly JAEEGI01 (sample SAMN16246545, study PRJNA631951) | gut metagenome | biome: gut microbiome; feature: rumen; material: KS-attached | host: Bos | place: Iran: Karaj | collected 2018-10 | reverse complement strand
CATGGTCGCCAGAGGCGATCTGGGTGTCGAAATCGATACGGCATATGTGCCGATCTATCAGAAGAAGATCATCGAGAAGTCCAACCAGAAGGGCAAGGCCGTCATTACGGCGACCCACATGCTGGATTCCATGACTTCGAATCCGCGCTGCACCAGGGCGGAAGCGGCCGATGTTTCCAATGCGGTTCTGGATGGCTCCGATGCGGTCATGCTGTCGGCGGAAACGGCAGCGGGCGAATATCCTGTCGAGGCCGTTCAGACGATGGCCAAGATCGCGGAAGCGACCGAAAAGATCATCCCGTACAGAGAAAACCTTGACCATGCCCGTCACACCAACAACAACACCATCCAGGATGCGATCGGTATCGCGATCGCCGATGCGACGCTGACCTTGGATATTGCCGCGATCGTGGTCTTTACCCAGGGTGGCACGACAGCCAGAAGGATCTCCAAGTACCGTCCGCCGGTGCCGATCTTCGCTGTCACTTTCACGAAGTCGACGCAAGGCAAACTGGAGCTCTACTGGGGCGTCAAGCCGCTGTACTCCTACGTGCAGAACGATCTGACCAACGACGACGAACTGGCTTCCAGTGTCGTCAAATCCTACGGCATCAAGCCGGGTTCGCAGATCATCCTGTCGGCTGGCTATCCGACCGGCGAAGGCAGTGCGAACTTCATGAAGATCATCACGGTCAAGTAAGCGAACAAAACGGAATAAAAAAGGCTATGCTTCGGCATAGCCTTTTATCAGGTCAAGCAACAGCTGGTGAGTCTTTTCGTTGTCCATCCGGTAGATGAGATCGACCTTGGAGTTTACTTCATCAAAACCTCTGCGGTCGCAGATCAGTGCGCCGTCCGCCATGCCTCCGCTGCAGTCCACATGCGCCGTTTCGTTGTGCATCTCCAGGATCAGGCTCTCCTCCAGCATGGCGGCGACTGCCGCATAGTCGTACATGCAGTCGGAATCGATCCAGTCTCCGAAGAGGATCTTCTCTCTTGCGATGAACTCGCTGATCTCATTGCTGAGGAAACGGGCAACTTTATTATCGATGGCGGCGATCTTTTCGATTTCTTTTGCGTCATAGACCGCACAGGATTCGCAGCCTTCCAAAGGATTCACGACGACATGGGCTCCGCAGTTCAGCACGATCTCCGCGGCTTCCGGATCATCGTAGAAATTCGCTTCGGCGATCGGCGTACGGTTTCCTTTGAATAATCCTCCGCCCATGACATAGATCGTATCGATCTGCTCTATGATCTCCGGCGCCATGGTCAGGGCGACCCCGAGATTGGTCAAAGGACCGACGGCACAGATGCTGATCTTTTCTTTGGCACTCCTTAAGGTATCGACCAGATAGCTGCATGCGTGCTGCTTCTCGCAGGTTCTTGAGGTTTCAGGAAGAGGCAGGAGCGGCTCATGGATCGTGATGACTTCGCCATCGACTTCCTTGCGTACCGTTTCCTGTATCGTGTTGGCGTTTCTTCCTTTGAACAGATGCCGCACCATCGGCTGGTTGCAGCCTTTGTAGACAGGGATGTCTTTGTTCAGGAACGAAAGCAGACGCAACGCATTCTCCGTAGTATTGCAGACCGGCTGGTTGCCATGGGCCGTGGTGATCCCGATGACTTCGAAACGATCCGACAGCAGCAGCGCCGTCAGGGCGACCGCGTCATCGGAACCGATATCCGTATCAAAGATTACTTTTTTTCTCTCCATATTTTTCACCTTAATTACAGTATAGCATTAATAATTATGCTAAAATGAAAACAGAAACGACCGCCTGCATACAGGTGTAAAAATGATTTCAAAGCAAAGATAAAGTTGCCCGGTCTGATGAAGGATACGGGCAATTTTGCTAAAGGAGAAGGGAATGAACTATCTCATCAAGAATGCCGACCTGGTGAATATCGATGATCTGACTACGGAAAAAACGGATATCCTGATCGAAGGGAATCGCATCGCTAAGATTGGAAACGGTCTTTCCTGCGAAGAAGCGGAAACGATCGATGCGAAAGGAATGCTGGCATTACCGGGCTTTATCGACTGCCACACGCATATGGCCCAGTCTTTCATCAAAGGACCTCTGGATGATATCCCGATCACGGAATGGCTGATCCGACTCTTTGCGATCGACGCAAAGATGGATGAAGAGATCTACTACTATGCGACCCTGCTTGGCTGTCTGGAATCCTTGCGTTTCGGGACCACCTGCATCAACGAGATGGGCGACACGGCGCATATTCCGGAACAGGTCAGAGCGATCGCCGATGCGGGGATCCGCGCGACCTATGGCGTCAGTACGACGGATGTCCCGGAAAACGATGCGACACCGATCCTGAGCATTCCCGAGGCGCTGGCTTATCATCAGAAGGTATTGGATACCGTCAATGCGGAAGGAAAGGGGCTGATCAAGGCTTCGGTCGCTCCGGCAGGACTGCCTGCAGTCAGCGGAGAGCTGGCAAAAGCCTGCAAGCGCTTTGCGGATGAGCACGGCTTGATCTATCATACTCACCTGGGAGAAGGCAAGCAGGAGACGGAGAATGTCGCCAAGGCTTACGGTCTCAATGGCGAAGCGGAAGCGCTGGCCGAACTCGGCGTACTGGATAAGAATGTCCTGCTGGCGCATTCGATCTGGCTTTCCGATCACGAGATCGATCTGATCAAGGAATACGGAGCCTATCCGGTGCATTGCCCGAATACCAATCTGAAGATATCGGATGGCATTCCGAAGATCGCCCAGATGCTGCAGAAGGGGATCCCGGTGACGATCGGCTGCGACGGGGAAGCCAGTTCTTCCAACCGCGATATGATCCGGGAAGCCCGTTGCGGAGCCTATCTGCAGAAAGGCGTGACGCTGGATCCGACGGTCATGGACGCTTCGACGGCATTGAAGATGATGACCATCAACGGGGCACAGGCTTTGGGTTATGACGATCTTGGTCTGATCAAAGAAGGCTACCGGGCGGACCTGATCCTGGCGGATATGTCGGATGATCTGGGACTGACCGACCGGAAGCATCGCGTCAGCAATCTCATCTACTGCGGCGATGGCCATGCGGTGGATACCGTTTTCGTGAATGGCGAACTGAAACTGAGAAACAAGAAACTGGTCGGCTTCGATGAGAAGAAGATCATCGATAAATGCAACGACCTGATCGATAAACTGAATGAGGCGGTGGAAGAATGAAATATCAGAGCGCAAAACTTGTCAATAACGAAGGGAAGATGTGGCACATCGGTCTGGATGAGAACGACTGCGGCAGACACTTCATCCTGCCCGGCGATCCGGCACGATGCAAGATGATCGCGTCCTATTTCGATGAATCGCGCTATATCGGAGAATCAAGAGGGAACCCGACCTATACAGGCACATATCATGGCGTTCCGGTATCGACGATGTGCACGGGCATGGGCTCGATGGCGGTAGCCGTCTGCGTCGAGGAACTGAAGCATCTCGGCGTCAGGACGATGATACGCATGGGGACCAGCGGCAGTCTGCAGCCTAATATCCCGGACGGATCGTTCGTGATCGCGACAGGAGCCGTCAGGGGCGAAGGCGCTACCAAGGAATACATTCCCGAAGCGTATCCTGCCGTCGCGGATCCGGATGTGGTCTATTGCCTGAGACAGGCTGCAAGAGAGTTCGGGGTCGAACCTTATGTCGGCGTGGTCAGGAGCCATGACGCTTTCTATCTGGAATCGCCAGGCGCGCATGAAGGCTATCTCGAAAGGATCAGACCCTGGACCGATGCAGGGGTGCTGGCGGTCGAAAACGAATCGGCGGCACTGTTTACGGTATCGTCTCTGTTAGGCGGCATCCGGGCAGGTACGATCCTGCTGGCCGGCGGATATCTGGGAGATCATTACGGAAGCATGACGACTTCCAATGATGTCGATTATCCGGCAAGGGTAGAGCTGATGACCAGAATCACGCTGCGGGCGATCGAACTGATCGATCCGCTGGGCGAACTGAAGGATGTCCGTAGAGATGGATAAGAAAAAGCTGATCCGGAAAAGCATCATCTACATTCTCGCGACCGCTTTGTGTGAATTCGGGATCGCCTGCTACTATACCGCCCGACTGGGAACGGATCCGATCAGCGTGTTCGTGGAAGGCATTTCCTTTCATTGCGACCTGACGGTCGGAGAGATCTCCACTATCTGCAATATCATTCTGGGGATCCTTTTGTTCCTTTTCGATCGCGATCAGTTCGGTGTCGGAACCTTCCTGATGATTCTGATCGCCGGTCCTTTGATCGATCTGTTCTACGGTTTCCTGTTAAGCCGTTTCCCGCCGGAAACGACGGCTCTGTTCATCAAGACCGCGATCCTGACTGCAGGCATCCTGATCTATGCGCTCGGCCTGGGACTGACGATCCAGTGCGATATCGGCGTCGGACCGTTTTCCTTTCCTCCGCTATTTCTGACGAAATCTTTCCACATCGATTTGAAATATACGCAGATCATTACCGACGCGATGTTTTTTGCGATCGGTTTCTTCCTGGGCGGCGTCTACGGACTGGGAACGGTCGTTTCCGTCCTGCTGACGGGACCTTTGATGACATTCTTTATGAAATATACGAAAACATGGGTCGCTTAGATCCGTAAAGATAAAGGAGCAAACATATGAAAGAAAAGATCAATGTATTCGATTATGCCGAAACCATCAGCAAGGCTTTGCGTCCGGGCATCCTGCTCAACAGCAACGGCGAAAAGTTCAACAGCATGGTGATCGGCTGGGGACATTTGGGCGTCGTCTGGGGCATTGACACGTATTGCGTCTATGTCAGACAGTCCCGTTATACCAAAGCCCAGCTGGACAAGACCGGAGAGTTCACTTTGTCCGTTCCGCTGAACGGCGCCGATCCTGAAATCACCAGGATCTGCGGGACCTTGTCGGGCAGAGATATCGACAAGGCCGATTACGTGACTCTGGTCGAACCGGAAAGCAACCATACTCCAGGCATCAAAGAATATCCGCTGACGATCGAATGCGAGATCCTTTACGCACAGGACCAGGATCTGTCCAGGATACCGGAGTCCGTGGTCGGCAGGCATTACAGCGGCGAAGACGATTTCCACACCATGTATATCGGGAAGATCGTGGATGCCTATATCATCACAGATGAGGAATGAAGGGGAAGAAAATGAATATCATCGAAATCATCGAGAAAAAGAAAGACGGAAAGGTACTGTCGGAAGAAGAGATCAGCTACTGGATCGACGGCTTATGTGACGGCACGATCCCGGACTACCAGAGCAGCGCCTTGCTGATGGCGATCTGCATCAACGGCATGAACGACGAAGAGACCTTCTATCTGACAAAAAAGATGACTTATTCCGGGGAGACCCTGGATTTCAGCATGATCGACGGGATCAAGGTCGACAAGCATTCCAGCGGCGGCGTCGGCGACAAGACTTCGATCGCTCTGATGCCGATCCTGGCATCATGCGGCGTCAAGGTCGCCAAGATGTCGGGCGGAGCTCTGGGTTTCATGGGCGGCACCGTCGACAAGCTTTCTTCGATCCCGGGAATGAATGTCTTTCTGGATAAGGAAGAGCTGATCCGGCAGGTGCAGGAGATCGGCATCGCCATGGTCGGCCAGACCGGCAATCTGTGTCCGGCAGACAAGAAGATCTATGCCCTGCGGGATGTCACCGGGACGGTCAACAGCCTGCCGCTGATCGTTTCTTCGATCATGTCCAAGAAACTGGCGTGCGGGGATGACGTGATCCTTTTGGATGTGAAATTCGGCGACGGTTCGGCGATGAAGACGATCGAAGATGCGGAAGAACTGGCGAAGCGGATGATCGCGGTGGGCAGACAGTTCGGCAAGAATATCGGCGCCTGTCTCACCAGTATGGAGCAGCCTTTGGGTAACGCGGTAGGCAATGCGCTGGAAGTCAGTGAAGCGATCGATACCCTGCATGGCAAGGGACCGGAAGACTTTACGCAGCTGGTCGTCGATTCAGGAACGGAACTGCTGGTCAAGGCAGGGCTTTATGATGAAACGGAAGCAAGGAAACGCGTGATGGATGCGATCGACAGCAGCAAGGCGGCCGAACTGCTGAAGACGATGATCGAACGGCAGGGCGGAGACAGCCGGGTCGTGGATGATACGTCCCTGTTGCCTCAGGCTCCTTACGTGACGGAAATGAAAGCGACGCAGGATGGCTATATCGTTGCTTTGCCGGGTCAGCCGATCGGCGAACTGTCGATGGCGCTGGGCGCGGGAAGGATGAGCGCGGAAGACGAGATCGACTACAGCGTCGGCATCGTTCTGAACAAGAAAGCCGGCGACTATGTCCATGCGGGAGATGTCCTGGCTTATGTCCATCACAACCGTCCTTTGGAAGAAGCATGGATCGACAAGTTCCATCACGCTTTCGTGTATGGATCAGAAAAACCAGAGATCAAGCCTCTGATCGCGGAGATCCTGTGATGATTTCATTTGAGAAACTTGCGTCGATGATCGATCATACCAATCTGAAAGCGTATGCGAGCGATGCGGATATGAAGAAACTGTGCGATGAGGCGATCCGTTACGGTTTTGCGATGGTGGCGGTCAATTCCGGCCAGAGCCGACGCTGCAGCGGATATCTGAAAGGCACGGGGATCCATACGGGAGCCGCCATCGGTTTTCCTTTGGGTCAGCAGTCGATCGCCGCCAAGACCTTCGAGACGGAAGACGCGATCCGCAATGGCGCGGATGAGATCGATTATGTGATCAATATCACCGAACTGAAGGAACGGAACCTGTCCTATGTCGAAGAAGAAATGCACAGCATCGTTTCTTTGTGCAGGGAACACGGGATCGTCTCCAAGGTCATCTTCGAGAACTGCTATCTGTCTGACGAAGAAAAGGATCTGCTTTGCGAGATCGCTTTGAAAGTCGGTCCGGATTTCATCAAGACTTCGACCGGTTTCGGGACTTGCGGAGCGACATTGGAGGATGTGAAGCGGATGAAACGGATCGTCGGCGACAGGATCAAGGTCAAAGCGGCCGGAGGGATCAGGACTTTGGATGACGTCCTGGCATACATCGAAGCGGGAGTCAGCCGCATCGGCACCTCTGCCGGGGTGCAGATCATGAAAGAGTATCAGGAACGCTTTTCCTGCGAGTAAAGCAGCGGTCTGGTCATGACAGAAGATAGAAAAACGCAATCATTAGGGAAGAAGATCATCATCCTGGGCTGTCCCGGCAGCGGCAAGAGCACCCTGGCACGGAAGCTGCATGACAAGACAGGAATCCCTTTGTTTCATCTGGACAGTCTCTGGTGGAAAGAAGACAGGACCCATATCAGCCGGGAGCTTTTCGACAGGAAGCTGGAAACGGTCCTGCGAAGCGAAGAATGGATCATCGATGGGGATTACAGCCGGACGTATGAAACGCGTTTCGCTCATTGCGACACGATCATTTTTCTTGATTACGATGAGGAAGAGTGCCTCAAAGGCATCGCCGAAAGGATAGGCCGGAAACGGCCGGATATTCCCTGGAACGAAGACCGGCCTGATCCTCAACTGATCGCGGAAGTGAAGAGCTATCACATGGAGAAACGTCCCGAGGTCCTGGATCTGATCGGAAAACATCCCGATAAGCAGACCATGATCTTTCGGACCCGCGAGCAGACGCAGGCATGGCTTTCGGGCATAGCAGAGGAAAACGCGGTAAAACGCATCGGCATCATCGGCGACAACTGTTCCGGCCGATGGAACCGGATCCGTTCCGCTTCCCGAGGCATCGTGATCAGCGAAGGAAGGATATTGCTTTGCCATGAAACGGAGACAGACACGTGGATGATCCCCGGAGGAGGTCTGGAAGGAAACGAGAACGAAGCGGACTGCTGCATCCGGGAAACGGAAGAGGAAACGGGATATCTTATCGAAGTTTCTCCATGTATCCTGCGGATCGATGAGTACTATGAAGAATGGAGATATGTCAGCTTCTATTTCAAGGGAACGGTGATCGGAACACGCGAAAAACAGCTGACGGAACGGGAAGAGCGATCCGGCATGGAAACGGTATGGATACCGTTGGAAGACGCTCTTGCCATCTTTGCGGAACATGCATCCTATGCCGATACGGACGAGATGAAACGGGGGATCTATCTGAGAGAATATCTGGCATTGTCAAGCCTGTCCGTTCCGCTGGAAAAAGAAACGTGAGACGGACTGACTTTTATGGTTTTTTCTATAACGATTTATGTTAGAATATATGTATTAAGCAAAAGATATGAATTATTCTGAATTAGTGAGATTGGCTATCGAAGCCAGAGAATTCGCTTACGCGCCATATTCCAACTGGAAGGTGGGTGCGGCTTTACTGTGTAAGAATGGCAAGGTCTATAAAGGATGCAACGTGGAGAACTCCGGGTTTACCGCGACCAGCTGCGCCGAAAGGACCGCCTTTTTTAAAGCCATTTCCGAGGGGGACAACGAGTTTGCGGCCATCGCGATCGTTGGCGGTACCGCCGGTGAAGAACTGAAAGCGGTCTGTTACCCTTGCGGCGTCTGCCGGCAGGTCATGGCGGAATTCTGCGATCCTGATGAATTCATGATCGTCAATGGGCGTTCCGAAGATGATTATATCGTCTATTCCCTGAGAGAGATGCTTCCGCATGCGGGCTATGTCAAGGGTGGAAACGATAAGGACAGCTATTTCTTCGGATCGGACAAGGTTTAATCACCGGGAGGTGTTAAACATAAGTTAGTGATTAAAAGGAAGGGAGAAAAAATGAAAAAACTTTTATCATTACTGTTAGCTTTGTTAATGGTATTCGCTTTGGCTGCTTGTGGCGGCAATGGCGGCGGCAACGAAGGCGGCGAAGGCGGCGGTGACGATGTCATTCAGGCAGAAGTCGTTCTGGTTACCGATGCTAAGTCTGTCGATGACAAAGGCTTCAACCAGTATTCCTGGGAAGGCGTCGTTCAGTACTCTGAAGAAACCGGCGTTACCAGAAACTACTATATGCCTACAGAACAGACGACGGAACAGTACCTGGCTCAGATGGCAACTGCTGTCAAGGGCGGTGCTAAAGTTATCGTTTGCCCAGGCTTCCTGTTTGGCGAGGCTGTCGGACAGGCTCAGGAAATGTATCCTGATGTAAAGTTCATCTGCATCGACTTCGAACCGAATGATGGCGCTGCTGCCAACTCATTAGGCGTTCTGTTCGAAGAAGAAGAATCTGGCTTCCTGGCTGGTTATGCAGCTGTCAAGGAAGGCTTCAGAAGCTTAGGTTTCGACGGTGCTATGCCGGTTCCTGCTGTCAAGAACTTCGGTTACGGCTTTGTTGCCGGTGCTGAATATGCAGCAAAAGAATTAGGTCTTGCTCCGGGTGAAGTCACAGTCAAGTATTCTTACACTGGCGAATTCGCTGAAAAACCTGAATATGTTACTGCTGACCAGGGTTGGTACACGGATGGCGTCGAAGTTATCTTCGGTTGCGGTTCTCCGAGAAACTCTTTCGAAGCAGCTGACAAGTTCAACGCTACTTCTGACCACACCGTTTGGGCTATCGGTGTCGATACCGACTGCTCCGACCAGTCTGAATATGTCATCACTTCTGCTATGAAGAACCTGGCTCCTGTTGTTCATGAGCTGGTCAAAGAAGTCTATGATGGCACATTCGAGGGCGGCAAGGTCAACTACTACAACATCAAGGATGATGCTTCTGCTCTTCCGATGGCTTCCAGCAAGTTCCAGAACTTCACGCAGGCTGATTACGATGCAATCGTCGAAATGTTAAAGACCGACGAAGCATTCCGTACTTCTCTGCCTACAGGTTATGGCAACGGCGCTGCCAACGACTATGTAAATGCATCTGATTTCGCAGCTACATTGGAACTGGTTGTTGTCGACGTTGTTAAAGAGTAATTAAAAACTCACTGTTTTAAGGGCTAGTTTTAAACTAGCCCTTTCTTTTTCTTTTAATCCTGATGGATAATAGCGATTTATAACGAATGAGATAGAAAGGGGATATATGGAAAACTATGCAATTGAAATGTTGAACATTACCAAGCGGTTCCCGGGAATCGTGGCCAATGACAACATTACATTACAGGTGAAATATGGTGAGATCCATGCCTTGCTTGGCGAAAACGGTGCCGGCAAATCCACTTTGATGAGTGTTCTTTTCGGTCTGTATCAGCCGGAAGAAGGAAGGATCCTTCTTGATGGGCAGGAAGTAAAGATCACCAATCCAAAGAAAGCGAATGAGCTCGGCATCGGCATGGTCCACCAGCACTTTATGCAGATCAAGAACTTTACGGTCCTTGAAAATATCATCCTGGGTGTTGAGACGACTAAAAACGGCGTTCTGCAGATGGATGAAGCAAGGAAGAAGGTCGTCGAACTGTCTGAAAAGTACGGCTTGAAGATCGAGCCGGATGCGATGGTCAGAGATATCACGGTCGGTCAGCAGCAGCGTGTCGAAATCCTGAAGATGCTGTATCGTGACTGTAAGATCCTGATCTTCGATGAGCCGACGGCGGTTCTGACGCCTCAGGAAATCGATGAACTGATGCAGATCATGCGCAACCTGAAGGCCGAAGGCAAAGCCATCGTCTTCATCACGCATAAGCTGGATGAAATCAAGGCGGTTTCCGACAGATGTACCGTCCTGCGTTTAGGCAAGTGTATAGGCACGGTAGATACCGAAAGCGCGACGACGCACCAGATGGCGGAGATGATGGTCGGCCGTGAAGTCAATTTCCACGTCGACAAGGCACCGCAGAAGCTTGGCGAAGTCATTCTGTCATTAAAAGATGTGTGTCTGAAGAGCGATATTTCCAATAAGCTGATCCTGAACAACGTTTCCTTCGATGTCCATGGGGGCGAGATCCTGTGTATTGCCGGTGTCGAGGGCAACGGACAGTCAGAAGTGGTCAAAGTCATTTCGGGACTGCTGGAACAGGATTCCGGGCAGATCCTCCTGAAAGGGAAGGATATCTCCAAGGAATCAAGAAGACAGAGGATCATTGAAGGCATTTCTTACGTACCGGAAGACCGGCATAAGCACGGTGTCATCCTGGATAACACGCTGGAAGAGAACCTTGTGCTGAAAAAGTATTTCCTGCCTGAATATCAGAAAAACGGCGTCATCAACTTCAAAGCCAGAAGAGAACTGGCGGACAAGCTGATCAGCGAATTTGATATCCGTACTTCCGAAGGCAGACAGACGCAGACAAGATCCATGTCCGGCGGCAACCAGCAGAAAGCGATCGTCGCCAGAGAGATCGATCAGGGCTGTGACGTCCTCGTAGCGGTACAGCCGACCAGAGGTCTGGACGTCGGTGCCATCGAATTCATCCACAAGCAGCTGGTCGAACAGAGAGACCAGGGAAAGGCAGTTCTGCTGATGTCGTTCGAACTTGATGAAGTCATGGACGTCGCCGACCGCGTGATCGTGATGTTCGAAGGTGAGATCATGGGCAACCTTGATCCGAAGAAGGTCTCGGTCGAAGAGATGGGCTTGTACATGGCAGGTGTCAAGAGAGAGGAGAAAACCGCATGAGTGTAAAGACGAAAAAGAAATTTGATATTACCAACTACACGAGTCTTCTGTCTTCTCTGATCTCCATCGTCGGAGGTCTGGTCGTCGCGTTCATCGTACTGATGCTGACGAAGCCGACAA
>JAEEGI010024918.1_pt1 | contig 11635 bp, 11 predicted proteins | sample 8958751 | NCBI WGS metagenome assembly JAEEGI01 (sample SAMN16246545, study PRJNA631951) | gut metagenome | biome: gut microbiome; feature: rumen; material: KS-attached | host: Bos | place: Iran: Karaj | collected 2018-10 | reverse complement strand
GATAGGCCACGGCCACCGACTTATAAAGCGGAGTGATGAACATGGAGCTGGAGAAAATGGCGCCGCAGATGGCAGCGGCAATGGTGATAATAATGATGTGCCATTTCCATTTCAGCACAAGTTGGACTAGTGAAAGGTTGTTGAAATTGTTATCCATGATTTGATTTGTTGTTTTCGGAGTATTGTAATTGATATTCTTTGTTGCTTTTAACTCATTCTTTTTCAATGGCTTTTCTTTTTCCTTTCTTGGCCGCTTCCATTTCGGCCTCTTGACGAAAAAAGTCTTTCGAGCGGTCGTAAATCACGATGCAGAAGATGAGCAATAGGAAGGTGCTCAGCACGGTGACGACCAAAATAATCCAGCGCACAGGATAGCTCTTGCGTTCGGCTTGGAAGGCTGAGGTGACGACAAACTTGTGTGGAATGAACTCCGTGGCGTCAACTTTGGCTTCTTCATATTTCGACTTGACCAAAGAAAGTTGCAGGCGGTCGTTGTCCAAACGCTCGTTGATGGCGTAGGAGGCACCGCCGTATTCGGCTAAAATGTCAAGCTGCTGCTGTATGTTCTTGATACCCTGTGTGTTGCCTTTACCCAATTCAACGGCCATTTGTTGGCTCAGCATTTCCACTTGTGACTCGTAATCGAACACGCCAAGTTTACGCAAGGTGTTCAGAGAGTCTTCCAAGCGGTTCATCTCGTCGACGAGGGTGTTATATTCCTGTTCCACAATGCGGAAGGCCTCAATGGCGACTTCCTTTTGCATCTGGTTCATCGTGCTGTCAAAAATCTCGGCAATCTCGTTAGCGATGCGGGCTGAGAGGGCGGCGTCAGAGTCCAAAACAGTGATTTTTACGGCGTTGTATTCCGTGCGGCGGAACTTGATGCGTGCATCGTAGAGTTTGTTCAGCTTGGTGATGGGGTATTTGCTGTTCGCCTTGATGTCGTAATGTTCCATCAGGTTGAAGCGGCTGATGACCTTGTCACGCACGCGGTTCGAGTTCAAAACTTGCAGCATCTGTTCGGTCTGTTCGTCCTCGCCGATGTTCATGATGTCTTTCTCCGACTGGTAGGTCGTGCTGATGAGGACTTTGGAAATGGAATTGCTGGAAGTGGGGTAGATGACCGTCGTGGACTTATAAAGCGGTGTAATAAAATAAGGTGCGCTGAATATGACTGCACAGAGGGCGGCCACTGCCAAGATGATGAGAATGGGCTTCCTGTATTCCACCAACAGTTTGCATAAGTATTTGGAACTGTATGTGTTACGTTGTTGCTCTTCCATATTTATGTGTGAAATAAGTCGTCAAAAATAGGGAAAATTCCCGAACTGACAATGAAAAAAGCAAATTATGCCTTTTTTTCCTTTGGGAGAACGAGGCTGACGATTTCCTTCAGGCTGAGTAAACGCGTGAAGAAGATGGCTCCGCAGTTGATGGCAAAAGTGATGATGAATCCAATCATCCAATTGATGTCCAATTGCTTGGAGAGGTATGTGACCACGACGACAGTGACAAGGAAAACGAGGATGTGAAACCAATAGCGACCGTTTATTTCCAATTTCAAGATGCGTTTGGCAAGCAGATATTGCAAGAAAGCCGTGACGGCTTGCACGCAAAGGCTGGTGCAGGCCGCACCGACCGCCTTGAACCGAGGTATGACAATGAGGTTCAGCAAAATGTTGATGACCACGCCAGCTGCTGCCACGAGGTTGAGTTGCTTGAGGCTACCGTTGGCGGTGAGCAGCGTTCCGAAAACGTAGGTCGTTGAAAGACAGAAGAAACTGCCCATTAACAAAGGAAATACTTTTGCGTATTGGCCGATGCGCAAGAGATAGGCGGCTTCAGTTTCGGCTTCTTCGGGGTTATACATCAGATGCATGATTTCTTGGCGGTAGAAAACGCACATAATCATGACGATGCCTGCCATGGCCACAATCACGTTGAAAGAGGTCTTGACCAAATTGTTCAGCTCCAATTTCTTTGTCAGTGTGGCGGCAAACATGGGCAACAGCATGATGGCGAAGAGGTTGGAAATGTTGTTGCCTGCATCGAAGAGGCGATAGGCGCGGCTGTAAATGCCGGCTTGTACGCCCTTGTCGTCCAAGAGGCGCTCAAGAAGAACTGGCTCAATGCGGCTGTAGACGCTCATCAGCAAAACAAGCACGGCAAAAGGCAGACTCTGCATCAAAATCTCCTTGAAAAACTGGAAGTTGATTTTGAAGTTGAGGCTTTCGACATGGCGCAAAACAATGGTCAGGGCGAAAATGAGGGTAGCGATGTAAGCCACGGTCTGGGCTTGCAGGTACCATATAACATTGAACTTTTCTTTTGGGAACCAGCCACTCCATAGCACGAGGCTCATGATGACTATGGCTAACACTCGGTCGAAGACAGAGAGGATGCTGTCGTGCTTGAACAGCAGCAAACCTTGTATGTTCGACCTGAGGAAAAGGATGAAAGAGAGTAGGATTTGGTTGAGGCCGCACCAGAACAACAGCTTGAGTTTCAGGCCTTCGTTGTAGCCGCAGAAATAGCCGACCACGAAAATGACGACGGCGTAGAGCAATCCGAGAAGCAGCTTTATTTCAGTGAGGCCGCCGAAGTGTTTGGAAAGGTTCTTCGGGTCCTGCGCGACGGCGCGGCTGTTGAAGTTGGTGATGCCGAGGTCGAGCAGGATGTAGAAGAGGTAGGAGAAGTTGAAGAGGGCCTGATAGGTGCCGTAGGAGGCGTCGCCGAGCAGGTTTTGCACCTCGCGGTCGATGCCGAGAATCCAGAAAGGCTTCACCAACAGGTTGAGAAACAGTAGGAAGATGATATTCTTGATAAAGCGGTTCTGCATTGATGTGTTGTTGTTCGGAGGGCAAAAGTAGGAAAAAAAAACTTTGAAGCCCTTTTTCGTCCTTCATTTTGGAAATTATGTGTATTTTTACCCCCCGAATTATTGACTTTGAGAAATGAACAAGGAACAGGAAAACGTTGATGTTCTTGAAGAGGAACTTGTTGAGAACGAGAAGAGTCTGCTGCTCATCAACGACGATGTGAATACCTTTGAATATGTCATCGAAACCTTGATGAAGGTGTGCCACCATACCCGCGAACAGGCCGAAACCTGCGCCTGGATTACCCACTACAAGGGCAAATGCGCCGTCATGCATGGCAGTTTCGAGGAGCTCAAACCCTATTATGACATCCTGCTTGCCCATCAGCTCACGGTCAAGATTGATTAAGCGCAAGAACCATGGCAGGCTACACTTCATTGGAAATATTGGCTATTCAGCAGGCCTACGAATCGATGCTGAAAGACATCCAGCCTTTCATCAACGCTCCCAATCAGTTGGAGTTGATTGACAAGGCATACCGTTTTTGTTTGGAACAATATGACGGTCGCTACCTTTTGTCGGGGAAGGCCTACATGTTTCACCTGATAGAGTTGGGGCGTATCGCCGTTCTCGAGGTGGGTTTGGGCTACATCTCCGTGGTTGCCGCTTTTCTTCACGGCATTGACTACAAAAAGGGCGTGAGCGGTAGAGAACTGATGAACCAGTTCGGCAAGACCGTGGCCATTATCCTTGAAGACTTCAGCCAGATTTCGCAGTTGGACACGGAAAAGGTGGCCTATAACTCCGATAATTTCCAGGTGTTGTTCCTATCGCTGATTGATGACATGCGTTCGGTGTTGCTGAAAGTGGTGCATCGCGTGTATGATGTTCGTAATCAGAAGGATGTGGACCCCGACCGATTGTCGAAGTATTTTCACGAAATCAAATACATCTATATTCCTATCGTTCATCGGCTAGGCCTTTATAGACTGAAGGCTGAGTTGGAAGAGAAGCTGATGCTGTTTGAAAATCCTGTCTTGTTCCATGAGATTGAGGCCAAAATCGAGGCCAGCCATGAGGCACGCAAAAAGACGGCTGAGGATTTCATTTCTCGCATTTCGGAAGGCATCGACGCTGAGTTGGAACGCACCAAAAAGAACGGAAAGCATAAGTTTACCTATTCTATCAAATGGAGGCTGAAGTCCATCCCTTCGATTTATGCCAAGATGAAGGCGCAGAATGTGCCGTTTGAGGAGGTCTACGATTTGATGGCGGCGAGAGTCATCATCCATTGTGCCTTGAAGGACGAGCAGGAATGCTGCTGGATTGTCTATTCGGCCATCACCAATCTTTATGACCCCATGCCTGAACGTCTCCGCGACTGGATTACGAAACCGAAAGCCTCGGGTTATGAATCACTGCACACGACGGTGAAATACGACGACAAGCTTTGGTTTGAGGTGCAAATCCGTACCACGCGCATGGATGAGGTTGCGGAGACAGGTCAGGCGGCGCACTATTTATATAAAGGTGAAAAGGAGACTTCAGAAGAGTGGCTGCTCAATGTGCGGCAAGTGCTGGAAAACCCCAGTATGGTGTCGTTCGAGAGTTCATACAAGAGAATTTACAAATCCGATAAGATCTTCATTTTCACGCCCGAAGGTGACTTGAAGCAGTTGCCCATCGGCTCCACGGTGCTTGATTTTGCATACGAGATACATACCCATGTGGGTGAAACATGTAACGGTGCCCGAGTCAATGGGCGTATGGTGCCTATCCGTCATGAATTGACCAATGGCGACAAGGTGGAAATCATCACAAGCAAGAAACAGTCACCGCGTGCCGACTGGCTCAATGTGGTGGTCACAGAAAAGGCCAAAAACAAGATTCGCCGTTACCTGAAAGAAGAGGAGCTGAAGGAGTCGGAATTGGGCAAGGGTATGTTGCAGAGGAGACTGAAAAACTGGAAGTTACCCTTCTCGGAAACGGTGGTCGACATGCTGGTGAAGGAGTTCAAGTTGGAGAACTCGCTGCAACTTTACCATCAGATTTCGACTGAGAAAATAGACATTGCCGACGTGAAGCGTTTCTTGGTTTCCAAGTTTGGGGAGAATGCTGAGAAAACGGAAAAAGTTGTGCCTGAGCAGATTGAATCCTCAAAGAAAGATTTACAACCTGAAGCTGAGGAGTCGCTTTGCATAGGCGAGGACATCGATAATGTGACTTACAAACTGGCCAAGTGCTGCAATCCTATCCCGGGCGACCACGTGTTTGGCTTTGTCACCAGCGACGGCACCATCAGCATTCATCGCATCACCTGCCCGAATGCCAAGAGTTTGCAGCAACGTTATGGTTATCGCATTATCAACGTGAAGTGGAACGGCATTGAGACGGGGTCGCAAGCCACCATCCGTATCTATGGCCACGACGTGATTGGACTTTTGGGCAAGATTACCAAGGTCATTTCCGAGGATTTGGAGGTGAACATGAAAAACATCGTTTTTAATTCCGACAAGGAAGGCTATTTTGAAGGCAAGATTGTGCTGCAAATCTCCGATGTGGAGGCTTTGGAGCAACTGATTCTCAAGATTAAAGCCATTGATGGAATTATGGAAGTAGTTAGAATTGATTGATATACATAAGATTACAATAAATGAGAAAGTTAACGTTAATAGCAATATTGGTTTTTGCGTCAGTCACGATGAGGGCGCAGGAATTAGATAAGATGTATGGCATCGACCATGAGAAGAAGATTGTCGTTGCTACAGGTCGGTTTTTGGAGGGTATGAAGCCATACAAGGAGTCAATGATTGTTTTGGGCGAGACTTATACCTATTATCGTAGCGAGATGCCGTTGATTACCATTACCACTGATGGCCCGATTGTCAACTCGCCTGCTGTGCATGGTGTCATCAATGTGGCCGATGCTGATGGCAATGTTATTACAATGCACGCTGGATTCAAGATTCGTGGTACTTCTTCGCAGCAGTACGACAAGAAATCCTATCGTGTTGAGTTGTGGGCAGATGAGACAGGCACTTTGATGGCCGACACCACTTTTTTAGGGATGCGCAGCGACGACGACTGGAACCTTGAAGCCATGTGGGCGCAACCGCTTCGTCTCCGTGACAAGATAGCCAACGAGCTTTGGATGGAGATGTATCAGCTACCTTACGCCGAAAGCGAACCCGATGCCTTGCCAGGTATACGTATGGTGTATGCTGACTTATTCATAAATAACCAGTATTTAGGCGTTTATGCCTTGACCGAACGCATGGACCGAAAACAACTCGGCCTGCGCAAATACAACGGTGATATTCGTGGCGTGCTTTACAAAGGCAATGGCCCAGGCGCTCCCACATTCGAAAGTTTGCCCGACTACGACAATACACAAGACACTTGGGACAATTACGAATGGGTTTATCCCAACGAGAGCGACACCGCTATCAATTGGAACCACCTCTATAGCTTCACCAACTTTGTAATCAATGCCTCCGATAACGTATTCTACTCGCAGTATGCCGCCCAGTTCGACAAGAACAATGCCATAGATTACTACCTGTTTATCAATAGTTTAATGGCCATGGACAACATGGGACGCAACCTGTTTTTGGCGCGTTACAAGAAGTCGAGCACCTACATGTACTTGCCTTGGGACTTGGATGCCATTTGGGGCTTGGACACCGACGGTAACAAGACTTACAACACGGCAGGCTTGATGAGCAACGGCTTCTTCGACCGTTTGATGCAAGACTGTAACGAAAATGGCTTCGTGGCCTCGGCCAAAACGCGATACAACAGCTTGCGCAGTGACATCCTGACCACTGAACATATCATGGAACTGGTTCAAAAGCAATACGAAGAATTGCTTGAAAGTGGTGCATACGAGCGTGAGCATGAGGCTTGGCCTGAGTTTACCGTTGATGAAAGCCAACTTGAGTATATGCGCAATTGGTTGGACAACCGTTTCCACTATTTGGATGGTGAAATCAATGCGGGATGCGGCACTTGGGGCATCGAGGCTCCTGAGCCCATCGAAGGGCCGACTCAATTTGTTGAAGTCTTTCCGAATCCAGCCAAAGACCGCATCAATATCCGTTTTGCGGAAACTTCTGAAGCCTTCGTCAGACTGTATGACATGACGGGGCGGTTGGTGCATTCCAATGCTGTTTCAGTGCAAGCCATTGTCGTTCCGACACAAGGTCTGAGCCAAGGTGTTTATACTTTGGTGACTAATGTAGGTGGAAAACAGCAGGTGGATAGGGTGGTGGTGGAGTGATTACGCTTTCCGTTTCTCCATCCGCTTCAGCACAATAATACTCACTTCGTAAAGCAGATAAAGCGGAATCGTGACTAAAATCAGCGTCATCAAGTCGGGCGGCGTGATGATGGCGGCAACGACCATGATGACGAGGAAAGCGTATTTGCGGTATTGTTTCAACATTGAGGCCGATACAATTTCCAATTTGCCCAAGAAAAATGCGATGACAGGCAGTTGGAATACTAATCCCATGACCAAAGTTAAGGTAGTGAAGGTGCTGATGTAGGATTTCAGGGTGATGTTGCTTTCCACCATTCCTGAAACGCTATAAGTGCCTAAGAACCTGAATGAAATGGGGAAAAGGATGAAGTACGACATCAGCACGCCGATGATGAAAAGCAGGTACATCGTGGCGGCGACTTGAACAGAGTATTTCTTCTCGTTATCATACAAAGCAGGTGTGATGAAGCGAAACAGTTCAACCAAAATGTAAGGAGATGCACCCAATAGTCCAATATAGAGTGCAGTTGTGACGTGTGTCATGAATTGGCTCGACAACTCCGTGGCAATCAGATTGATGTGGAACTGGTTGAAGACGAAGTTGGAGCCAAGTCTATGAAGAAATTTCTCAATATAACGATAGGTGACAAAATCCCATTGGCTTGGAGCGAGGAGCAGCTCGAAGGTCTTGTTCTTGAAGCAGAAAATAGCAATAGCCAACACCATCACCACGGCAATGATGCGGAACAACATTCGGCGGAGCACTTCAAGGTGTCCGCCGAAGGTCAGCAGGTTCGGGTCGGGGTTATTGTCCGACTCTGTTTTCTTCTTTGGGCTCGGCTTGCGCTTCATCCGTCACCTCTTGCGTTTTGTCTTCCTCTATAGGCTCATTCATGCCTTGCTTGAAACTCTGTACGCCTTTGCCTAAGCCTTTCATCAGCTCTGGCACTTTCTTTCCGCCGAAAATGAGCAAGGCCACGCCCGCGATGAGCAATAATTCTGTCGTGCCGATGAATAAGAGTGTCATGCTACCAAATAGATTTCGTTGGTTTCAAAGTTGATTTCCCAGTTACCATTTTCAGCGGATTCCCACTTGTACTTCTGTGACATACGGTCCCACCAGCTCTGGAACTTGGTGCCGGTCTCGCCCATGTCCTTGACGAGTTTCTCGTAAAGCTCTGTGTTGTCCGCGGTGAGGATTTTCGCCAATTCGTTCAGGCCGTTTCTTCTTTCGAAGAGTTGTTGGATTTCGTTCTTTTCTTCAGGGGTTACCTGACCTACTTTTTTCTTCATTGTTGAATTGTTGAGTGTTTAATCGTTTAATTGTTGTTGCTTGATCGTCGCTTTGCGTCATTGCGAACGAAGTGAAGCAATCTAATTCGTTTCATTCGCTTAATTCGCCGTTTTTCTTTGTCGGCGAATCTGACGAATTGAGCGAATGTACTGCTTCGTGCCTCGCAGTGACGCGAAGCGTGTCCTAAAACTCCTTCCTAACCTCAAACGGATCCAAGTAGTTGATTTCCTTGATGTCGATTTGCGGCATGAACTCACCAACTTTGCGGATGTCGTTCAGCAGATCGCGGGATGCGTTGCGCTCCAGATGTGCCATTACGCATTGCTGGTGCGAGGGTGTGTTGTTGTCCCAAGTCAGCTTGCGATTGAGCCAGATGCAGCGGCGGCACTGGTAGGCGTCGCAGTTGCGGCACAAGGGGGCATGATCGAGTTGGAGCAGTTGCGGATTGGGGATATCCAAGCCGCGTTCCAAATCACCGACTGAATTATCTGATGATGGATTGTGATGGTTCAGTTGATTGAAGACCTTCATTTGCTCATCGTAATAGAAAGCAGGGCAGAGGTAGAACTTCCCGTTAGGCGCAAGGGTGATGTTGCTCACACCCGCCTCACAGTTGTGCATCTTTTCTAACTGCATCCTGTCGGTAAGCAAGTTGAATTGCGGCGATTGGCCATGCTTGTATAATTCAAGCCGAGTGGTATTCCACTCGTTCAAGACTTTCTGGTAAGCCTCAATCTGCTCGTCCGTGAATTGCTCCACATCGGTGATGCAAAGGTTGATTCTTGCTCCTGAGGCGAACAGCTTGGCAATCGTTTCCCTTTGTTTCAGCATTTTGCCAAAAGTCAGGCGAAGTACCAAGTTCTTGGCTCCTACTTTTTCGGGAACGACATTGGTCACTTCCACGTCAGTTTCTCCATCGTCCGAAATGCCCGTAATAGGTTTGCAACCCATGGGGTAGATTTTCACATTGTCGATGCTCTCGATGACTTCAGAATATTCCTTTGGGAGTTCGTAATTGGGGAAGACATACTGAATCATCAGGTTCTGCTTCATCCCGAAAAGGATGCCTTTTTTTAGGATCTCAATCGGCATCAAGTGTCTTTCTTTCAGTGGATTGTCGGCATGGCAGTAGGCCACGCTGGTGTCGTCTAAGATTATAACAAGGTATTGCAGCATGGCATTAGCAGATTTCGGGTTTCACTTCGCGTTTGTTGGCTTCGTACTGCTCGCGCAGGTCCTCTAATTCGAGCTTGCGGAAGAGCTTGTTCCAATAGTAGTTGTTGGCTCTCACCCTTGCCTTGTGCATGAGGCAGATGGCCGTGGTGCGTTCGAACACGGTGTGCGTTTGCGCTGCATCGTAGTTCTCGCCTTGACACCAAGCGCAGCCGCTGGCTACTTCACATTCGATGCACTTTTGCGAACTTTGTGTTGTCCTGTCCAAAGTGAGGAAGGGGCGGAGTTTGTTCTTGTCGATGCCGTCCTTGATGTTACCGATAATCCATGCTTCCTTGTCGCGCAGCGAGTATTGCGCGAAGCGGGTGCAAGGATAGAGGTTGCCAGCAGCATCAATAGAAAGCATCATGCCAGCACCGCACCAGTTTTGGTTATCTCGTTCAGGGTCCATAGGCTTGCCGATATGTTCCGAGAAGAATGAGCAGGCGTAGTCCTGATAATAGCCGCCGTCTATGATGGCATCGGCCAACTGCATCAGTTGTTCCTCAAATTTGAGGTCATCACCCTCTTGCCACACATCTTCAAACACCACATTGATGTTTACCTCATGGATGCCCAAGGAATAGAGGTGCAGCACGCTCTCAGTGATATAGGGAATGTCCGCCGAGGAGATGGTGACCTTGGTGCCGCCGCCCGGGAACTGCTCCAACCACAGCGGGATGTTCTTCACCACATCCTTGTAGGAGCCTTTCTCGGTAATCTTGTACACGCGGTTAAGGTCATGCTTCTTCTCTGTTCCGTCAATGGTGATGCCAATGGAGAGGTGCTCGCGGTTCTTCTTGATGAAGTCCTGCACAGCTTTCTCGTGGTAATTGATACCGTTGGTGGAGAAGGAAAAACGGTAACTGTTGAACCAGTGATGGTTGCGGCGGAAGAGTTCGGTCTTGATATAATCGCAAATCTTGTCGATTAGTTCGATTTCAAGGAAAGGCTCGCCTCCAATGAAGTCCCATGCCACCGACTCATAGGCAAAATCAGGGTCGGTTTCATGGTCGAGCACATAATCAATGAAAGTCTTGGCCACCTCCCAAGGCATCCGTTCTTTCGCGTTCTTGCCCACAAGGTAGCAGTATTTGCAGGCCAGTTGGCAGTCCTTGGTGACGATGAAGGTGATGTTCTTCGCCATGCCGTACCGCCATATCTCATTATGCTTTCTAATATCTGCCATACAAATTACCAACTAGTACTTCTACATTCGGCTTTACAAGTACCCGAACATGTCCCATAACATAGCGTATAGCAGTCTCCTTTACATCCTCCTGAACAATAACCCGTACATGTGTCTAAACAGGACTTACTGCAACTTCCAACACAAGACCAATTGCATGTACCTTGGCAATCTCCTTTGCAAGTGTTTGTACATCTTCCGGTGCAATTACCAACGCAAGAGCCTTTGCAAGTGTTTGTACATCTTCCTGTACAATCTCCTTTGCACGATCCTGAGCACGTTCTGTAACAACTTTGGATGCAGCCACTTGTACAGTCTTGTCTAGTGCAGCCCATGGGTCTCTCCATTAAAGGCTCTTCCACAGCTTTTGCAATCACAGGATTGCCCAGCAATGCCACAGTACCAAGAATCGGCAAAGCCTTTTTTGCGGCTTCCTTGAAGAATTCTCTTCTTCCTTGAAGATCTTTGTTTTCTCCGTTTTCCATATTTGTTTATTTTTTGTTTTGTTTCCTTGGCTCAAAGGACGACATTTTCAATGGCAAACAGAGCGGAGCCTCCCAAACTTATCCTTATTTCTGGTTGTTGGGTCTGGACTCCCATAAGCTATCAAAATAATGGATACGGTAAAGCTCCACTGTTTATGTTAGGTACAGGATACACAAACATTAAACAGTGAAAGCCGCCCCAACTCATTATTCCTCAAAGCTTACGCGAATTGTCCAGATTCACAACCGAGGAACAAAGCGAAGAATGCGCTTTCTCTGGCCATGCCGTTTTCTCTCGGCTTAGCAGGGGCAAAAATAGACAAAATTTGGATTGGGCAAGGGGATGTGGTGAAAAAAAGTAGAAGAAAATAGAAT
>JAEEGI010024915.1_pt1 | contig 11635 bp, 6 predicted proteins | sample 8958751 | NCBI WGS metagenome assembly JAEEGI01 (sample SAMN16246545, study PRJNA631951) | gut metagenome | biome: gut microbiome; feature: rumen; material: KS-attached | host: Bos | place: Iran: Karaj | collected 2018-10 | reverse complement strand
CCGTCGAGGCTACGGAAGCAGCGAGTTCAACACCGACGACCTGATATGGAATGCTACTTTGTCGCGCCCGTTCTTGAAGGGAAAGCTCGTGGTGTATGCCGATGCCCTCGACATCCTTCATAACCGTTGCAGCACGCAGTATGCCGTCAATGCTCAGGGGCGCACCATCACGTGGCAACGCTCCATGCCAAGCTATGCCAAGCTGCGAGTGCAATGGCGATTCAATTATAATCCTAAAAAGAAATGAAAAGACACTTCATCACCATCATCCTCGCGCTTGCCGTCATGGCGGCACAGGCTCAAGTCGTAATTGTATCGGGCAATCTGGATCCGAGCATCGGACGTGAGTACTACAGGATGAACTTTAATGTCCTTGACAATTTTACAGGGGCGAGCGTCAACGACGTGAAGGCCTACCTGATGACCAAGGACAGCGTAGTGATAGACAGCCTTCAGTCAAACAACGGCCGCTGCTCGTTCAAGGTGAAAAGAGACAAGGCGTTCCGATCGTGCATCATCAAGATGGTGCATCCCGATTACCAGACGCTCCTCACCGCCCATTCACTGAAGCAGGTGGGCAAGCAGAACTACTATAGCCTGCCCGACCAGTTCATGAAGCGGAAAAGTCGCTTCACCGACCAGATACTCGACGAGGTGGTGGTGACGGCCACGAAAGTAAAGATGTACTATCGCGGCGACACCTTGGTGTACAATGCCGATGCCTTCAACGTGGCCGATGGCTCGATGCTTGATGCACTGATTAAGCAGATGCCCGGCACGGAGCTGAACAAGCAGGGCGAGATATTCGTCAATGGCAGAAAGGTGGAAAACCTGCTGCTCAACGGCAAGGATTTCTTCCGTGGCAAGAACAACCTGATGCTGGAGAACCTGCCGTACTACACGGTGAAGGAGATCAAGGTGTACGACCAGATGACCGAGAAGGCCAAGGCACTGCGCGACGAGAGTGCCGAGAAGGAATACGTGATGGACGTAAACCTGAAGAAAGAATACAGCAAGGGCTATATGGCCAATGTGGGGGTGGGGGGCGGTACGGAGCATGCCTACCTCGCCCGCCTGTTCGGTCTTCGTTTCACCGATGTCTCGCGGTTTGCCATCGTGGGCGGCATGAACAACCTGAACATGAACGACTATTCATCCAGCGGCTGGCTCAACGATAATGCCTCGAGAGACGGGCGCACCACCAGTCATCTGCTGACGGCAGAGCTACTGACGGAGCACAAGCACCATAAGAACGTGCTGACGGCGGAGCTGACACGCAAAAAGGCAAAGCGGGGCAGCGACGAGTTTCAAGAGACGTTCCACAACGGTGCCAGCACCTTCAGCACCTTGCAAAACTCACGCATCAACAGAAACCTAGGCGTATCGCTGGCCAACGACTACACGCTGAAGCTGCCCTTCTGGATGGAGAGCAGGACGCGGCTGAACTTCAACAACAGGAAGGAGGAGAGCGATGAGCGCTATTTTGAGTCAGAAACCGACACCGGCCTGGACGGTGGACTCATCGTCCTTGATTCCCTCTTCAGCAAGGAGTGGCACTCTGGCGACCCTTCCATGATCAGTGCGCGCAGCCGCTGGGTGAGGAGCCGGCAGAAAGAGTACGGAGCATCGCAGGGTTTTTATGTTTCCCAAAAGCTCCGTTCCGGCGACCTGTTGGACTGCAACGCAGAGGCTGACTACACAAGGCGCAGCGCCGATACCGACCGCTTCAACCGCTACCTGACGTGGAGCCAAGGCCTCCGGCAGAACGATGTCGCGGAGGCCATCGACCGTCCCAACACTCAGGTCGGTGCCGGAGCATACGCCTCGTATAAGACATCGCGTCTGTTCTTTGGCACAGACATGAAGTTCTATGTCAGGTACAAATACAACCGCTACAAAGACCGCGAGACCATCATGGATGCCACCTCACTGCTGCCCGATGACATAAACAGCTATGACCGGCGGATGAGCGAGAGCCGATACACCGTGGGTATGGACTATAAGTACGAGTCGCTGGTTCAGGACAAGAAGCTGCGCACATCCATATATATGTATCTGCCGTTGTCGTTCACCGACCGCCACACGAGCTACACACGGTACACGGTGGACACCTCTCTCGTGCAGTCGCCGGTGTTCTTCGAGCCCTCGCTGTCGTTCACCTATTCCAAATGGCGGGGTGACAACGCCAACAGCTCGTTGTGGAGGTTCTATGCACAGACAGCGCTGAGCCGTAAGCTGCCCGATGCCACACAGCTCATCACTCTGCCCCTGACCTCCGACCGCATCAACATCTATCAGGGCAATGCCCACCTGAAGTCACCCGCCACATGGGAGACCGACCTTTCATGGGACTGGCCGATGAAGAACAGGTCGGCCTATCTGCGCCACACTTTGACTTATATAAACTATTTCAACCGAATCGTCAGCACCTACCGCTATGATACGGGCGTGTACACCAACAGGCCCGACAATGTGAACGGCACATGGGAGCTGCAGCTCAACAACCGGGGGCAACTGCTCTTCGGATGGTCGAAACTCAAAGTCACCTTCACTTTCAGTCTGCGGAGCAGTTACCAGCGGATGAAGAACTTCACTGCCGATGGAGCTACGGGTATGCCCACGCAGTTTGACAACAATGAGCTCAATCATGAAGCTCACGCGCAATTCCGCAGCCGTTATAAGAGCGTTTTGGGAGGGTTCCGTCTGAGCGCCGAATGGAGGAAGCCGCTTAGTGGGCGGGCCGACATGGGCTATCGCGATACATGGGACTATAAGGGCAACATCTGGTTCACGGCCAATCTTCCTCTCGGCATAGACTTGGAATCAGAGTGTGTGTTGATCAAACGCCAAGGCTATGCGAGCGACGAACTGAATAAGTTGATGTGCGAATGGGACATGAGCATATCGAAGTCGATACTGAAAAACAAGATAGGCCTGAAGTTGCAAGCCATCGACATACTCCGCCAATACAAGAGCGTGGCATACGTCGTCAACGAGCGCGGCATCCGTGAGACCCACACCGTGTCGTTGCCTTCCTACATACTCTTCAGCGTAACGTATAAGTTCAATAAACAGCCCAAGAAGAAATGACGTATCGCGACTTTGCTGATCAAAGGCATTGACTTGCGCTACCAAAACAACTTGTTTTGGTATCGCGTATCGGCCACCAGGCACAGCAAAGCCCCGTGGAAGCATCATCCAAGAGGCTGCCCGACGTGCGCAAAGAGGGGGCATACGTTCACCATACCACGCAGACGCTTGAACTCGGCGGGAAATGAAATTCACCTCTTCAACATCGACTGATACTCATCGAGTTGCGGGCAACATTCGTGGTGACAAAGATAGCAGTCTTTGGCTTTTTACTTTCTGCTTTTTCAGTTCGTTAAATCAGAAAAAACGGCGTATCATTTGGTCGATTGAAGAATTATTCGTACCTTTGCACCGTCGCTTGTCAGCCCACTTGTGGGCAGCGGGCGATCTCATATATGAGAAAGACGTTTTCGAACGTCTGTCGTTGTGAACTCTGTACTTCGCAAATTCATTCCTCACAGCAGGCAGATGGCAACTGAAGCGTCTGCGTAGTGCGTATCTGTATACATTGTTTATAGTTCGTGCTGGTGTGGGCTAACTGCGTTGTCTATCCTGTGTAGGTTGGGCAATGCGAAGGCCCAGAGTTCCAGGATGGGCAGAGAAACAGACTCCTACGCCTTTTTTGTATATCTGCATGAACGTTGACTAAAAACGCTGCCAAAGGGGAGTAGGCGGAGAATAGCAATGACTGCAAAACCATTTCAACTATGCGAAAAACAATCTTTACCCTGATGCTGCTCTTCGCAGCAACAGCCGTGAGCGCCCAGACCATCGTGAAGGGCGACATGAACGACGACAACAACCTCACCATTGCCGATGCCGTGAGCTTAGTGGACGTGATTCTGGGCAAGTCGCCCATGCAGACCATCAGCCTGGGCGGCGACCCCTATAAGGTGGACAATGCGCTGGTCGTCGGCACATGGTATGCGCCGGAAGGCTGGTCGTTCACGCTTAGCGACGACGGCACCACCGACTATCCTGGCGCTACGACCTATAAGTTCCGTCCCTATCAAGGCACGCTGATGTTCTATAATGCCTCCGGCCGGCCTGTTACAACCATCGTGTTGAACGAAGTAGATGCGTCCTATCTGTTGGCCATCGACTACGCCACGCATGCCTATACCTATTACACCAAGTCCACCTCGTTGGCCACTGGCATCACCCTCGACCAGACGTCGCTCACCATCAACAGCGGCACCACTGCCCAACTCACCGCCAGCATCAAGCCCGCTGAAGCCTTCGCCACTATCACATGGACGAGCAGCGACGAGAGCGTGGCCACCGTCGATGCCAATGGCCTCGTGACCGCCGTCGCTGGTGGCACCTGCACCATCACTGCCAAGACGAGCGGCAGCAATAAGACGGCCACTTGTAGCGTAACGGTGAAACAGATGGTGACCAGTATCGTGCTGTCACAGACAACGGCTGTCTTGGAGAGTGACGGGATTGTCCGTCTTTCAGCCACTGTGCTGCCAGTGAATGCCTCCAACAAGACTGTTGTTTGGAGCAGTAATAACGAAGCTGTTGCTGGTGTCGTCAATGGAACCGTGGTTGCTGCCGGTAGCTACGGTACCACAGTCATTACCTGCGAGGCTGCTGACGGCAGTGGCGTGACGGCGACCTGTATTGTATACATTCTCGATCCCAGCACTTACGTCGACCTCGGCCTGCCATCGAGAACGCTGTGGGCCACCTGCAACGTTGGTGCCTCAAGTTCCGAGGACTACGGCGACTACTTCGCATGGGGCGAAACCGCTGGCTACAACGATGGGAAGACCAACTTCAACTGGAGCACCTACAAGTGGTGCGAAGGCTCTTCGTCGACCATGACCAAGTACTGCACGGACAGTAGTTACGGCTACAACGGCTTTACCGACAACAAGACCGAGCTCGACCTGGAGGACGATGCCGCCTACGTCAACTGGGGCCCGGCCTGGCGCATGCCGAGCATTGAACAGTTTGCAGAGCTGATCAACAGCGGTTACACTACTACCGAGTGGACCACTCAAAACGGTGTCTATGGCAGAAAAATCACAAGTAAGGTTGCTGGATATGAAGGCAACTTCATTTTCCTGCCAGCCGCAGGCGAACGCGACAATAGCTCGCTCGGCGACGCGGGGTCGGACGGCAACTACTGGTCGCGCACGCTCGGCGGGAGCTACCCGAACAATGCGCGTGGCCTGTACTTCCACTCGGGCTTCATCGGCACGTACAACGGCTACCGCTACTACGGCCGAAGCGTGCGCCCTGTGCGGCTCTCAGAATGAGCGCATCTCTCCCCCAAGACGCCACCCACCGCCCCACAGCCTGTTGTGGGGCGGAGGCTCTGCTGGGGGCGCGATGCGGCTGTGGTGCACAGATGCTGCGTCACCTAGGCGTGCACAAGATGCGCCTGATGACCAACAACCCAGTGAAGCGCGTAGGCCTCGAGGCCTACGGCCTGGAGATTGTCGAGAACGTGCCCATCGAAGTCACCCCCAACGAGTACAACCTCCGCTACCTGCAGACTAAGAAGCAGCGCATGGGCCACACCCTCCACCTCTAGTAATAAGATCTGAAGTCTTGTCCGCTACTCCGTCTGGCGCGGGAAAGTTATATTAGTCCTTCAGACAGCCGATGGGAACAACAAACACACCGTCAGGACGCTGGTAGGCGTATGGACCTACTGCCGTGACAACCATCATAAACGAAGGTGCCTTCATCTTCGTGGTGTCAATGGTTTCGGCCAGTGTCTTCAGTGCATCAGCACCATCATTTATCAGTTTCTCTCCACCCAGTTTCACTTCTATCAGCGCGTATGTACCGTTACGGCGATGCAGCACGGTGTCACATTCCAGCCCGGAACTATCCCGATAGTGATATAGTTTTCCATCGAGAGCTTCTGCGAATACTCGCAAGTCACGCACGACCAGATCTTCAAAGATAAGTCCGAATGAGTCAAGATCGTTAATCAGGTCGTTTGGACCTAAGCCCAGTGCGGCAGTGCCTATACTAGGATCAACGAAATGGCGGGTATCGCCAGTACGAATGGCTGACTTACTGCGGATATTAGGATTCCAGGATGTCAGGTCTTCAATGACAAAGAGCTTTTTCAGTGCCTTGATGTAGTCTGCGATGGTATCCTCGTCGAGTGTATTGGCATCGTTCGACTGCATGTCAGCCTTGATGGTGCCGTATGACACTTGTTGAGAGATATTCCTTGCATACGATCGTAGCAGCAGTTTTGTGCGCTCTGCGCTGCGCTTTACGCCATCTACTCGCTGTATGTCGCGTTCAGTCACATCATCAACATAGCTAAATGCCTGGTCCAGGGCGATGTCACCCTCCAACAGCGTTGTCTGTGGCCAACCACCCCGGCAAGTCAGATAAGCTATGCGTTGCAGGTCTATGTTGTTGGGTTGCGGTTCAAAAGTGTTCCCTTCGAAAAGACTGCTCAAACTGACACTTCCGGTCGACTCACCCGATTCAAACAGGCTCATCGGGCGCATCTTGATTCTTGCGATGCGGCCAGTACCGCTGTGTGTGGTCTCGTCGGCTTGAGGTGTCACGCTGGATCCCGTGAGGATGAACTGTGAAAAAGCTCCTCGCTTGTCTACTTCATTGCGAATGGCATCCCACAATTCTGGTATTGTCTGCCACTCGTCAATCAGTCTGGGCGTATCTCCCTGTAGCAGTATCTTCGAACTGATCTCCATCATCTGCCTGCTCTGTTTCAGCACATCGGTGTCACCCAGGTCAAGCTGGCTTTTGCACTGCTGACGAGCCGTCGTCGTCTTGCCGCACCATTTCGGCCCTTCTATTAATACTGCCCCCTTGCCCGCCAGTTTACGGGCAAGCAGCTTATCGGCAATCCTCGGTTTGTACATTTTATCCATCTTTATGCAGTTGACGGTGCAAAAGTACAAATAATAATTGATAAATCCAAATATTTTGGTAGATTTTCGGTCGTTTGAGACGGATTTGTTCGGTCGTTTGTGGCGGATTCATTCGGTCGTTTGTGACGGATTTGTTCGGTCGTTTGTGGAAAGAGGTGTAACTTTTACTCTTATACATTATTGGGCCCGAGAGATACATTCTGAAGGCATTTTCGCTTTCTTTCCATACCCCTATGAATAATTTTCCATAGGGTGTACGGCTTTGTTTTTCATATTTCGCTGATATCTAGCCGTTTTTGATTCTTTCTAATTTCCATCTTTTCCATAGGCAACTGATACAACTTTGAAAAATAAGTCGTAACTTTGCAGCCAGGAAACAACTAGAAAACGATGGCTATGTTTAAAAGACCATTACATATATTCATCATCGGCATTCTGCTGATAGCTTGCGGTCATCCGCAGCAGGACTCAGATGCACAGACGGCAGCACGTTGTCTGGAGGAAGCTGAGGCAGCTTTGGCCAACGACAGTGTCCTTCTGGGTGAGACTTTACTCCGGAAGACCATCCTATTGTCGGAAAAGGCTGAGGACTGGCACACCAATTATATCGCGTACCAGCGATTGGCAGAGGCACTGTCGCAGAGCAATCCTGAGGAGGCCTTGCGACTGATGAAAAAAGCCCTGACCATCTATGAGCAGCATCCCGATGATGAGCGCAACCTCGTCATCCTGCTCGACTATGCCGGCACATACGCGGCACAAGTGGCATTCATCACAGAGGGCTCTTACGATGAAGCACTCGATCTCGTCCATCGTGCATACGACATCGCTGAGAAAAACCAGATGACCGACCTGATGTGCCAGACACTCACCAGCCTTGCTAACATCGCATGGGCGAAGGAAGACTATCGGCAGTCCATCGATTATGCCCATCAGGCAAAATCCCTACTTCCCCAAGAGGGGGGAGACAGAGAGGGGCTTGCCGACCTCAGGCCAGGCATCCTACAGGTTCTAGCCCGCAGTTACCTCTGCCTCGACATGCTCGACTCGGCAGAAACAGCCTATCGGCAGATTGAGGCCGACGACAATGTGCATCTGGCCTATATCGTCCAGAACAGCCTCATCAGGATAGCACTCCGTCGGCTGGGAGCCACACAGGTAGAAGACAGCGTAGCCGAAGCCTTCGAACAAGTGGAGGACTTCTATTACAAGGCGCTGGAACAGAAGGACCAGTACTATCAGGCGACGCTAAGTCAGGAAATGGAGAACCAGCGGCTGGAATACCGCTCACAGCTATACGCGCGTATGCTTCTGACGGTAGTGATTGCATCGCTCATCGTCATCGGAGCCATCATCGTGGTGGTAAGGTACAGGATGCAGGCGCAACGTCAGGAGAAGCGCCAGCTACGGCAGGAGGCAGAGCATCAGAAGACCCTGCTGCATCAGGCTAACGAAGTGGTGACTTTCCTGCAGAACTTCATCCTGGAGCGTACGGAGGTTCTCAAGAAGCTCGACCAAAGTGGCGACTCGCTCATCACCCTCAAGCCCCATGAGTGGAGCGAGATAGAGCGTACGCTCAACGCCATCGACAACAACCGCTTCGCCCGCCTAAGGGAGGAGTACCCCAACATGCAGGAAGATGACATCCGCCTGTGTATCCTCACCCGACTGGGACTCAGCAACCGTACCATCGGCAACATCTACTGCATCACCATCTCAGCCGTCCAGCACCGCAAGCTCAAGCTGAAGAAGGACGTGTTCGGAGAAGCCAATCCCGATGTCACGTTGGAGCAGATACTCAAAAGCAAATAAATAATACGAATTAATAACTGAAAAAGTGACAGATATGAAAAAGATGAACAAACTATCCTTCAGGATTGCTATGCTGATGATAGCAATAATGGGAACCGTGAACGCTACTTTCGCTGATGACATAACAGTGGGCGATGTGTCGAACTCAGATTGTCCCCATACAACGAGAACTGAAGGCGTTGTGGGACATACCATACTTAAGTTGACCCGCAGTGAAGTCGGTTTGGTAGGCGAACTGAGAAACTTCTATGTCAATTGTGGCTACGGCGATGTCAATGTGTTTTGCGAGGAAGACGGCAACAATCTTACCATTGTTGTTGATGATGACTCTTCTGAAAATATGACGGATTGCTTTTGCCCCATCAATATCTACTTCACCCTCTTCAATGCCATGCAAGAGGAGTTTCAGCTGAAAGTGCGCGGAATAAGTGAACGAAATGTGGGCGCAATATCGTTAAAGGGACACACAATGGTGGAAATCGACCTAACGACACTTATGATATTATACGACGAAGGCTTTGAATGGCACCTTGGGGTGCAGAACTTTACAGCCTCAAACATAACGAATTATGGCACCCCCCAAGATATGAGCCAGAAGCTCATTATCCGCCACGAAAGTGAAACGGTATTTAGTTGCTCTTACGAGAAATACGTCATGCCTTTGGACTATAGCTATCTGGATGTGAAAGCAACCCTTGATGATGACAGTACGTTGGTGATCAATGTGCTGACTGATGGCATCCCCGACAAGAATGGCAAGTGGACTGGCTGCCTGTATTTTGATATCGTTAACACGTTCAAAGATGCCTATCATTTGCGGGTGAACCATACAATCTTGCTTGGAAGCGAGAACGAACAAACTACCTGTCTTTACGAGGGGGACATCACGGTGCCCTTGTACGAAAAAGCCACCATCCCCCTTGAGCCCACCTCAAAATGTTTATACGTAGAACCGTTATGGTACTATGTTGATTTCTTTACGAAAACCGCCACTGTGCATTATTCAGACACTTACAAGTCGTTGAGTAACATTGATATCCTGCCATCGGTAGAGTTATGGGGATTCGATTGCCCAGTTGACAAGATTGGAGATCATGCATTCAGATATCTGACAGATCTTGAGTCCATCACTATTCCTGAAAGTGTGAAAGAAATCGGACAAGAAGCTTTCTATGGCTGTACTGGTCTTACGTCCATTAATATTCCTGAGGACGTGAGAGAAATCGGACAAGCTGCTTTCTATGGCTGTACGAGTCTTGCGTCCATTACTATTCCTGAGGGCGTTATAGAAATCAGAAACCAGACTTTCCAGAGATGTACTGGTCTTACGTCAGTTTCATTCCCGTCGAGTCTTGTCTCTATTGGAGATGATAGTTTCGGTGATTGTTTTGGGTTAACCTCAGTCACTCTTCCCCATGGTCTTACCTCTATCGGCTGGCGGGCTTTCATGAGATGTCGCAATTTGGAGGAAGTAGATATTCCTGCTAGCGTAACAAGTATTGATGACGATGCTTTTGCTTATTGTGAGCAATTGGAGAATGTATATTGCCGTGCTGCCACGCCCCCGTATACTAATAATTCAAAAAATTTTCGAAAAAGCAATCCGGAAGCCACCCTTCATGTGCCCGCAGCCTCGTTACAGGTCTACAAGGAAACTGCCCCGTGGAATAAGTTCAAGTATATTGTTCCAATCGGAACAGACCTGGCTTACCACCCAATGATCGAAGATGATAAAGTCTGGAAGGCTTGGGGTGCAAATTCGGGAAATCCTGCGCAGATAGTTTACTACTACTACTTCGATGGCGACACGATTATCGACGGAAAGACCTGCAAGCAGATGATGTGCCAGCAATATGTCAGTCCTGATTATCCATATTATGATTTTTATGCACAACCAAATTACCTGAGCAAAGTGGGAGCATGGTATGAAGAGGACAAGCAGGTGTACCTTTACGATACGACAAACGAACAGTTTAAGTTGATGTACGACTTCTCCCTCGCGGACAATGGCACCTTCCAGATGGATGGTCAGACTTATGTGGTAGGACCGAAGCAGACAGGAGGATTAGAAGGCTTTAAGGGCGTTTACAGGGATGTCATGACTGACGAAAGCCTCAGATGTACCACTTGGTTGGAAGGTGTTGGAGGTATTAATGGCCCGTTTGCAAATGCCTTTGATCCGACGTTAACAGATCTTGGAGAGTTCCTGATGTCGTGCACCGTTGGCGACGAAGTCATCTACCTTAACGACGAATATGAGGATGGAGCCACCCCGGAGACCGCAGGAGCCAGAAACCGCTTCGACTTCACCCATACTATCAAGAATCAGCCAAAGGCTCCGATGCGAGGAGAGGCAGAGGCGTCGATCTATGGCGAATACAGCGAGTTGCAGTTAAGCATCCATCTCGACCCGCTCGACGATGCCTATCTGGTACGTATCACTGATGAATCAGGCAAGTGTGTTTATGAGAAAAACATCAACGCAGGCACTATCGTGGGCCTCAACATCGATATCTCCAGCTACGCTAGAGGCTGCTATACTGTGACTGTGGAGAATAGTCGTGAGTCGTTCACAGGTGTGTTCGAAGCACAAATGACTGGCATAGGCCTCACCCCAACCCTCTCCAAAGGCGAGGGAGCCATTTACAACCTCCAAGGTCAGCGCATCCGTTCCTTGCAGAAGGGCTTGAATATCGTCAACGGACAAAAGGTCTATGTAAAGTAATACGGTTCTTGAGATAAGCTATAACAAAGAAACGTAAAAATAGTATTCATCCATTATATTTGGAAAGGAACAACATTATGAAGAAGAGTTTATCAGTCTTGTTGGTTTCGCTATTCACCACCTGCATGTATGC
>JAEEGI010024909.1_pt1 | contig 11637 bp, 9 predicted proteins | sample 8958751 | NCBI WGS metagenome assembly JAEEGI01 (sample SAMN16246545, study PRJNA631951) | gut metagenome | biome: gut microbiome; feature: rumen; material: KS-attached | host: Bos | place: Iran: Karaj | collected 2018-10 | reverse complement strand
TCATGCCTTCCGCATAAAGTTCGGAGAGGATGGAGCTCATGCCGTGGTAGCGGAGGCCGCCGGCATGGTTCGCCGACGGGATGAAATCGCTACCGAGCGTGTACATCTTGGCGAGCGGGCAGACATGGCCCGTGTCGCAGAAATCGTATGCATATTTGCCGCGCGTGAAGCTCGGGCAGGAGGCGGGTTCGACGGCGATGAAGCGATATTTGGCTTCGCCGCGGAGCTGTTCGCCCATGAATGGGGCGATGAGACCGGAGAGGTTGGAACCGCCGCCCGCGCAGCCGATAATGATGTCGGGCTTGATGCCGTACTTCTTGCAGGCGGCCTGTGTTTCGAGGCCGATGATACTCTGATGGAGCGAGACGAGCGAGAGAACGGAGCCGAGCACGTAGCGTGTGTTCGGTGTGGTGATGGCCTTTTCAACGGCTTCCGAAATGGCGCAGCCGAGGGATCCGGTCGTGCCCGGATGGGCCTGCAAGATGCGGCGTCCGGCTTCCGTAGTATCTGAAGGAGAAGGTGTTACCTCTGCTCCAAAGGTTCGCATGACTTCGCGGCGATGCGGTTTCTGCTCATAGGAGCATTTAACCATATAGACGTGGCATGCGAGATTGAAGAAGGAACACGCCATGGAGAGGGCGGTGCCCCATTGGCCTGCACCCGTCTCCGTCGTGACGCCGTCGAGGCCCTGTTGTTTTGCGTAATAGGCCTGCGCGACAGCGGAGTTGAGCTTGTGGCTGCCAGACGTGTTGTTGCCTTCGAACTTGTAGTAGATATGAGCCGGCGTATCCAGTTCCTTTTCAAGGAAATAGGCACGAATCAACGGCGATGGGCGGTACATGCGGTAGAAGTCGAGAATCGGTTGCGGAATTGGAAAATACGCCGTGTCGTTGTCGAGTTCCTGCTTGACGAGTTCGTCGCAGAATACATGGCTGAGTTCTTCAAATGTGCAGGGCTGGTGTGTGGCGGGATTGAGAATCGGCGCGGGCTTGGTCTTCATGTCCGCGCGCATGTTGTACCATGCCTGCGGAAGTTCGTCTTCAGAGAGGTAGATTTTGTAGGGGATATCGCTGGAGTGGAATGAATTGGCCATTGTTGTTTCCTTTTTCTTTTGTTGTTTTTATATGATGGTGGATTTTTTAATCAAGGCTCCGTCACGAGACACAAAAAGGGCGGATTGAACTGTTTTCAGTTTAATCCGCCCCGACCTTTATTATCGTTGTTGTGGAAAGCAATCAGCGATTCGATGCAAACGCAAGGAGAGAGGTCGTGACGGAGCGTCGCCAGGACCAATAGAAGCTGATTGCGTTGTTGAGCTGATGCTGCATGTGGGGTCTTCAATGTTTTGATATTGATAAAATTAAAATAATACGCATGATTTGAATGTCAAATGACAAATGGTAAAAAAATGTCACTCTTCTATAAAATGTCTTGATGACCAAAAAAAAATCCCTGCGGAAAAAATCCGCAGGGATTGGAGAATCATATCAAATTAATTAATCTTCTGACCATTTTGTATTGGGATGGCTTTCAACTTCGAGGTCTTCGTCTTCAAAGAGTTCGTCAATGCCGAAATGACCGTTGAGTTTATACCATTTTTCATCAGATTTTACGCCAACCTGATGCTTTTCGACGTGGGAGTCACCATAGAGAACCATGCCGAGGTTCTTGTGGCATTTGTTCTTGTCACGAACGAAGCCTTCTTCAGCGGAAATGTCGTCAGTGGAGAAACCGGCGTAGTAGAGATAGCTGGTCTTTTCGGTGGAGGCACCTGCCGCAGTATCCGAATATTCCTTAGTTTCGGGCTTATCGTTGAAGTTGTCGAACGGCTTCTGCTTGGAGGAACGGCAGAGGAGGATTTTCGGAGTCTTGAGATAGTCGTAGTAGCCGCAGAAATAGAGACCGCCGGAGTTGTGGGATTTGTCCCACGCGACATTGTCACCGCTGGACTGGCAGGGGAAGCAGCTACGATAGTCACCAGCGTACATCTGCATTGCGAGACCAATCTGTTTCAGGTTGTTTGTGCAGTCCGACTGGTTGGCGGATTCACGAGCTTTGCCGAGGGCCGGCATGAGCATGGCGGCGAGGACGGCGATGATGCCGATGACGACGAGCAGTTCAATTAACGTAAAACACTTGCGCATGGTTGTTTCCTTTTTTGAGGTTACCTTTTATTACATTGATGTGATTGAATGAAATCAACGTGTATAAAACGTAATAGATTCAGGGATTATTGACAGAAAAAAGCGATAAAACCATGAAAAAGATATCAGAATGCCGTTTTTACGGTGTTTTTTCCTTCAATGGACGGCCGGAAGTGATGCCGCGTTTCGTTGTGAGGACGAAATCGATGAACTCCTGCAGTTCGGGGCAGGGGGCGCATTTCTTCTGGATTTCCTCCACGGCGCCCATGCGTGCAAGCTTCTGGAAGAAGTAGATTTTGACGGCTTCATGGATGGAATTGCGGGCGACATCGCTCATGTTGGAACGGCGGAGGCCGATGATGTTCGCGCTCTGGATGCAATCATCCTGCAGGAGGCAGAACGGCGGGACGTCCTGTGTGATGGCGTTGCCGCCGCCGATCATGGCGAGACGGCCGATGCGGACGAACTGGTGGATCATCACGCCGGCGGAAATCGTCGCATGTTCCGCGACTTCGACGCGGCCTGCAAGAAGCGTGGCGTTGGCGATGATGACGTCGTTACCGATTTTGCAGTTGTGACCGAGATGGGAGAACGCCATGAGCATGACGCGATCGCCGACGACCGTATGGGAGTCTGGCTCCGTGCCGCGATGGATCGTGACGTATTCGCGGATGCGGCAGTTTTCGCCGATATCGACATAACTGACGGTCGCTTCGTCAAAACTGACGTCCTGCGGCTTGTCGCCGATGATGGCTCCCGCGTGGATTTCCGTGCCTTTTCCGATGGTCGTGTGGCCCGTCAGATAGGCGTGGGGGCCGATCTGGCAGTCGTCACCGATGGTGACATGTTCGTCAATAATGGCGTAAGGCGCGATGGTTACGTTATTTCCGATTTTCGCTCCGGGCGCGATGACGGCTCTTGGGTCTATGCTCATGTTTTGCGTGCCTTTATTATATTTAAGGTATTAGGCGAGTTTGATGCGTTTGCGGGATTTTTTGCCCGCTTTCAATGTAAACGAGCCATCGACGAAGTCATTGGCGGAAATTTGATATTTTTCTTCCGTGATTTTGCGATCGTCGATGGAGCAACCGCCACCTTTGACGAGACGGCGCGCGTCCGACGACGTCTTGCAGAGGCCGGATTTGGCAAGAAGGATGAAAATCGGAAGACCTGCGTCGAGATCGGCCTGCGTGATTTCGAACGTGGGGATGTCCGCTTCCAGCTGGACTGGTTTCGCTTCGGCGATACGGGAGGTCGTCGGAATCGTATTGTCTGGATCCGCGAATCCGAATTCGTTGCCGGCGGCGGCGTAGGCCTTGATGGCTTCGTCATGGCCGTGGGCGAGAGCAGTCGCCTCATAGGCGAGAATCTCTTTCGCGCGGTTGATGGTGGGAGCCTGAAGTTCGCCAAGGCGGTTCACTTCATCCATCGGCAGGGCGGTGAAGAGGGCGAGGAGTTTTTTCACTTCGCTGTCTTCCGTGTTCCGCCAGAATTGGTAGTAATTGAAGGGGGAGGTGCGCTCTGGATCGAGCCACACGGCGCCACCAGCCGTCTTGCCGAATTTCGTGCCGTCGCTCTTGAGAAGCAGCGGGAAGGTGGCGACGTTGACGGTCTTGTTGGAAAGCCTGCGCGTCAGCTCCGTTCCAGCCGTCATGTTGCCCCACTGGTCCTGTCCGCCAAACTGGAATTCGCAGTTGTAATCTTTGTTAAGGATATAGAAATCATAGCCTTGCATCAGCGGGTAGGAGAATTCCAAGAAGGAAAGACCCGTTTCAAGACGCATCTTGACGGATTCGTGGGCGAGCATGCGCGGAACGGAGAAGAGCGAACCGATGTCGCGGAGGAATTCAAGCAGATTCAAATTGCGGAGCCACGCGGCGTTGTTGAGAAGGAGCGCCTTGCCGTCGGAAAAATCCAAAAAGCGCGACAGCTGTTTTTTGAGGCAGGCGACATTTTCGTCAATCGTCTCAACGGTCATGATGGGGCGGGCGGATGTCTTGCCGGAAGGATCGCCGATCATGGCGGTTCCCCCGCCGACGAGTGCGATGGGGCGATGGCCGCACTTCTGGAGCCAACGCATGCCCATGATGGGAAGAAGATGCCCGATATGAAGGCTGTTTCCGGTAGGATCGAAGCCTACATAGAAAGTCGCGGGGCCTTTTTCGAGTCTTTCGCGCATGGCGGTTTCATCGGTCATCTGGTAAAGGAATCCGCGTTCTTTCAGGATGTCTAGGGCGTTTGTCATGGTCTTGTTATTGGCTGGTTTGTTTAAAAAAAAATGCGAGGGAACAAGAGAAAGCCTTGTGCCCTCGCGTTGGAGAAAATCAATCGTTAAGATGGTGCGTCGCCGTGGCTTAGCCGAGGACGATGTCCTTGACTTCGAGCTTGGTCATTTCCTGGCGATGGCCGTTTTTCACGCGGGAGCGTTTGCGGCGCTTCATCTTGAAGACGATGAGCTTCGTGCCGCGGAAGTGTTCTTTAACTTCGAGTTTGACGGTGCCGGCGACGGTGGGTTCGCCGATGTTGACAGTACCGTTGTCAGAGGTCATGAGGATGCTGTCTTTGAGGTCGATGACATCGCCGACGTTGGCGGCGACTCTGTCGACGTCGAAGACGGTACCGACTTCGACTTTATACTGCTTGCCGCTGGTTTTGATGATGGCGTACATGTGTTGGACTCCGCGTTTTCAAATGTGTCTTGCCCCTGAGGGCGTGGTTGTTAGATAATCATGAAGTAGTTAATTTAGCATTTAAATGCGGAAGTTCAAGTTTTCATCTTGATAAAACTGTCTTGTTCGGCAAAAATCCATCATCGCGTTTGTTAAGTTCGCATCGCCGTAAAGGGCGGGACGCCCTTGCTACCACGTTTTTTCCAAGGGCGGGACGCCCTTGCTACCTCTTATTCGGGAGTGAGCACGGTGATGTTTTCGGAGACCTTGAAAAGGGCGGATTCGGCGATGGCCGGATTGAGCAGCGGGATGACTTCCAGGGGGAAGGTGGCGGAGAGGGAGGCGTCGAAGACGCCGTCCGGACGGAGCGACCAGTTGACGGAGATGGTTCCGTTGGGGGTGGGGATGGTGGCTTTCGCCCACGTGACGTCGCCCGGCAGCGGATTGAAATAGATCATCCGCATGCCCGGCTCCGCGGGGCGGATGCCGACGAGTTCGGAGATGATGAAGGCGTTCGGCGAGACGCCGTAGCCGTGGCATTTCGAGACGGTCCGTTTGGCGAGCAGCGGGTCGCCCGGATGGAAGAGCTCCCACGCGGAGGTGGCGCCCGCTTGGATCATGGCCCCCCAGTAGTGGCGGATGAGCTTGAAGCCCCATTCGGATTTGCCGAGCGCGAAGGCGTCTTCCAAGATGAAATATTTGAAATACGGGTTGTCGAATTCCGGCGTGGTGAAGCGTTCGAACGGCTCCTGCTGGACGAACAGTTTCTGCCAGATTCCGTCGATGTCGTCATGGGGCGGAATGCTGCCGTAGATGGCCAGCACGTTCGACTGCATGGAGCATTTTTCGGAACGGCGGCCGTGGTGGAAGGAGTCCGCGAAGAGGCCTTTTTCCGGATCCCAGCAGAGCGTGCGGATCTGCGCGGCGACGTTGGCGGCGCGCTGCTTGTAGGCCGCGGCGGAATCCAGCAGGCCGGCCTGTTCCGCAAGCCATGACGCGGCCAGCAGCGCGCGGCAGTAGATGCCGTTGAGGCCGGTGACGACGCCGTCGCGGTCGATGGCGGGATCGTGGTCGAGAAAACAGCATGTGCCGAGCAGGGGGGCGAGATTGCCGAGCGGCCCGTCCGCCGCGACGGCGATTTCATTATAATAGGATAAAAGGCCGTTGAGCGTCGGGATGAGCGTCTTGAGGAACTGGATGTCGCCCGTGTGCATGATGTGCCGCTGCAGCCAGACGGGCCAGAGGAGCGAATAGTCGGGCACGGCCTGGAAGAAGCCCGACGGCGCGATGGCGTTGAGTTCGCCGGTCTCGATCTGGCCTTTCGCGAAGGCGGAGAGGGCGGCCGTCGCCGCGTCATACGCGCCTTGGACATAGCAGGCGGCCCACGACTGGATCATGGCGTCCGGAATGCATTGGGCCTGCTCCTTGCTGGGCGAATCCATGAAAATGCTTTGGTTGGTGACTTCCAGCGTGTTCTGCCCAAGCTTCCAGATGCCGTTCAGGATGCTGTCCGAGCAGGAGAAATGGCTGTCGCTGGGCGTTTCGCGGCCGGCGGCGCGGACGGACACGGAGCGGATCGTCACATTCGTATCCACTTTGCGCGCAACGATCATGAGATAGCGGAAGCCCGCCGGTGAGTTGAAAATCCATGTGACAGGCTCGAGGCCCTGCCGGAGGATGGCCGTCGAGACATTGCGGCGCCGCCCTTCCTCCAAGGCGATGATTTCGTCGTTGAAACGGTGGTTTCCGGCGATGACGTCGACGATGTCGCCTTCCGCTCCGGAGAGGCGGATTTCCGGCAGACCGTAGATGGTCTTCCCGTAGTCGAGCAGAAGCGTTTCGCCTGTATGGAGGACCATGGGCAGCCGCGGCGGCGCGCCGTCGACGGCTTTGAATTCGCAGGAGAGATAGTAGGCCGCGATGTCGTTCGTGCGGCTGTCGTCGCAGAGGAACGGCGTCTTCGGGAGGCTGTCCAGCGGGAAGGCGGGATTGACGAGCGCGAACGGCGCGTTGAGCGGCCCCGTGAGATTCCAGCCATGCGGCGACGAGAAGTCCGGCTTGCGGTGGAGCGGGAAGGCGTTGTCCGGAAGCTCCGCCCAGATGACCGTCATGCCGGAGTAGGGGTGGCTGCAATGCTGCAGGAGAAGGATGCGGTTCCAGCCGTTCTTGAGACGGACGGTCATGTCGCTCGGGACGAGTTCGTCCGGCAGAAGTGTTCGCGCCAGGGTGGAGTTCGAGAGATTTCTTGCGGTGGGCGCGGGAACGCCTTGCTGTTTGACGAGCTTGTTGTTGATGAACAGCCGATAGGGCTCGTCGCAGATGCAGAGCGCTGTCAGCGGATTGGCCTGTGTGGCGTAAATATATGTCTCGGCTGCATATAACCCATTGGGCGTCTTGCCTTTGATGCAATCCGCGAACGAAATGGTGAGGACTTCGTTTTTCTGTTTGAATGAACCGACGGAGACGGGAAGGCCGCTCGGCGTGGCGTCCCATGATGGATGGAGGCCCGTTTCGGCTTCGAGCGGCAGGCCTTCGTCCAACGGCAAGATGTTTTTGGGCGGCATCCAGAAGAACGGCGCCGCGCCATCCGCCGTGTTCATAAGCGGCTTGAGAAGGTTTTCGCAAGACGTGGTTAGCCAACGAGTTGGATAATTGTTGAAGTCGATGATATCTGTGCTGGCGTCCGATGCGGAAGCCCGAAGACCGGAATCCAGAAAGCATTCAGGCTTGAGGCAAAGCCATGATTCATCCGTCATGACAGTCGTCGTGTTGTCGCAGACAAGTTGTAGCCAGAGTTTTTCCGCTCCAGGCTTGCGCGCGGCGCATGCGTCATTATGGCAGACGGCGTGAACGGCAATGCCGTTCACGCCGACCTGTAACAGATGGGTGATATCATAACGCGATGCGTACAAGGCGTTTCCGGGATGCTGGACAGGACCGGTCGTAAGAAATCGCCCGTTGATGAACAGTTGGAATTCGGCCGGCGAGGCGATCCACAGTTCCGCTATGCCAGGCGTTTCCGCCAGCGTGAAATCTTTGCGGAATAGAACATGCCGCGAAGACTCGTCGGAGCCTGACGGCCCCCATATCCATTTGCCGGCGAGGGGCTCGGGAAGCTTCGAATTGCGCATGCGGACCTCCTTTTTTTTAGCTAAAAGCTTAAAGCCTAAAGCTTTATGGTTATGCTAGAAGCCTAGAATTCTAGTATTCTAGAAAAACAAAATACGTGTGGTCAGTTCTGCTTTTCAAACTCAAAATGGGATGCGAAAAGTTCGGCCAGCTTGTTGGCCATTTCTTCTTCATCCGGACCATCGACCGTAATGGTCACACGATCACCGCAAGTCAGTCCAAGCGAAAGCATCGAAAGAACCGAAGTGGGATTTGCGACGTTGCCGTCAGGGCCTTTGATCTCCACTTTGCCCTTGTAGCCTTGGACAGCTTTGGAGATGACGCCCGACGGCCTGCAGTGAATGCCATATTTGTTTGTTACTGTTGATGTAATGGTGAACATATGCCTTTGTGTCCCATGACTGTCGATGGCGTTTGTTATTCTAGTTATTTAAAATAGCGACAAAACAAAAAAAAAACAAGGCGAATGCCTTGTTTTTTGTAGTAATTTAAGCTAAACTTAAAGGAAGGTTATTTTTTCTCTTCAGCGGGGGCGGCTTCGGCAGGTTTCGCAGCCTCGGCGGGCTTCGCGGGGGCGGCTTCGGCGGGTTTCGTCTCTTCAACCTTCACGGCTTCGGCAGGCTTGGCGGCCTCTTCAACCTTCACGGCAGCCGGCTTCTCGGCGATGTCCGCCGATTCGATGATGGACTTGCGTCCGACGCCCCAGCGGCCTGTGACGGCGGCCAGCAGAAGCGTGGAGATCAGGAAGATGGCGGAGGCCCATGTCGTGGCCTTCGTCAGGACGTTGTCCGCGGAGGCGCCGAAGGTCGATTCCGTCCAGCCGCCGCTCACGGCGCCGAGTCCGCCGCCGGCCTTGTTCTGCTGGATGAGAATGATGCCGATGACGAAGATGGCGGAAAGAATGGAGATGATCGTGAGAAGGACGATGATGAACGTGGCCATGAGTTGTTGTGCTCCGGATGACGATTGGTTGATATTTTATGCGGTTATAGACAATGCGAACTATAAATATACGTTTTTTTAGCGAGAAGTCAAATATTTATGGTGATGTTTTGTATTGCCGACGGCGGGACGCCGTCGTTACCTCCGCGTTTGAATGCCGACGGCGGGACGCCGTCGGCGCCTCCGCGTTTAAATGGCGACGGCGGAGAGCTCCACGGATCCGTCCGGAGCGTTTTCCTTCAGGATCTGCTTTCCGTTGAGGGCGATCTTGCGGCAGGAGAGCAGGGGGATGCTGATGAGCGACGGCGTGTCGCTGAACAGCCCGGCCTTCAGATCCAGATAGCCTTCCGCGATGATTTTCGCCTGCGTCGTCGTCAGCAGCTGCTTGGAAAGATAGATGAGCGGCTGGACGGCGATTTCATCGACGACTGGCATGGGGATGGCGTCTTCCACGGCATCCGCCCCGATGTCGAGCGATTTGCCTGCGATAAAACGCATCGCCTTGCGCATCTGAGTAGCGCTAAGCCGTTCTGAAACCGTGACATGGACACCAAAATTACCTTCGAACGACTCCTTGAAGCAGATTTTCCGCGTCCATGGCAGGAGATCCGCTTCGCAGATTCCGTTCTTCAGGACGATCGTTTTCGCGGATGATTTCGACGCGATACCGAGGCGCGGGTAGATGAGTTCGACCGTGACGACATGCTGATGGGAACCCGTCTTGCCAAGGGAGGGCATCTGCACACGAGCCAATGTGATTTCCAAGTCGGTCTTCTGTTTTGCTGCCATGCCGTGTCCTTTATGAATTATGCATTATGAATTATGCATTAAAAGTTAGTTGGAACCAATATGTATGTCCGCCAGAGATTCAAAGACTTTGGAGGAGGCGATGCCGACTTCGTGTTTGGTGGCGATTTCCTCTCCGTTGGCCTTGAGGAACTCCTCTATCTTGTCGCCGTAGAGCTCTTGAATCTTGTAGCGGCGGATTTTCATCGTGGCGGTGAGGGTACTGTCTTCCATTGTGAAATCGGGCAGGACGAGCACATCCTTCGGCTTCTGGTAGGGGGCCAGATGGGTGGTCGTCCGCTGGATTTCCTCTTTGAGCTTCTTGTGGAGTTCGTCTTCGGAAAGTCCTCGGGACAAGTCTTTACTGACGTTTGCGAGAACATAGACGTTCTTGCATTTTTCGCCGATGACCATGGCTTCCGTGATGAGCGGCGAATTCTTGACGGCGTCTTCCACATGTTCGGGATGGAGCTTTTCGCCGCCGATCAAAACAATCATGTTGCCTTTGCGGCCTTCGATGAAGAGGTAGCCTTCTTTTTGGTAAGCGACGTCGCCCGTGTTCAGCCAGCCGTCTTCAAAGGATTTGGCGGAGGCATCCGTATGGTTCCAATATCCTTTCATGACGCATGTTCCCTTGACGAGAAGCTGTCCGTGGACGTCTTTGCCAATATGGCCTTCTTCATCCTTGAACGTATAATCGCCGCCGTTTTCAGGTAGGAGCCAGGGGAGAGGTTTGCCGATGGAGCCGAGAAGATGGTCTTCCTTTAGGTTCGTAGAGACGATAGGGGAGGTCTCTGACAGACCATATCCCTGCAAGAGCGGTATTCCCAAATACTTGAAGAAAATCTGAAGTTCGAGATCCAATGGTGCGCCGCCACTGACGATGAAGCGAAGCTTGCCGCCGAAAGCTTGGCGGAATTTGCTGAATACCAGCGGATCGTAGAAGGTGTGGTGGGTGAAGATGCGGAGGATGCCACCGTCGAGCCGCGGACGGGCGGTGAAGATTCGGGAGGCGTTGTAAATGGCTTTGTCGATGAGTTTCCGCTTCGATTCGGGCGTGGCTTCGATCTTTTTGTCGATGGACGCTTTGAACAGTTCGATGATTCGCGGCACGACGATCATGGCGGTCGGCTGGTAGCGCGCGATGTTCTTCTTGAAGTCCTTCATGTCGCGTGCGATGGCGATGGTGACGCCACAGGATATGATCGTGACGATTTCGATGGACAGCGCGTATGCATGCCAGTAGGGCAGGAGGGAGATAAGGCGTTCCTGCTTGCGGAGCTGGAAGATTTCTGGGAGGTCCAATGCGTTGGCGCTGAGGTTTCTATGGGAAAGCATAACGCCTTTGGGCATGCCGGTGGAACCGCTGGTGTAAATCAAAGCGGCGATTTCGTCCGGAGAGAATTCCATTCCTGTGAGCGGGGCGGCGCCCTGACGGCTGTCGCCGTTGGGTATGTCATCCAAACAGATCGTCTTGCGGCCGTTGGCGTTGGCCGCGACTTTGGCGTTGCCTCCTTTATCCGTGATGATGATTTTCGGATCGGAGTCGTTGATGATGAATGACATCTCCTTGTCACCGAGCGTTTCGCAGATTGGGACGGCGATGGCGCCGATTGTCCAGCAAGCGTAGAAGAAACGCGGGTGGAACATGCATTTGGAAGCGATCATGGCGACGCGGTCGCCTTTCTGTATGCCGTTCTCCTGCAAATATGTACAAAGCGCATCCGCATCCGCCTTCAACTGGCGGTAGCTGACCTCGACCAGTTCATTTTTGTCGTTGAGCTGCACCAACGCGACGTTTTCCAGATACTTTTGTGTCCATTCAAAGAAAAGCTGGCCGAGGTTTTTGGTAAGATTTCTGTAGTCCATGGCTTGTCTTGACGCGATATGGTTGGTGGAGGGCTCTCTGCTGGTTATTATTAATTAAGGTAAAGAGGTAGCGAGGGCGTCCCGCCCTCAACAAGGCC
>JAEEGI010024908.1_pt1 | contig 11637 bp, 9 predicted proteins | sample 8958751 | NCBI WGS metagenome assembly JAEEGI01 (sample SAMN16246545, study PRJNA631951) | gut metagenome | biome: gut microbiome; feature: rumen; material: KS-attached | host: Bos | place: Iran: Karaj | collected 2018-10 | reverse complement strand
GTCTGCGTGCGCAACAAGTGCCTCAACCTACTGGAACACAAGCGGATAGTCAAGAAGTCGGCTACCGAACTGCCTGCTGACTTGGAGGATGCCGAGTACGAGGAACCGCCCGTTGACGAGGTCATCGACTATGTGAATACCCAGCTGAAGCCCAATGCCCAACAAGTCATTGAGCAACACTTCCTGCACAAGAAGAAATATGACGAGATTGCCCGCGACATGGGTATCAGCCGCTTCGCCGTCTACAAGCACATGACCCAAGGCATGCGTCAGCTGCGGGCCCACTTTGCATGGTATCACCTATTGGTGGTGCTGGTGTTTTTGTCGGGAGCGGTCTTTGCCGTGTTGATGCACTTCCATCGGCAGAAACAGGTATCCCCCGCCGCAAAGCCCGCCATAGAGCAGACCACACCGCCGAAAGCTGCGCCACAAACCGTCCGCTACGAGGACGCCACGCTGGAACAGATACTCACCGACATCGCGCCATACTATAAGGTAGAGCTGCACTTCATCAGCGACGATGCCCGCCAGCTGCGCCTGCACTACGACTGGCGGCAGTCCGAGCCATTGACCGACATCGTCAGCACGCTCAACTCCTTTGAAAGCATCGACATCGAACTGCGCGATAACACCCTCTACGTAAAATGAAGAAAACACTTGTTCTCCTGCTCCTCTGCCTCCTGCCGCCACTGACACTTCTGGCGCAACGGATAAGCCGCGACTACCGCGACTGTCCCATGACCAGTGTGCTGGCCGACCTAAGCCGCACCACCACCCGTCAGCGTATCATCTTCATCTACAATGACTTGGAAGATTACCTTGTCACCCAGCGGTTCGATTCGCTGACTGTGGCCGACGCCATCCGTACCTGCATCGGCCACTACCCCATCAGCCTCACCGTCCGCGGCGACTCCATCTTGCTGGTGGAGTGTATGCAAAAAACAAAGTACAAACTCATCGGCCGCTTGGTCGACGAAAGAAACAACCCCGTAGCCGATGCCAACATAACACTGACCACTGACACCACCACAGTGGCCCGAGGCATCAGCAACCAGAGCGGTCGCTTCGTCGTGCCCACCAACGCCCCCGACGGCACCCTCCACGTCAGCCACGTAGCTTACCAGCCCCTCAGCCTCCACTGCACAGCCGGCGACATCGGCACCCTCCGCCTGAAGGCTGCGGACATCAGGCTCGACAGCGTCAGCGTAATGACCACCATGTCAAAACACAGTGACAGCCGCTACTTCAAATATGCCAACAAAATAGAAGAGGAAGTATGGAACATGAAGCTGCCGCTGTTTCACATCGACACGCTACCTGCCAAATATCGCCATCATCCTGCCGTCATACTGGCTGACTACGACTGCATAGAGTACAACCAAATGGAACGGAAGTCGGAAAAGTGGATTCGTACCAAGCACTTCCATCGAACCCGTTACTATATTAACAGTCCTGAGGCAGCCACCAGACTGTCAGCCATTCCCTATTCTCACACAACCGATATCACTGACTTCACCTTCCACAAGGCAACGGTCATGGGTATCAAGATTACCAGGCCAGACGGAACAATGAGCACCATCAGCACCCACTCCTACTTCAAGCCCAAAATACGAAGCCGCCGTAAGGCCACGAACGACACGGACACCATCCAGACAGGGCCACTGGCACCTGGCGATATACTCGACGTATTCATCTACCACCACTATCAAGAGCCCATGTCACCCTATCGGCTAACCATCCCAGCAAACTATCCCATATTGAACTACGAGGGTCGAGCCGTAGCCGACATGGCACTGAGGCTGAAGCACAACGAGAACTTTCCCTCAAGCCACATCTCATCGGAAGACCAGAACGGCCACAGAGTGCTGCTCTACAGACTGCCCGACGACAACGCCACCCAACTGAAGTCCCCTCTTTACGCAGAAGTAAGTGCTGAATTCATCAAATAATCAAAATACATAAGGATATGAAACACATAAAGACGCTATTGATTCTGTTTTGTTGCTTGACGGGAATGGCCGCTCAGGCGCAAGTTCCCATGAACGAAGAGCAAGCAACGGCCTACACCAATCCCTTGGAAAAGAAGAAGGTCATCCACTCACTGATAGCCAACTACAAGACGGGATGGATTACCTCAGATATATATACCCCTGATGGGAAAAAGAGCGGGCTGAACGGAACTGGCTTCGAACTGGGCTACCGCGCCTTGTACTCCAGTGGCATGGGCATAGGCTTTTACTACGACCACAGCGAGACGGACTACCCCATAAGTCGTTCAAAGAAAGAAAATCTGAAACTTAACTATGGTGGTCTATCTTTATTCTATGGAGGTCCGGTTGGTCGGCAATGGATAGCAACCATAGAAACAGGAGTCGGTTACGGCCATTACAACGATGGTTACATAAGTGACGGAGGCCTCGGCCTGAAGGAAGGTCTCGGCGTGGAGTATCAGTTGAGTCCATACATCGGCATAGGCATTGGGGTGGACTACACCTTGATGATATTTGGCAATCAAAAGGAATATATAAACATCCAGAAGAATTACAATGTGACAGGCGTCAAGCGTTTGTCACTCCACGCCGGCCTTAGAATCTATTTAGGAAAATGAAGCAAGCGCTGCTATTATTATTCTTCTTGCCGCTGACTCTCACAGTGAAAGCTCAGAGCGGTTACTGTCTGACATTCGACGAATACGAGGCCGACACGTGGTACCCCCTAAGCCAGCTGGAATTAAAATACCGTTCGGGCAACAAATCGCTGTGGTATGGAGGAGCCACCTACAAGCCCACGACTGGCGACAGCCAAACAGACAATGTGCTGAAGAAGCAGGCACGGCTCATCAGGCACAAGGGTTCGCTCTATCTCAACTGTCACGGCTTATCGTGCGACGGCAGGAAATTCGGCAACAGGTACGCTACAGCCTACGTCTTCGACCATGACTACTTCCTGTTCACTGCCATGAGTATCCAGTCTGCCAGTGATGTTAAGGACACTGCCAAAATGTTCGGTCTCATAGGCGGTGCTGTAGCTGCATACGCCCACAAGGACGACTTCATGTGCTACATTCTCTTTCCCCGCTCTGGCATCGTAGAACCCATAGACCAGCTGATGATGGACATGCTTTTGGAAGGGCATCCTGACCTCTTGGCTGCGCTTGGCGAAGCCAACGAGGACATCCGCTTCTCACCCCAAACCATTATTCCCCTGCTCCGTCAAGTAGGGTTGATAGAACAGTTCTTGGTGCCCCAGTAAACATTATCAACCAACCGGGACTGCCGCTCCGCACCCCCTTCCGGAGCCTCCCACCCCTCAATATCAGTCCCCCTATATAGGGGGACATTGATATGAGGGGAGGCTCCCAGAACCCCCTAAAAACCGGGGGCTGGAAGAGCCCCTACGGCGGAGTGGGACTTTCCCCTACTGAAACTCCCAGTTTCACCTACTGAAACCCGGAGTTTCCCCTACTGAAAGTCGGAGGCACCCAAAAGTGGGGGTTGCCTGTCACTTTTTTGCGCCTCAAAACGCCTTTAATTTCAAGGCCATTCTCCGGTAGTTCACCTTTCCCCGCCCTTTTTCGTGACGATTTGTTAATTTTTCGAGGGGAAAGGAATTTAATTCCAAAAACTTTTGTATCTTTGCACGCAAAAGCGTGCGAGAACGGACGAAGCAGCGAGAGCCCGCTCGACCTCTGCATTCGGCTTGTACCGTCCTTGCGCCATAATTCTAAACGCATACACTTATGAGCAGCCAAGCAATGAACAACGCCATCGCCGACTACTTCAAGACCCAGCCCGTCGTGAAGGCATGGATATTCGGCTCGTATTCACGCGGCGAACAAAGGCCGTGGAGCGACGTTGACATCCTCGTGCAGTACGACCGCAGTCGCCCCATCGGACTGCTGAAGATTGCAGGCATGAAAGTCGACCTTGAAGATTTGCTCCATTGTGAGGTTGACCTCGTGGAGGACGGCACCCTCCGTCCGTGGGCAGTAGACAGCGTAAACAAAGACAGGAAACTGATATATGAGAGAGCATAGCAGAGACCGCGGGCGGCTGGAGGACATTCTGAAATACGCCCAGAACGTTGAACTTATCATCGAGGGCATTTCCTTCGAAGAGTTCACAAAAGACATTCGCATCTATTATTCCGTGATGAAAAACGTCGAGGTCATCGGCGAGGCCGCCAACATGCTGACGCGCCATTTCCGCGAGACTCACGCCGAACTGCCTTGGCGGCTCATCGTTAGCATGCGTAACGTGCTGGTACACGGCTATGCTCAGATTTCCGATGTTGACCTATGGCAGACCGCCACAACCGATATCCATCCGCTCAGCGAACAGGTGAAACGATATATAGACGAGACCGACTGGGACGCATGGCAGCAGGGCGAAGACCCATATACAGAGATTGACAACGCGGCCTATAAACAGGCTATGGAATCAGCCCGCCGCATGAAGGCCAAGGGGTATGCCATCGAGGACATTGCCGAAATTACCGGCCTGACGACGGAGGAAATCGAGGGACTGTAATATAATGTAGAGAAACGCAAGGGCGGGGAGCCGTAGTTTCAATTGGATATTGGACATTAAGGGCGTTTTTTAAGGGGGTTGCCTATCATTTTTTTGGCATTTTGCTTTCCTACTTCTATTTTTTTTCTTATCTTTGCACCCGATAAACCAAAATAGTAACAAAAATATGGACGACTACCCGGCGGATAATTACAATTCGTAAAGGCAGGGGACATGGTGGCAAGGCTGCTAATCCCTTTGCCGCTAAACCATTTAATCAAGGATTAGCACAATGAAGACATTCTGGAACACCCAAGGCGGACTGACCCAGCTCTCAGAGTGGCAGCCCAATTGCTGGATACAGGTGACATGCCCCACCGAAGAAGACCAGCGCGAACTGGAAGAGAAGTTCAACATTCCCGACTACTTCATGTCGGACATCAGCGATACCGACGAGCGTGCCCGCTATGAGTACGACGACGGCTGGATGCTCATCATCCTGCGTATACCCTACGTCAAAGAGATACGTTCGCGTACTCCTTATACTACCGTGCCCCTCGGTATCATCCACAAGCGCGACGTCACCATCACCGTCTGCTACTACGAGACGAACATGATGATTGACTTCGTGTCGTTCCAGCAGAAGCGCGGCGAGGGCTTTACGGATTACGTGGACATGATTTTCCGCCTGTTCCTGTCGTCGGCCGTGTGGTACCTGAAACGGCTGAAGCAGATCAACATGCTCATCGACAAGGCCAAGCGCAACCTCGACAAGGAGGTGAACAACGAGAGTCTGATCGGACTGAGCCGCCTGCAGGACTCGCTCACCTACTTCCAGACTTCCATCCGTGGCAACGAGACGCTGCTGTCGAAGTTGAAGTTCAAGCTGCAGATTGACGAACTGGACGCCGACCTCATCGAGGATGTCAACATCGAGATGACGCAGGCCCGCGAGACCACCAACATCTACTCCGACATCCTGGAGTCGACGATGGACACCTACCAGAGCATTATCAACAACAACATGAACCAGGTGATGCGTACGCTGACCTCGGTGACCATCATCATGATGTTCCCTACGCTCATCGCCTCGCTCTTTGGCATGAACCTGGTCAACGGCATGGAGGAAAAGCCCTGGGGCTTCATCCTTGCACTCGTCATCTCGCTGCTCGTCTCCATCGGCTGCTGGTGGTTCTTCCGCCATAAGCGCCTGGTATGAAAAGTTAAAAAACAATAATTAAAGCGGAATTCTTCGGTGTAATGCGAGCCAACTCCAAAGTTTTTTGTAATTTTACCGCCTAAAACGCCGATATGCTCAGGCATGCGACGTAAAATAATGTGTGTACTCACCATAAAAGCAACTTAAAGCAGTTATTATGGACTCTCAAGAAAACATCCTCGAAACGGGGAAACAAGTAGAAGTAAACCAGGCAGCCGAAGCTCCTGAAGTAGAAACCGCCCAAGAGCCGCAGGCCGCACCAGTGGCCGAAGAAGCCCTGGAGGCACCAGTGGCCGAGGAGCCACAGGAAGAGCGCAAGGTCTATGAGACCAAGAAAGAAGTGCTCGACCGCGTGAAGGAAATCGCCCACGGCGAGGAAACTCCGCAGAAAGAAGAGGTTGACTATCTGAAGACCGTCTTCTACAAGCTCCACATTGCCGAGCGCGAAGCACGCCTGAGGGAATACATCGACGGAGGCGGCGACCCGGAACAGTATCAGATTACCCCCGACGAAGACGAGGAAGTGTTCAAGGCCGAGATGGGCATCATCAAGGAACGCCGTCAGCAGCAGTTCCGCGAGCAGGAAGCCGAGAAGGAGGAGAACCTGAAGCGGAAGCTCGACATCATCGAGAAAATCAAGGGAATGGTCACCTCGCCCGAGGTGGCTAACAAGTCCTTCCAGGAATTCAAGGCCCTGCAGCAGGAGTGGCGCGAAATCAAGGCCGTGCCCGCCGAGAAGGCCAATGAGCTGTGGCGCAACTATCAGCTTTACGTAGAACAGTTCTACGACCTGCTGAAGCTCAATTCCGAGGCCCGCGAATACGATTTCAAGAAGAACCTCGAACTGAAGACCAAGCTCTGCGAGGCTGCCGAGAAGTTGGCCGAGGAGTCCGACGTCATCAGTGCCTTCCACCAGTTGCAGAAGCTGCATCAGGAGTATCGCGAGATAGGTCCCGTTAGCAAGGAGCTGCGCGAGGAGATATGGGGCCGCTTCAAGGCTGCTTCGACCATCATCAACAAGCGTCACCAGCAGCACTTCGAGGGCATCCGTGCCCGTGAGGAGGAGAACCTGGCTAAGAAGACCGCCCTCTGCGAGAAGGTGGAAGCCATTGCCGCTGAAGAGAACAAGGGCAGCGGCGACTGGGAGCGCCATACCAAGGAGATTATAGAACTGCAGGCCGAGTGGAAGACCATCGGTTTTGCCCCGCAGAAGATGAACGTCAAAATCTTCGAGCGCTTCCGTGCAGCCTGCGACGACTTCTTCGGCCGCAAGGCAGAATACTTCCGTTCGCTGAAGGACACCTTCAAGGAGAACGCCGAGAAGAAGCGTGCCCTCATTGAGAAGGCCAAGGCCCTGCAGGACAGCACCGACTGGAAGTCGACGGGCGACAAGCTCATCAACCTGCAGAAGGAGTGGAAGACCATCGGCATGGTGCCCAAGAAGTTGGGCGACCAGCTGTGGGATGAGTTCCTCGGTGCCTGCAACAAGTTCTTCGAGGCCCGCAATGCCGCCGGGGCAGGTACCCGCAGCGAAGAGCGCCAGAACCTGGAGAAGAAGCGCGACGTCATTGAGCGCCTGAAAGCTGCCTGCGAGGAAGCCGGAGACGGTCTGCAGGAGAAGGTGCAGAAGCTCGTCGAGGAATACCAGGGCATCGGCCACGTACCGTTCAAGGAGAAGGACAAGCTCTATGACGAGTACCATGCCGTACTCGACAAGCTCTACAAGGACCTGAACATCAGCGTTGCCAAGCGCCGCCTGTCGAAGTTCAAGGACAACCTCAAACAGGTAGCCGAGCGCGGCGAGAATGCCCTTGACAACGAGCGCGCCCGCCTGATGCGCCAGTACGAGCAGCTGAAGCAGGAGGTACAGACCTACGAGAACAACCTCGGTTTCCTGAACGCTTCCTCAAAGAAGGGCAGCTCGCTCATCGACGAGATGAACCGCAAGGTCCAGAAGCTCAAGGACGAGGTTCAGCTGGTACGCGACAAGATCAAGGCCATCGATGCCGAGAACGCCGCCAAGGAATCATAAGCGGCCAAGCATTCACCAATAAGAAAAGGCTTCCTCCAGACAAGGAAGCCTTTTTTCGGCTGGGTTTATTTTCGGGGCATGAAAAAGAAGTATCGCCAAGCTGTCGGTGTCAACAACTTGGCGATTACTCTTGGTTGGGGTACCCGGACTCGAACCAGGAAAGGCAGGACCAGAATCTGCAGTGTTACCATTACACCATACCCCAAAATTCTGATTTGCGGGTGCAAAGGTACAGCTTTTTTCTGAATTACCAAAGAATTTCCAAACTTTTTTTATTATTTCTTTCAAGTTTCGTTGGTTGTCCGCGTATTTCGCATGCTCAACACGGGTCAATACGCCTGCTCATGCACACCCTTGACGGCACGGCCGCTGGGGTCATTCATGTTTTTGAAAGCGGCATCCCACTCAAGAGCGATAGCGGTGGAACAGGCCACGCTGGCCTCGCTGGGTACGCTGCGCGCAGCAGAATCGCTGGGGAAATGTTCGGCAAAGATGCTGCGGTAGTAGTATTCCTCTTTGTTCTTTGGCGGGTTGATGGGGAAACGCTCGGCGGCATGGGCCATCTGCTCGTCGGTGACAGCCTTCGAGGTGAGGTCTTTCAGGGTGTCAATCCATGAATAGCCTACTCCGTCGCTGAACTGTTCCTTCTGTCGCCAGGCCACTTCGGCGGGAAGCATGTCGGCGAAGGCCTCGCGGACAATCTTCTTTTCCATGGTGGTGCCGGGACACATCTTCGCCTCAGGATTGGTACGCATGGCAACATCCAAGAACTCCTTGTCGAGGAAGGGCACACGCCCCTCAACACCCCATGCCGAGAGGCTCTTGTTGGCACGCAGGCAGTCGTAGAGGTAGAGCTTTCCTAATTTGCGCACGGTTTCCTCGTGGAAATCCTTTGCTGAGGGTGCCTTGTGGAAATAAAGGTAGCCGCCGAAAATCTCGTCAGCCCCCTCGCCAGAGAGCACCATCTTGATACCCATCGACTTGATGACGCGAGCCAGCAGGTACATCGGCGTAGAAGCGCGGACGGTGGTGACATCGTAGGTCTCAATGAAGTAGATGACGTCGCGGATGGCATCAAGGCCCTCCTGAATGGTATAGTTGATTTCATGGTGGACGGTGCCAATGTGGTCAGCCACCATCTTAGCCTTGGCAAGGTCGGGAGCACCCTTCAAGCCTACGGCAAAGGAGTGCAGGCGCGGCCAGTAGGCCCTGGTCTTCGAATCGTCCTCAATGCGGTGTTCAGAGAACTTCTCGGCAATGGCAGAGATGACGGAAGAGTCCAGACCGCCCGACAGCAGCACGCCGTAGGGAACGTCCGACATCAGCTGGCGCTTGACGGCATCTGTCAATGCATCATGGATGGCAGTGACGGAAGCGGCATTGTCCTTCACCGCTTCAAAGTCAAACCAATCACGATGGTAATATCTTTTAAGTGAAGGATCTCCACTCCACAAGTAGTGTCCGGGCAGGAACGGTTCGTAACGCTCGCACTGTCCTTCAAGGGCCTTCAGTTCTGAGGCCACATAGATGGTGCCGTCGCTGTCGTAGCCTATATAGAGGGGAATCACGCCGATGGGGTCACGGGCAATGAGGAATGTATCACGCTCCTCGTCGTAGAGGGCGAAAGCGAAGATGCCGTTCAATTGCTCCAACATGTTACAAATCTGCCGGTGCATGTCATCATTTCCTTTGTCGGAAGTGAGGTTAAGGCTTCTATACAGTGACAAGATGACCTCGCAGTCTGAACCCGTCTGGAACTCATAGCGTCCGGCAAACTGGCGGCGGATTTCCTGATGGTTATAGATCTCGCCGTTGACGGCAAGAACCTGTTTGCGGTCGGGTGAGAACAACGGCTGGCCGCCACTTTCAGGGTCGACGATGCTCAGACGCTCATGTGCCAGGATGGCCGAACCGCCGCAATAGATACCACTCCAGTCAGGTCCGCGGTGACGGATCTTCTGACTCATCTTCAATGCTTTCTGACGAAGCTCCTGGGTCTGCTCCTTGACTTTGAATAATCCAACGATTCCACACATATTATTTCTACTTTTTAATTGTTTTACTATCAATATAGTTCACGAATGCCTGATTGACAAGACGGGTGCCGCCAGGCGTGGGATAATGTCCCGAAAAGTACCAGTCGCCCGGATGGTTGGGACAAGCCCTGTGCAGTCCTTCGATGCTCTGGAAAACCAGCTCGATAGGTGCCTGCATATCCTTGGGACGCATCATCTCCACAATCTTGGCATTGATTTCCTCGACTGTGAAAGGTTCGTAGATACGTCTCACGTGATTGCATGCCAAGGGCTGCTCTTTACAGGCCTGATAGACCTCGTCGACTATGGAGGTGAGGTTTCTCTCTTTGATTAGCGCCATTGTGGCACGGAAGGCACAGAACTCCTCCAGACGGGCCATGTCAATGCCGTAGTAATCGGGGTAGCGAATCTGTGGCGAGCTCGACACCATCACAATCTTCTTGGGATGCAGACGGTCGAGAATCTTGAAAATGCTCTCACGGAGCGTCGTACCACGGACTATCGAGTCGTCGATGATGACGAGATTGTCCTCATAGGGACGCAGCGAGCCGTAACTGATGTCGTAGACGTGGGCAGCCAGGTCGTTGCGCTCGGAGTTGTCAGCGATGAAAGTGCGCAACTTGATGTCCTTCCATACCACTTTCTCCGTCCGCACATTGTAGCCTTGCTGACGGAAACCGTCCGTCATACCATAATAGGCCACTTCGGCGGTGTTGGGGATGTATGAGAAGACGGTGTTATCAATGTCGCCGTCAACAGCTTTCATAATGGCGGGAGTCAGTTGCTCGCCCAAGCACTTGCGTTCCTGATAGATGTCGCGGTCAGAGCCTCGGCTGAAGTAGATGCGCTCGAACGAACAAGCACTATACTTATATGATGTCTGAAGAGCGGAGGGTGAAGCATTTCCTTCCGTAGCTCCCTCTCCTAAGATTTGTTCCAGACGACTTTCTCCGTTTCTTCGTACGATGAGTGCTTCGCCAGGTTTCAACTCGCAGATATCGTCAGTAGCGAGGTTGAACGTGGTCTGTAGTACAGGGCGTTCGCTGGCCAAGGCCACGATTTCGTCATCGCGATAATAGAACGCGGGACGGATGCCCCATGGGTCGCGCACCGAAAACATCTCACCGCTACCCGTCAGGCCACACATCACATAGCCACCGTCGTAGTGCTCCATCGTCTTCCTGAGCACGTTGGCCATCTCTACATGGTCGTCGATATAGCGTGTAATGTCGAGACCCTCAAGTCCCTTGGCCTTGGCCTCTTCGTACAGTCGCTCCACCTCACGGTCCAGACGGTGACCCATCAGTTCCAGCGTGATGTACGAGTCGCCATAGATACGCGGCGACTGTCCCTGGGCAGTCAGGAACTGAAAGACCTCGTCGATGTTGGTCATGTTGAAGTTGCCGCACAGACAGAGGTTCTTGGCACGCCAGTTATTACGGCGCAGGAACGGGTGTACAAACGTCAGTCCGCTCTTGCCCGTGGTTGAATAGCGCAAATGCCCCAGCAGCAGTTCGCCAGCCATCTCTTTCGTCACCCGTGAAAAGACCTCCGTAATGGCATCCTTGCCCTCGGCCTTCTCGCGGAACATATATTCCGTGCCCGGCTCCTTGGTCAGGCTCACCGATGCAATACCGGCACCCTCCTGACCACGGTTGTGCTGTTTTTCCATCATCAGGTAGAGCTTGTTGAAGCCGTAGGCCCAAGTACCGTACTTCTTTTCGTAGTAGTCCAATGGCTTCAACAGGCGAATCATCGCCACACCACATTCATGCTTCAGCTGTTCCATCATCTTAATTCAATGTGCAGGTTTTTATAAACGACATAAACAGCGGATGCGGA
>JAEEGI010024899.1_pt1 | contig 11639 bp, 10 predicted proteins | sample 8958751 | NCBI WGS metagenome assembly JAEEGI01 (sample SAMN16246545, study PRJNA631951) | gut metagenome | biome: gut microbiome; feature: rumen; material: KS-attached | host: Bos | place: Iran: Karaj | collected 2018-10 | reverse complement strand
TGACCGCGCAGCAGCATCTGCAGCTTGGTATTCGGCATTCTTGCGCGGATCTTGCGCAGCCGTTCCCAGGGATCTTCGTTCAGAAAGCGGAGACAGACGTCAAAGGTTGCGCCGCCCCAGCATTCCGCTGAGTAAAAGCCTGCCTGGTCGATGGTGTCGAGAATGTCCTCAAACTGACTGTAGGCAAGACGCGTTGCCACCAGAGACTGGTTGGCATCGCGCAGGACGGTTTCGGTAAATTGAACTTTTTTCTTCATGGAGAAACTCCTTTTTTACAGCTGCGGACCGGCGGACACCAGGGCTTTGCCGGCCTCATTGCTTTCATACTTGGCAAAGTTTTTGATGAAGCGGCCTGCCAGATCCTTTGCCTTGGCATCCCATTCGGCGGGATCGGCATAGGTGTCGCGCGGATCCAGAATGGCGGTATCGACACCGTTCAGCTCTGTGGGAACCTCAAAATTGAAGTAAGGAATCTTCTTCGTTGGGGCGTTCAGAATGTCTCCGCCCAGAATTGCATCGATGATACCGCGGGTGTCCTTGATGGAGATGCGCTTGCCGGTTCCGTTCCAGCCGGTATTCACGAGGTAGGCCTTTGCACCGCATTTTTCCATTTTCCGGACCAGTTCTTCCGCGTATTTGGTCGGGTGAAGCTCCAGAAAAGCCTGACCGAAGCAGGCGGAGAACGTCGGGGTGGGCTCGGTAATTCCACGCTCGGTGCCGGCCAGCTTCGCAGTGAAACCGGAGAGGAAGTAGTACTTGGTCTGCTCCGGCGTCAGAATGGACACGGGAGGCAGAACCCCGAAGGCATCGGCGGACAGGAAGATGACGTTCTTCGCGTCGGGACCTGCGGAGACGGGATTTACATTTTTCACGATCTTCTCAATGTGCTCGATGGGATAGGAGACACGGGTGTTTTCGGTTACGCTCTTGTCGGCAAAGTCAATTTTGCCGTCGGCGTCAACCGTCACGTTCTCCAGCAGTGCATCACGCTTGATGGCATTATAAATGTCGGGCTCGGATTCCTTATCCAGGTTGATGACCTTTGCATAGCAGCCGCCCTCAAAGTTGAAGACACCGTTATCATCCCAGCCGTGTTCGTCATCACCGATCAGCAGACGCTTCGGATCGGTGGAGAGGGTGGTCTTTCCGGTTCCGGAGAGGCCGAAGAAGATTGCGGTGTTCTTGCCGTCCATGTCCGTGTTTGCGGAGCAGTGCATTGCGGCAATCCCCTTAAGCGGAAGGTAATAGTTCATCATTGAGAACATGCCCTTTTTCATCTCACCGCCGTACCAGGTGTTGATGATGACCTGCTCACGGCTGCTGACATTGAAGGCAACCACTGTCTCGGAGTTCAAGCCGAGTTCCTTGTAGTTCTCGCATTTTGCCTTCGAGGCTGTATAGACGACGAAGTCTGGCTTGAACTCAGCCAGTTCTTCCTCAGTGGGTTTGATGAACATGTTGCGGACAAAATGAGCCTGCCAGGCAACTTCCATGATGAAACGAATCGCCATCCGGGTATCCTTGTTGGCACCGCAGAACGCATCGACAACATAGAGCTTTTTGTTGCAGAGTTCATCCTGAGCGAGCTTTTTTACCTGCGCCCATACTTCCTCGCTCATGGGGTGGTTGTCATTTTTATATCCTTCCGTTGTCCACCAGACGGTGTCCTTTGAAGTCTCATCCATGACGATGTACTTGTCCTTGGGAGAGCGGCCGGTATAAATGCCGGTCATGACGTTGACGGCGCCGAGCTCAGTCAGAACACCCTTGTCAAAGCCTTCCAGAGAAGGGTCCATCTCATCACGGAACAGGGACTCATAGTCCGGATTGTAGATAATTTCCTTTGTACCGATGATCCCATAACGGGTCAGATCAATACTTGCCATTTTGTGTCACTCCTTGTTCAAGAATTGTAGCAATACTATAGCACAATCGCGTCTTTGCGTCAATTCAAAGAGACCTCTTTTGCGAATAATTTGACACAGTTAAAACGGAGAAAAGAAAGACTGAAAGCAGTCAAAACAGGAGGCGAAAAACAGCATACTGCACAAAGAATGAAACCGAAATGTCAGACATTGAATCGAAAGGACAACTATTTCGACAGAGTATTGTGTCATTTTGGGACAAAATTTCCAAAAAACACGATTTTTTCAGAAGATTTCTATGGAAAACCACGTTTTATTATGGTATAATTATAAAGCAGGTTTCTGCCCTGAAATACCGGCATGATCTGAAATGTCTTGCCAAAGGGTGAATTCTGTGGTACTATTCCAACTTAGTGCTGTTTTCAGCACAGACGGATAAAGAAGGTGTCCAATGGATCAGTATGTCATACACGGCGGAACAACGCTGCGGGGCGAAGTGGAAATCAGCGGCGCAAAAAATGCTGCGGTTGCCATAATTCCAGCAGCCCTGCTTGTACAGGGAGTCTGCCGAATTGAAAATATACCTCAGATCAGCGACACAGATACGCTTCTGACCATACTTGCGGAACTTGGAGCGCGTGTCAGCTATCTTAATAAAAGTACGATCGAAATCGACTGTACCAATGCCCACTACCAGGATGCTCCTTATGATCTGATGCGTAAAATTCGTGCATCCTATTATCTGATTGGTTCTATGCTCGGACGTTTCGGCAGTGCGAAGACGACCATGCCAGGCGGCTGTAATTTCGGCGTCCGCCCGATCGACCAGCATATCAAGGGTATGCGTGCGCTTGGAGCGGATATCGACGTGAAGGGCGGGTTCGTATATGCCAACGCCCGCGGCGGCAAACTGCACGGTGCGCGTATTTATCTGGACAAGGTCTCTGTCGGGGCAACAATGAACATTATGATCGCTGCAGTTCTGGCACAGGGACGAACCATTATCGAGAATGCAGCGCGTGAGCCGCATATTGTCGACCTGGCCAACTTCCTCAACTCCATGGGGGCGGACGTCCGCGGCGCGGGTACTGATTCCATCAAGGTCAACGGTGTTGAAAGACTCCACGGCGGAACCTATACCATTATTCCCGACCAGATTGAGGCAGGCACCTATATGGTTGCTGCCGCTGCGACGGGAGGGGAGGTCCTGATCCGGAATGTGATCCCCAAACATCTGGAGAGCATCAGCGCGAAACTCCGTGAAACGGGAACCTTTGTTGAGGAATATGAAGAGGCCGTCCTCGTCAGGGGAACAGGGAAGCTTCAGAAAATCAACCTGAAGACCATGCCCTACCCCGGTTTCCCGACAGATATGCAGCCGCAGTTTGGCGTGCTGCTTTGCCTGGCAGACGGTACCTCCGTGATTACGGAGGGAATCTACGATAACCGGTTCAAATATGTCAACGAGCTTCGCAAGATGGGTGCGGAAATCCAGGTCGACGGCCGGGTTGCGGTCATTGACGGCGGGAACCGTCTGAGCGGTGCACTGGTACATGCCTGTGATCTGCGTGCGGGAGCGGCGATGGTTATTGCCGGTATGGCAGCCGCAGGGGAGACCGTCATCGAAGACGTCCACTTCATTGAGCGCGGGTATGAGCGCTTTGTGGAAAAGCTGAGTGCTTTGGGCGCGGATATTTCCGTCCGTTATGGGGAAGAACCTGAAATGCAGGAAAAACTGCTCTCGATTTCCTGATGCTGCACATCAGGCTGATCTGTGTGGGCAAACTCAAAGAGCGCTTCTTTTTGGAAGCGTTCTCTGAATATCAGAAACGTCTGAGCGCATTCTGCAGACTTGAGTTGGTTGAACTTGCGGAAGAGCGGCTCGGAGACCGACCGTCCCGTGCCGAGATCGATGCTGCGCTCCGCAGAGAGGCAAAACAGATCGAAAAGCAGCTTCTTCGGGATGGATTGAACATCTGCCTCTGCGTGGAAGGTGAGCAAATGACCAGCGAGGCGTTTTCCGGCCTTCTCAGCGGTGCGGAGTCATCGGGACGGCCGCGAATCAGTTTTGTAATCGGAGGGTCTTTTGGACTTGATGAGGAACTGAAACAAAAGGCTGACCGAAGGATCAGCATGTCGAAGATGACCTTTCCCCACCATCTCGCAAGGGTTATCCTTGCAGAACAGATTTACCGAGCTTTTCAGATCAGGGAAGGGACTAAATATCACAAATAAATTTCTGAAAGGGACCAAGGAGGAAAACCATGCGAACATTCATGGACGAGTATCAGCACTGGTTGGACAGTCCGGCGCTCAGCGAGGCCGAATGGGAGGAACTTAACGCGATTTCCGGTGATGAGAAGGAAATTAAAGAGCGTTTCTATGCCCCGCTTGAATTCGGCACGGCAGGACTGCGCGGGACAATGAAAACCGGACTGCACAACATGAATATCCATATTATTCGCCATGCGACCCAGGCTTTTGCGGATGTCATCTGTGCGGAGGGGGAAAGCGCGAAACAGAAAGGCATTGTTATCGCACACGATTGCCGTCTCAACGGCCGCGAGTTCGCGGAGGAGGCGGCTGCCGTCATGGCGGCGAACGGGATTTACGTCCGCATCTTCGACGCGCTGCGTCCCACACCGGAGCTCAGCTTCGCCGTGCGCTATTACGGAGCGACCGCCGGCCTGAACATCACAGCCAGCCACAACCCGAAGGAATACAACGGATATAAGGTCTACTGGTCCGACGGCGCCCAACTGCCGCCGCAGCATGCCGACGCAATCGCAAAGCGCATGGCGGAAACGGATATCTTCACCTGCTTCAAGACCTGCGACTATGCCTCGGCAGTCGAGGCCGGCAAAATCTCCGTCATCGGAGAGGAAACGGATGAAGCCTTTCTGGAGAAGGTAATGGGACAGGCCATTAATCCCGAAGCGGTTGCTGCAGTCGCGGATGATTTCCGGATTGTTTACACGCCGTTTCACGGCTGCGGCTATAAACTGGTTCCGGAAGCACTGAAGCGGCTTGGAATGAAGCATGTCTTCCCAGTACCCGAGCAGATGATAATCGACGGGAACTTTCCGACGGTCGTAAGCCCGAACCCGGAGAACCCGGAGGGCTTCTATCTCGCGGTGGATCTTGCGAAAAAAGTGGACAGCGACCTGATCATCGGTACGGATCCGGATTCCGACCGCGTTGGAACCATGGTTCGGGGCAAGGACGGAGAGTATGTTACCATCACCGGAAACCAGATGGGTGTTCTGTTGCTGGACTACGTGATTCAGGCCCGGAAAGAAACCGGAACCATGCCGCCGTCCCCGGGCACGGTCTGCAGTCTGGTGTCAACTCCGATGACCCGGACTGTCGCCGAGAAAAACGGTGTTCACTTCGAGGATACCTTTACCGGCTTCAAGTTTATGGCGGAGCGCATCGGCGAGTGGGAAGCCGCGGGAAGCTACCAGTATATCTTTGCCTTTGAAGAGAGCTATGGATACATGGTCGGGGACTATGTCCGCGACAAGGATGCCGTGACCATCTCCATGCTGATCGCCGAGATGGCGGCCTGGTATCACGCGAAGGGAATGTCGCTTCTGGATGCGATCCATGCGTTGTATGAGAAATACGGCTGGTACATGGAGAAAACGCTGAACCTGGTGATGCCCGGCGTTGACGGCCTGGAGAAGATGCAGGCCCTGATGAAGCGGCTGAGAGCCACGCCTCCTGAGAGAATAGGAGGAGAAGAAGTCATCCGGGTTCGCGATTATCTCGATGGCAGCATCAATGTGATGGGACTCGGAAAAGTCGACCATACCCCGTATTTCGGCTCTAACGTGCTGTATTTCGAACTGGCTGACGGAAGCATCTTTATTGTGCGTCCCTCCGGCACTGAGCCGAAGATCAAGGTTTACCTTCTGGTTCGCGGTGAGAGTGAGCAGGACTGCAAGGGCAAGATCGACCGCTATTATCACTTCGCAGAGGAACTTGGCAAATGAATCTCCTGACGCTCTTTCTAAGCTTCGCAAAGGTCGGCGTGATGACCTTCGGGGGCGGCTATGCGATGATTCCCATTCTCGAACGGGAAATCGTCGATAATAAGGGATGGGCGAGCAGTGAGGAACTGATGGATTATTACGCCGTGGGTCAATGCACCCCCGGCGTAATTGCCGTCAATACGGCCACATTCATTGGCTCTAAGGTCGCCGGAACTGCCGGCGGAATTGTAGCCACACTGGGTGTTATTTTTCCGTCTGTTGTCATCATCACTGTTATCGCCGGGATCCTGACAAACTTTGCGGATATACCGGCAGTACAAAGTGCGTTCTCCGCAATCCGTGTCTGCGTATGCGTGCTGATTTTCAATGCGGTTATGAAACTGTGGAAAGGCGCAATCAAAGACAGGGGCGCGCTGCTTCTTTTCCTGATTGTATTCGTCCTGTCTCTGCTTTTTGATATCTCCCCGGTGGTGTTTGTGCTCTTTTGTGCAGCGGCCGGCGTGGTTTTGACAAAACTGGGGGTGAGAGGCAAATGATTCTTCTGAAGCTGTTTTTTGAATTTTTTAAAACAGGGCTCTTTGCAGTTGGCGGAGGAATGGCAACCCTGCCCTTTCTCTACGACATCAGTGAGAGAACCGGATGGTTTACGCAGGCGCAGCTGGCGGATATGATTGCCGTCGGAGAATCCACTCCCGGCCCGATCGGGGTCAACATGGCAACCTATGTCGGCTTTGAGACTGCAGGGATTCCCGGCGCGGTCATTGCAACGCTTGGACTGGTCACGCCGTCTGTCATCATCATTCTGATCATAGCCCGTGTGCTGAAGCAGTTCGGGGAGAATCCGACGGTTGATGCGGCCTTTTACGGACTTCGGCCCTGTTCCATCGCACTGATTGCGGCTGCAGGCCTTTTGGTAGCAAAGATCACATTCCTTGACGTTCAGGCCTGGAAGCCGGGTGAAGGACTGCAGGGACTTTTGCGGTGGAAGGCGATTCTGCTGGCAGCTCTGCTGCTTTTCCTGACAAGGGGTGTGAAGCCGCTGAAAAAGCTGCATCCGATTGTTTTTATCGCTGCATCGGCCATCGTTGGCGTTGTATTTGCATTTTGAGGAGAACCGAATGATAGACAGAAGCATAGAAGTCGAGAGAATGGAACATGTGATCAGCGTCTTCGGGTCCTTTGATCAGAATCTCCGCCTGATTGAAGCGGAGCTCAATGTTAAGATACTGGATCGGGACAATACCATCCACATCACCGGCGAGGAAGAGGCCGTCATGCTTGCTGAAAAGGCAATCAACGGACTGCTGGCGCTGGCGGCAAAGGGCGAAAATATTGACTCGCAGAATGTGCGTTACATCCTGAAGCTTGTTCAGAGCGGAAGAGAGGGCGAGATTCAGAAACTGGCGGGGGATGTTATATGCATTACCGCAAAAGGAAAGCCCATTAAACCAAAAACCATCGGACAGAGGGAATACTGTGACGCGATTGCAAAAAACACGGTGACGCTGGGTATCGGCCCGGCTGGCACCGGAAAGACCTATCTGGCTGTAGCCGAAGCCGTGGCTGCATTTCGAGCGGAAAAAGTAAACCGGATCATTCTGACCCGTCCAGCCGTGGAAGCGGGGGAGCGGCTCGGTTTTTTGCCCGGAGATCTGCAGAGCAAGGTTGATCCGTATCTGAGACCGCTGTACGATGCACTGTTCGATATGCTCGGAGCGGATACATATCAGAAGTATCTGGAGCGGGGTAACATTGAGGTTGCGCCTCTGGCTTACATGCGCGGCCGAACCCTAGACGACAGCTTCATTATCCTTGATGAGGCGCAGAATACGTCTCGAGAGCAGATGAAGATGTTTCTTACACGTATCGGTTTCGGGTCAAAGGTCGTGATTACCGGTGACATCACGCAGATAGACCTGCCCGAAGACAAGGTAAGCGGGTTAAAGGTTGCCATGCGGGTTCTGGAAGGCATCGAGGACATCGCGATCTGCCGCCTTACCGGAGCGGATGTAGTACGCCACCGTCTGGTACAGAAGATTATTGAGGCTTACGAGGAATACGAGAAGAAGAATACAAAACCCGAGACGGATCGGAAAAAGAACACCGGACGCCCGGAGGCCGGGCGACAGTATCGGAGGAGACGCAACCATGCATGAAATCGCCGTCAGCCGGGAAAAGGCTAATCTGGGACATCGCAGCGCAGCTGCCGTGATCCGCAAAGCGGCGGAGAAAGCACTTCTGGCGGAAGGAATTGATATTCCGTGTCTGATCAGTGTCATGCTGACGGATGAAGAAGGGATACGAACGGTAAACCGGGAATATCGCGGTGTGGATCGGGAAACGGACGTGCTCTCTTTCCCGCTGAACGAGTTGAAACCAGGCGAGTTTGACCCGGGCATTTGTGAACGGGACTGGGAGACCGGCGCGGTGATGCTGGGAGACATGATGATCTCGCTCCCGGCATGTGAGAAGCAGGGCGAGGAATTCGGACACGGTTTTGACCGGGAAATCAGTTATCTGACTGTACACTCGGTTCTCCATCTGCTGGGCTATGACCATATGGATGAGGGAGAACAGAAGCGGCAGATGCGCGCCCGCGAAAAGGCGATTATGGGGGATGCATAACAAATGACGGAACGGAGAGAGACGATGAACAGAGAGATCGGGACTAAAAACGCAATGATTACTATCTGCGGCAGGCCGAATGTCGGGAAATCGACGTTGACAAACGCTCTGGTTGGAGAGAAAGTTGCCATCGTATCCAGCAAGCCGCAGACCACACGCAATCGGATCACCGCCATCGTCAGTCACGGAAATACACAGTTCGTCCTGTTGGATACCCCCGGCTTCCACCGACCGAGAACCCGCCTCGGCGACTATATGGTCAGCGTGGTGAGGGAAAGCGTTGCAGATGTGGATGCCGTGCTGCTGCTTGTGGAACCGATTGCATCCATCGGGCCGCAGGAGGAAGCTCTGATCAGTCGTATAGAGGAACAGAAACTGCCCGCTATCCTGGTGATTAACAAGATAGATACCGTGGAAAAAGAAAAACTGCTGGAAATCATGGCGCTCTACAGCGAACGGTATGACTTTGACGCGATCCTTCCAATTTCTGCCCGTACGGGGGAGGGACTGGAGGAACTCCTGACCGAACTGGAGCACTATGCAGCGGAGGGGCCGCACCTCTATCCGGATGACATGATCACGGACCAGCCGGAACGCCAGATCTGTGCGGAACTGATCAGAGAAAAGCTTCTGCGTTGCCTGGAAAAGGAGATTCCCCACGGAACCGCCGTGGAGATTACCAAATTCTCAGAACGTGAAAACGGCATTGCCGATATCGAGGCCACTATTTACTGTGAAAAGGAGAGCCATAAGGGCATCATCATCGGGAAAAAGGGGGCCATGCTGAAAAAGGTTGGCGAGCTGGCCAGAGCGGATATGGAGGAATTTCTCGGAATGAAAGTCAACCTTCAGACCTGGGTTAAGGTCCGCGAGAGCTGGAGGGATTCTCTTGCTCAGCTTCGCAACTTTGGGTATACAGAGTAAGATCAATGTACCGGACCGAGAATGCCCTGATCCTCCGTGAGGTTCGCTTTCGGGAAGCGGATCGTATTTTGACTGCACTGACAGCAGACAGGGGAAAGCTGACGCTGACAGCGCACGGCGCGCTGGGGAAGAGAAGCAAAATGACGGCCGCGACCCAACAGCTCACTTGGTCGGAGCTGAGCCTTTTTGAGAAGAACGGCAGATACTCCGTACGCGAGGGCGTTGTCAAGGAGGCTTTTCAGGGGCTGCGCAAAGACCTGGGGAAGCTTGCCCTCGGAAGCTTTTTTTCCGAGTGTATGGAACTGTTTGCCGCTGAGGATCAGCCGGAACCCGAGCTCACACAACTCGGGCTGAACTGCCTCTATGCCCTGAGCGAAGGCCTTGCTGAACCGCGTAAGATCAAATGCGTGTTTGAACTCCGTCTGATGAGCATAGAAGGATATGCGCCTGCAGTTGAGAGCTGTTCTGTATGTGGCAGGGAGGACGTCCAGGAACCCCTTTTCCTCACAGAGGAGGGTCAGATCGTCTGCAGAAACTGCAGGAAACAGGGCTGGAGTCTGCCGCTCACGCAGTCTGCACTTGCGGTTTTTCGTTATATTATGCAGGCACCGGCAAAACGGCTGCTCTCCTTCCGTCTGCCCGATGCAGATCTGGACAAGCTGGCCGCAGTGTCGGAAGCCTGGCTGCTGAAGTGTGCCGGGAGAAGTTTGCCGACCCTGGCTTATTACAAAAACATTATGAGCAGTGAGTAGAGCATATGGAAAAATCTTTTATCACTCTGGAGCTCCCTGCTGTGCTGGAAATGCTTGCCGCACAGGCAGAATCAGAGCTTGGCAAGGAACAGGCACGCGCACTGGAACCTTCGCAGAACACGGAAGAGGTACGCCGACGCCTGCAGGAAACCAGCGACGCCGCACGCCTGATGACGCTCCGCGGGAGCCCTTCTTTCTCCGGTATCAGGGATATCCGCCCGGCACTGGACAGAGCACGCCTCGGAGGCGCACTGAACACAAGAGAGCTGCTGAACATCGCGGGACTTGCGCGCTGCGCGCGCTTGTGCAAGGCTTACCTTGCCGATGAAAAACACGAGAAAACAAGCATTGACAGCCTGTTCCACGGTCTGCGTGCAAACAAATATCTGGAAGAGCGGATCTTTACGGCAATTCCGGCTGAGGATGAGATTGCAGACAGTGCGTCCACCGACCTGGCGGACATTCGCCGGAAAATGCGCGCGGCAGCTGCAAGGGCCAGGGACGCTCTAAATAAGATCCTCTCCTCGCCCTCCTATGCCAAAGCACTTCAGGAGCCGATCATTACCATGCGCTCCGATCGTTATGTGCTGCCGGTACGTGCAGACCACAAAAATGCCGTACCCGGCCTGGTACATGACATATCCTCATCGGGAATGACGCTTTTTATTGAGCCGATGGCTGCGGTTAAGGCGAACAATGAACTGCGGGAACTGGCTGCAAAGGAAAAACTGGAGATTGAGCGCATCCTTGCGGAACTCTCCGCGGAGTGTGCAGACCATGCGGACGACTTTTCTTCCGACTGTGTGCTGCTGGTTCGGCTGGATCTTATTTTTGCAAAAGCCCGCCTGTCCTATAAGATGGACGCTGCGGCGGCGGAGATCTCTGAAAATGGAATTGTCCTGCGCCGTGCGAGGCACCCGCTGCTGGATCCTGCTAAGGCGGTGCCGATAGACCTGACACTCGGTGATGAGTTTGACACTCTGGTTATCACGGGACCGAACACCGGCGGAAAGACTGTCGCGCTCAAGACCATCGGACTTCTGTGTTCGATGAACCAGTGCGGACTGCATATACCTGCTGCAGACGGAAGTTCTCTTCCGGTATTTCGACATATTCTTGCGGATATCGGGGATGAGCAGAGTATTGAGCAAAGTCTTTCGACATTCTCCGCACACATGAAGAATATCGTGGGGATTCTCTCAGACTGTGAAGAAGGCTCTCTTGTCCTGTTCGATGAGCTCGGCGCCGGAACTGACCCGACGGAAGGCGCAGCGCTCGCTATCTCAATCATCGAATATGCGCGGGGCTGTGGAGCGACTATCGCGGCAACAACGCACTATGCTGAGCTCAAAGTCTATGCCACAAACGAGCCCGGTGTTCAGAACGCGTCCTGTGAATTTGACGTGGAAACCCTGTGCCCGACTTACCGCCTTCTGGTCGGTATCCCGGGAAAATCCAATGCTTTTGCCATATCCAGG
>JAEEGI010024896.1_pt1 | contig 11641 bp, 8 predicted proteins | sample 8958751 | NCBI WGS metagenome assembly JAEEGI01 (sample SAMN16246545, study PRJNA631951) | gut metagenome | biome: gut microbiome; feature: rumen; material: KS-attached | host: Bos | place: Iran: Karaj | collected 2018-10 | reverse complement strand
GGACCGTTGCGGGAGAACATCTTCCCATCATCGTATTTGCCATATTATGCCCGATGAAAGGCAAAATGTCAAGCATCGGAAACGGGCCCGGTTTGGAAAAAGCTTGATAAACACCCCAAAATCCTGTATAATTTACAGGGTCTTTTTCAGGATACTGCAGCCCGGCTATTTCCTCGGGATGTGCAAGGAGGCGTATTCAATGGAATGTAAGGTCAAGAACGATTACGGCACAATCTATATTGCGGAAGACGTCATGCTGAAAGTCGTCGGTTATGCCGCGCTGGAATGCTACGGGATTGTGGCGATGTCCGGCAAACGGGCAACAGACGGAATTTCTGAATGGCTGGGACGGGAAAACCTGTCCAAGGGTGTCCAGATCCGGAATGTCGGCGATATGCTGGACGTGGATCTGTTTATTATTGTCGAATACGGAATTTCCATTTCCGAAGTTTGCAAGACCATTGTTGAAACGGTTCGATATAAACTGGAAAGTATGACCGGTGTCAAAGTCCGGAAGATCAGCATTTCGGTGGAAGGCATCCGGATCTGATCCTGTTTGAACTCACAAGTATTGTTAGACGGAGGAAGATTCCTTGATTCAGTTTAAGACAATAGACGGCCTCCTGCTGCGTGATATGGTGATGGCCGGCACAGCGCTGCTGGAAAAGAACCGTGAAGCGGTGGATGCCCTGAATGTTTTCCCCGTACCGGACGGCGATACCGGTACAAACATGTCCCTGACCATGCAGTCTGCCACCCGGGAAGTGAACAGCAAGGAGTTTCTCCGGGCAGATGAAGCGGCGAATGCCCTGGCCAAGGGCGCATTGAAAGGCGCGCGCGGAAACTCGGGCGTGATCACGAGCCAGCTGCTGCGCGGCTTCGCAAAAGCCGTGAACGGGATTGAGAAGATCACTCCGGTTCAGTTTGCCGAGGCCCTGGGAAAAGGCGCTGAAATGGCTTACAAAGCCGTTATGAAACCCAAGGAAGGTACAATCCTGACCGTTGCACGGGTAGTCGCGGAAGACGCCATGAAACAGGCGGCCAGCGATCCTGAAGATTATGACAAGCTCTTCAATGTGATCCTGAAGAGCGGTGAAGCCATTCTGAAAAAAACGCCTGATATGCTTCCGGCACTGAAACAGGCCGGTGTTGTGGATTCCGGCGGACGGGGACTGCTGCTGATCTATCAGGGGTATGCAGCGGTACTCCGCGGTGAAGATATCAGCATGGCGGAAACCGGAATGGAAAATGACAGTATCGCGGATTCCGATGACTGTCATGACCTGAGCAAGGAACTTACATATTCCTATTGCGTCAATTTTATCCTTTCCAGATTCCGCGAAGACTGTGACGAGCATGATCTGGATTCCTTCCGCCGGCGCCTGAACCGGATCGGTGACAATGTATCGGTGAGCGGGGACCTGACAAAGGCAGAAGTGCATGTTCATACGGATAATCCCGGTTCCGCACTGGAATACGGGATTGAGCTGGCGGAAATTTCCGAAATCCGGATTGATAACCTGGCGGAAATGAAACGCGCTTACGATGCGGAAAACGGAACGGCACAGCCGGCTGAGGATAAAGAACCGGCGGCGCCTGCCGAACCTGAAAAGAAATACGGCTTTGTGGCGGTTTCCCTGGGCGCCGGATTTTCCCAGTTTTTCCACGACCTGAGCGTCGACCAGATTGTGGAAGGCGGACAGACGATGAATCCGTCGGTGGATGATCTGCTGAATGCAGTGAATCAGGTACCCGCACAGTGCGTGTTTATCCTGCCGAACAACGGGAATGTCATATTTGCGGCCAACCAGGCAGCTGAACTGAGCAAGAAGGATGTCCGGGTGATTCCGACAAAGAATGTCGCCATGGGCATTGCAGCAGCAATTGCATTCCAGAATGATCTGGAACCGGATGAAAACGTTCAGCGGATGGACGAAGCTTCCCAGCATGTCAAGACTGGCATGGTTACATATGCAATCCGGGACAGTGAATATAACGGAATTGAAATCAAACAGGGCGATATCATCGGCCTGCATAACGGAAAGATCGAGTTTTCCGGCTCTTCCATCCAGGAAGTCGTTACCGAGATGATGAAGAACATCGTGACGGACGAGGATGAACTGATCACCGTCTATTACGGGGCGGATGTGAAGGAAGAGGACGCGAAGGATATCGCAGACGCCATTGAGCAGGAATATGATTTCTGTGATGTGGAATGCCATAACGGAGGACAGCCGCTGTATTACTATCTGATTTCCGTGGAGTAAAGCATGGAACTGACAGATCTGGAAGGCATCGGCCCGGTACGTACTGAAGCATTACGCGCAGTGGGAATTCTCTCATTGCGCGATTTATTGTATACGCTCCCGGTACGGTATGAAGACCACAGTACCGTTTATCCATGCGCAACCCGGCAGGAAGGGCCGGTAATGGTGCGCGGATTATTCCAGGAATCACTGAAGCTCAGCTATTTTCACGGGCTTTCCCGTGTTACCGGTACAATTGCCGATGCATCCGGGAAAATGCCGGTATGCTGGTTCAATGAACCCTGGATGGCGAAAAATATCCACCCGGGGGATGAAATTACCCTTTACGGGCGCATGAATATCAAAAACAACCGAAGAGTGCTGCAGAATCCCATCATTGTGACGGAAAGCGGATGGTCACCCGTATACCGCGCGGTACGGCAGATTCCGGCAGCGTCTTTCCGGAAACTGATCCGGCTGGCTCTGGACAATGTGGATGACTGCTGTCCGGAAACGCTGCCGGCTGAATTCAGGCTTCGGTACCGGCTGTGTGAACTGAATTTTGCAATCCGTCAGGCTCATTTTCCGACGAACGAGGCAAATCTGAGAATTGCCCGGCGAAGGCTTGCTTTTGAGGGAATGCTGGTATATCTGCTGTATGTTTCCATGAACGGAAGCCATCGAAAGCCTGCGGTCCCTCTGCAGGCTGCGGACGGAGCCGCGGAAGCATACTGGAAGCTTCTCCCGTTTCCACCCACTTCCGCCCAGCATCGCGTGCTGAATGAGATCGCGGCGGATATGCGGCAGGGTACGGCGATGGCACGACTGGTTCAGGGGGATGTCGGCTGCGGAAAGACGGCGGTTGCCTTCGGCGCTGTTTATTTGGCGTGTATGGCGGGTGTCCAGGCATGTATGATGGCTCCGACGGAAATCCTGGCTGAGCAGCATTACCGGAATGCCAAAAAGATACTGGAACCGGCCGGTATTTCATGCAGGCTGCTGACAGGCAGCACAAAAGCGAAGGAACGCAAAGCCATTCTGAGTGAACTGGCAGATGGAAGCTGCCAGGCAGTATTTGGTACCCATGCGCTGATCAGTAAGGATGTAGAATATCATCAGCTGGGGCTGGTGATTACGGATGAACAGCATCGGTTCGGTGTAAACCAGCGGTCAGGCCTGGAGGAAAAGGGAACCGGGGAGACCGGCATGGCACCGCATGTGCTGGTGATGTCAGCAACACCGATTCCCCGGACTTTATCCCTGATCCTGTACGGGGACCTGGATCTTTCCATTATCGATGAGCTGCCGGCAGGAAGAATTGCCGTACGGACAAGGATGGTACCGGAAGAAAAGCGGAAAGCCATGTATGCATTTCTCCGGGAGGAAGTCCTCAAAGGCCGTCAGGCCTATGTTGTCTGCCCGATGGTGGAGGACAGTGAGAAAACCGATGGCGTACGAAGCGCAAAGGCGGTCTATGAACAGCTGAAAAACAATGAACTGCAGAACCTGAATATCGCACTGACGTGGGGAGAACAGAAGACAGAGGACAAGGAAAGAGCCATACGCAGTTTTATGGATGGAAGCAGCCAGGTGCTGGTTTCCACCACTGTGATTGAGGTGGGCGTCAACAACCCGAATGCGACAGTCATGGTGATTGAAAACGCGGAAAGATTCGGACTGAGCCAGCTCCATCAACTGCGGGGACGGGTCGGCCGCGGGACAGAAGAAAGCTGGTGCTTCCTGCTGTCTGACGCTACGGATAAGCTGCAGATCCTGTGCAGCACCAATGACGGGTTTGAGATTTCCAGGAAGGATCTTGAACTTCGCGGCCCCGGCGACCTGATCGGAACCCGGCAGTCCGGGGATGCTGCCGGACCGTTTGCAGGCGGTGACGCGAGACTTCTGGATGAAGTGGCACAGACGGTACGGGAACTTCACCGGGATCCATCCATGAGCGGGATCCTGGAACAGGTGGAAGCATATGCACGGGCATATTTTGAAGAATACGGCCATCAGATTGCCATGAACTGAAGCGGGAGGAACGGAAATGCAGAGCTGCTTTACCAACCGAGAACTCAGCTGGCTTGAATTCAACCGCCGGGTGCTGATGAATGCAAGCAGCCCGCTGGTTCCCCTGTGCGAACGGCTGAATTTCTTTTCGATTTTCCAGTCCAATCTGGATGAATTCTTCATGGTGCGGATTGGCAGTCTGCACGATCAGAAGCTTCTGGATGACGGCAGCCGGGAAAACAAGACAGGTATGCGGCCCTCCAGCCAGATAGAAGCAGCCCTGGCCAAAATACGCAGTATCTGCCGGGAACGCGATGAAGTTTATAATGTACTGATGGATGACCTGGCCACCCAGGGAATCAGGATTGTCCGGTTTTCCGATATTTCCGATGAGGCAGAGGAGGAGCTTGGGAAGCTTTTCCATTCGGATGTTCTGCCTTATCTCTCCCGATTTATGATTACCCGGAAAGAAGATTTTCCATTTCTGAAGAATCGGGAAATCTACGCCATTGCTGTACTGAAATCCCGGGACGGTGCCGTCCGAGTTGCAGTCATTCCATGTGCGGGAACAGTTCTGCCCAGACTGATCCGGGTGCCGGGTGAAGAAGGCCGGTTTATCCTGCTGGAGGAATTTATCCTGCACTATGTTCCCACGCTGTTTACGGAAGAAGAGGTGGTCGGGAAAACACTGGCCCGGATTACGCGGAACGCGGATATTGACGCAGACGCGGTATATGACGAAGACCTGAATTACCGGGAGCATATGGCGGAGATCATCCGCATGCGGAAACGGCTCTGTCCTGTACGGATGGAACTCAGCCGGCAGATTGATACGGCCATTGTGAACCGGCTGCGTGAGTATATGGGACTGACAGCCAGTCAGGTGTTTGAGTATGACACACCGCTGGAACTGTCGTTCCTGTACCGGTTCAGTGATATGCTGAGGGGGAGAGCTGACCTGTTTTACCCGCCGCGGACATCCCGGAAGCTGGCGGTACCGGATGACAAGGATCCTTCTGTGATCGGAATGATCAGACGGGGCGACGTTCTGATTCACTATCCCTATGACAGTTTTAGCTTTTTCCTGCGGCTTCTCCGGGAAGCAGCGGTAAATCCGCGTGTAACCGCAATCCGTATGACGCTGTACCGTGTAGCCAGGAACAGCAAAGTCGCTGAAGTGCTGGAGGAAGCGGCGGAAAACGGGAAAAAGGTTGAGGTTTTTGTTGAACTGAAAGCCCGGTTTGATGAGGAAAACAATATTGAATGGAGCCGACGTCTGGAGAGTGCAGGGTGCAGGGTGATCTACGGAATCGAGCACATCAAGGTTCACAGTAAACTCTGCCTGATCAGCCTCCGCAATGAAGCCGGCGGGGAGGAATATATCACACAGATCGGAACCGGCAATTACAATGAAAACACCAGCCGGATCTATACCGATCTTTGCCTGATGACATATAACCAGCAGATCGGCCGGGATGGGCGCATGGTTTTTGACGCCCTGACCAAGGGAGAGACCATCCGCCATGCAGAAATGCTGCTGGTATCCCCGAATGATATGCAGGTTTCCCTGATGAAACTGATTGATGAACAGATCCGGAAAGGCCGGAACGGCAAAATCCGGCTGAAACTGAACAGCCTGACTGACAAGGAACTGATGGACAAGCTGATTGAAGCCAGCCGGGCCGGAGTCAGCATCCGGATGGTCATCCGCGGTATCAGCTGCATGCTGCCGGGGGTCCCCGGACTGACGGATAATATCCGGATCATCAGCATTGTCGGCCGGTATCTGGAGCATTCACGGATCTATCTGTTCGGAGAAGGGGAGGATACGAAAGCGTTCATTTCCAGTGCGGACTGGATGACGCGAAATATGAGCCGGCGGGTGGAAATCGCGTGTCCTGTACTGTACAGGCCGCATATTGAAATGCTGAACAGGATCATGGAAACCTGCCTGAATGATACGGAACAGTCATGGGAACTGGAAAGCACCGGAGAATACAAAAAACGGAACAATCCGGAAAAACCGTACTGTGACGCGCAGGATGCTTTTCACGATCCGTCCTTTATGCCATGTCTTCCATAAACTCCAGCAGGATGCTGTTCTGAATATCCATTCCGCGGCGTGTCAGGCGCCAGCTGTCATCCTTCAGGATCAGAAGTCCCTGTGATGCGAGGCGCCGGAGAACATCCCCGTAGAAGGCTTCCGGCGGGGCTCCGTGCAGGTCCCGGAAGCGTTTGCGGTTCATACCGGCAGTCATGCGCAGGGACAGCATCACGGTTTCAAAACGGGCTTCCGCAAGGGATATCGTCTCTTCGGGAACGGAAAAAACCGGAGAATGGATCAGCCGGTAATACTCAGGCAATGTGTCCGGATTGGTTGTTCGGATACTGAATACTCCTTTCGGCCTGGAAGCAGGACGGAGCATCGAGGCGGCAGAAAGGCCGAGCCCCAGATACGGAACCTGGTCCCAGTAACCGATATTATGCCGGCAGGCATATCCGGGCCGGGAAAAATTGGATATTTCATACTGCTCGAATCCGTTTTCTGCCAGAAGACGGATACAGAAGTCATACATATTCCGTTCTGAATCCGGATCCGGCAGTTCAAGGATACCGGAATCCAGCTGGGCAGACAGGGGGGTTCCATCCTCCGGAATCAGACCGTATGCGCTGATATGATCCGGACACAGGGATAAAGCAAAATGCAGCGTTTCTGCCCAGTCCTCCGCTTTCTGGCCGGGAATGCCGAACATCAGGTCGAGGCTGATATTATCGATGCCGGATTCCCGGGCGGCTTTCACGGAAGCAGCAACATCACAGGAACGATGAATCCGGCCGAGTGTCTGCAGGATCTGATCCTGAAATGCCTGCACACCAAAGGAAATGCGGTTGATCCCCTGGGATACGGCTGTATCCAGCCAGGCCGGGGTGACCGTGCCCGGATTGGCCTCCGTGGTAAATTCATGGACCCGGGAAAAGTCCAGGATTGTTTTCAGTTCTGAAAGAAATGAACAGAACATATCCGGCGGAACCAGAGAGGGGGTTCCGCCGCCGATATAAACGGTTTCGATCGGCTCACTTATCTCGTGCTGCCGGAGCTGTGCTTCCCTGAGAAGCGCAAGGAGGTAGCGCTCCATTTCCGGCTGGCTGCAGCCGGAAAATGAAGTGAACGAACAGTATGTGCACTTTCGGACACAGAAGGGGATATGAATGTACAGTTCCATAACTGCTCCTTCATCAGGGCCGGGGAAGAAAGATCTGAGTACAGGTTGATGACATCCCGCGAGGCGGAGAGTGCATACCGGACCGTATACCCGGTTCCGCCCTCAAACTGCCTGAGATAGCAAATGCAGACCGAAGAATGCCGGACCATGAACCGGTTCCGGACATGCATGCATCCCTTGAAATAGGAAGGAGCCAGGACCAGTTCATCGTCGGCAGAATTCCGGATCTTCTCATACCTGCGCCGGTCAGAAACGGACCAGTGCGAGGACTGGTCTGCACATGGAATAGCCAGGAACAGACCAATATCCGGATGATCCATGCGGAAGGCAAGCACTTCTTCCGCAGCCAGCGTGTCAAACCCCAGTGCGCCGCCGCAGATAAACCAGCGGGCCCCCTGTTCATAACACCGGAGAATGGCGGCTTTCAGGCGCTGCCGGATTTCCGGCACAGATTCCCGGTCAATCTGGCGGTGGCCGGTAAAACATACCGTATTCTGTTCAATCCGCAGGGTTTCGCATCGTGATGATCTCATATCAGTCCATTTTAAGAACGGCAAGGAAAGCTTCGCTGGGGACCTGGACGGTACCGAACTGCCGCATCCGCTTTTTGCCTTCTTTCTGCTTTTCCAGCAGCTTCTTTTTCCGGGTAATATCACCGCCATAGCATTTTGCCAGAACGTCTTTCCGGATTGCTTTGACCGTCTCACGCGCAATAACTTTTCCGCCGATGGCGGCCTGGATCGGGATTTCAAACATCTGGCGCGGAATAACGTCTTTCAGTTTTTCGGCAATGCCGCGGCCCCGGGCATAGGCCTTGTCGCGGTGGACGATGATGGAGAACGCATCGCAGATTTCGCCGTTCAGCAGAATATCCAGCTTTACCAGATCGCTTTCCCGGTAGTCCTTCAGTTCGTAGTCAAAGGAGGCATACCCGCGGCTGCGGCTTTTGATCTGATCAAAAAAGTCAAAAATGATTTCATTGAGCGGCATGTCATAATTCAGCTTGACCCGGCTGCCTTCATACTGCATATCCAGGAAGATGCCGCGCTTCTCCTGGCAGAGCTCCATCAGCGTTCCGACGGAATCCTGGGGAGTATAGATGGTGGCATGGACGAACGGCTCCTCCATGGAGGCTATTTCTCCGACGGGCGGCAGGTTCGTGGGATTGTCAATCATCAGTTCGGATCCGTTTGTCTTGATCACACGGTAGATAACGCTGGGGGCGGTGGTGACCAGGTCCAGGTCGAATTCCCGCTCCAGGCGCTGCTGGATGATCTCCATGTGCAGCAGTCCCAGGAAGCCGCAGCGGAAGCCGTAGCCCAGCGCGGCGGACGTCTCGTGCTCATAAGATAGCGACGCGTCGTTCAGCTTCAGCTTGTCGAGCGCTTCCTTGAGGTCGTCATAGTGCGCGCCGTCCGCGGGGTACACGCCGCAGAAGACCATCGAGTTCGCCTGCTTGTATCCGGGAAGCGCTTCCTTGGCGGGACGTCCCGCTTCGGTGATCGTGTCGCCGACCTTCGTTTCCGCAACGCTCTTGATCGACGCGGCAATGTAGCCGACCTCGCCCGCGGTCAAACTGTCCACCGGCTTCCACGTCGGCGCAAACACGCCGACCTCGGTGACGTCGAACTCGCTGCCGCTCGCCATCATGCGGATGCGCGTGCCGGGCTTCACCGTGCCGTCGAACACGCGCACGTAAGACAGCGCGCCCTTATAGTTGTCGTAGAGGCAATCGAAGATCAGCGCCTTCAGAGGCGCGTCCGGATCGCCGGTCGGCGCGGGAACGGTGTCGACGATCCTTGCAAGGACCTCGCCGACGTTCTCCCCCGTCTTTGCCGAAATGCACGGCGCGTCCTCGGCGGGGATGCCGATGACGTCCTCGATCTCCTTCTTCACGCGCTCGGGCTCGGCGCTCGGCAGATCGACCTTGTTGATGACCGGGAGCACCTCGAGCCCGTTGTCGACCGCGAGGTAGACGTTTGCAAGCGTCTGCGCCTCGATGCCCTGCGTCGCGTCCACGACGAGCACCGCGCCTTCGCACGCGGCAAGCGCTCTCGAAACCTCGTAATTAAAGTCGACGTGACCCGGCGTGTCGATCAGGTTGAACATATAGGTCTTGCCGTCGGTATGGTGATAGAACATGCGCACGGCGGACGCTTTGATCGTGATGCCGCGCTCGCGCTCGATGTCCATGGAATCCAATAGCTGCTCCTCCATGTCGCGCTTTGCGACGGTGTCGGTCAGTTCCATCATGCGGTCCGCAAGCGTGCTTTTGCCGTGATCGATGTGCGCAATGATCGAAAAGTTACGAATCAGGTTGGGATCAAAATTCATAAAAGGTCCTCCAAGGAGTTCGGTCGTTTGAAATGCGTTTCAAACGACCGGTTTTCAGCTCCCGCCTGAAATGCCGGGCATTTCCGGGCGGCGGGAACTGCAAGGTGTCAAATCCGCCGCACATGTCGCCGGATTTGACGGATTGATCCTCTGTACTTCCTCCGCTGCTTCCGTGCGTGCGTCTACAACGCACTTTTGCTGTTCGTTGGATTCAGCAACGCCGGCAAAAGTGCCGTATTTCAAACGTAATAATTATTGTACATGAACATTGCCAAAATTGCAAGAAGTGTGATACAATCGAAGCAAGCAAGATTCGGAGGTGGACACATGGAATACGATCTCAATGCCGTTGCAAAGCGGCTGAACGAACGCGGCTTTCTTGCCGACGTCTGCAAAACGCCCGAGGAGGCGAAAGCGCTGATCCTCGGCTACATCGGCGACCGTTCCGTCGGCATCGCGGGCTCGGCGACCGTGCGCGATCTCGGGCTCTATGAAGCGCTCACGGAGCGCGGCAACACGGTGTACTGGCACTGGAAGGTCGAAAAGCCGCAGGTCGAAGAGACGCGTATCAACGCGATCGCCGCGGACGTGTATCTGTGCTCTTCTAACGCGGTCACCGAGGACGGACGGCTCATCAACATCGACGGCACGGGCAACCGCCTTGCGGGCATCATCTACGGACCGAAAACGGTCATCCTTGCGGTCGGCAGAAACAAGCTCGTGAAGGACTACGACGAAGCGATCGCGCGCATCAAGCGCGACGCGTGCGGACCGAACGCGCGGCGTCAGGGCTTCAAAACGCCCTGCTCGATCGACAACATCTGCCGCGACTGCCGTCCGCCGGTGCGCATGTGCAACGTGACCGCGATCACGGAATATCCCTCGCGCCGCCATCAGGCGTTCCGCATCGTGCTGATCGACGAGGACATGGGTCTATGACGATCAACGAGTATCAGAAGCTTGCCATGACGACCCTGAACCCCGCGCTGTCCGAAACAGAGGTACTGTTGAACGGCGTGATGGGACTTTGCGGCGAATCGGGCGAGGCGATCGACCTTGTCAAGAAATGGATGATGCAGGGGCACGAACTGGACAAGGCGCACCTTGCAAAGGAGCTCGGCGACGTCGCGTGGTATCTTGCCGAGACCGCAACCGCGATCGGCTATGATCTGGAAACGATCCTTCAAAACAACATCGACAAGCTGAAGGCCCGCTATCCCGAGGGCTTTGACGCCGAGCGTTCCATGCACCGCAGGGACGGAGGCGAATAATCGAAAACGCAAAAAACCGGAGGAAAGCCCTCCGGTTTTGTTTTTGTGCGATTACGGCAGCATAAGATCGAACGATGCGATCGGCTGCAGTTCCGTATAAAGGTCGTAGCCTTCCAATCCCGCGCCTTCCGGCATGACCCAGTTCTCGCCGACCGGTTCATCGTTGAACATGGTGACACTGCGGAAACCGAGACGCAGTTCATAGCCCGTTGCCTTCAGCTTCTCATAGTCCGAGGGGAAGAACGGCAGGATGCAGGTGTACGCATCGCCTTCCATCGAATTGGGTTTCCCCGGAATCAGGATCTCGTTATCATCGGTGCTTCCCTTCGGCGCACAGGTCACCAGGAAACCGGGCAGGCTTCCCGAATCGCTGCACTGCACGAGGAACGCGTTTGCATAGGTCGCTGCATACTGCCCCTGCATGGACGGTTCATACAGCGGTTTGTACCATTCCTCCGGCGCGGACTTGATCCGGTAGGTCACATAGACGCCGGTTTTGCGGAAGTTCAGCGTTTCTTCAAGCACTACGCCGTCCAGCGAAACGCGCTCATTGTAT
>JAEEGI010024895.1_pt1 | contig 11641 bp, 6 predicted proteins | sample 8958751 | NCBI WGS metagenome assembly JAEEGI01 (sample SAMN16246545, study PRJNA631951) | gut metagenome | biome: gut microbiome; feature: rumen; material: KS-attached | host: Bos | place: Iran: Karaj | collected 2018-10 | reverse complement strand
GGGGTCTGTAGTTGGCGGGGCGCTTCTGCTCGGCCTGCTGCTGGCCGTTTTCCCCGTGTCGGCGCAGGACCTGCACCATTCCCAGTTTTGGATGAACCCCCTGGCGTCAAACCCGGCGTCGGCCGGATTCTTCAACGGGGATGTGCGGGGCGGCACCTATTACCGTAACCAGTGGCTGTCGGTGACGGTCCCTTACCAGACTTTCGGGTTGTGGGCGGATGCGCCGGTGGTCAAGCGCATGGTGCAGCAGGATATTGTCGGTGCCGGCCTTTTCATTGACATGGACAGGGCGGGTGATTCAAAATACAGCACCATGCAGGCCAACGGTTGTGTCTCATATTCCAAGGCCTTGAACAGAAGGAACAACCATTTCATGACGGTGGGGCTCTCCTTGGGCTTTTCCCAGAAGCGTTTCCAGCCTTCCGAACTGATGCATGGCGACCAATATGTGGATGGCAAGTATGATCCGGATGCTCCGACGTTGGAAAATTATCCGTACACCGCATTCTCATACGCCGATGTGGGCGGTGGGGTGCAGTGGTTTTACCAGAATCGTGCGGGCGTGATTTTTCAGGCGGGGTTGAGCGCCCTGCATCTGAACCGCCCCCCGCAGTCGATGCTGAAGGACGAAAAGGTGCGGCTGCCTGAAAAATACACAGGGCTGTTTCATGTGCAGCTGCCCTTGGGAGGGGAGAGCTGCTACCTGCAGCCGTCGCTCTATCTCTGCCGTCAGGATGTGTATTCGGAGATTATGGCGGGCATGCTTGGCTCCTATGCCTTCAGCTATGACCGAACCAGAGGGGTCACCAGCCTGATGGGCGGGGTGGATTACCGGCTGGGAGACGCGCTCTATCTAGTGGTCGGCGGGGAGTGGCGCCATTTCCAGCTGCTGGTCAGCTATGACTTCAATGTCTCCTCGTTGTCCACGGCCTCGCATGGGCGCGGCGGCGTGGAGGTGAACCTGCAGTATGTGTACAAAAAGCCGTACGTCATACGTCGGCACGAAATCCCTTGTCCGATCTGGTAGTCATGAAACGTGCCGTATTGTTTTGCCTGTTTTGGTACGGATTGCTGTTCCCAGCCTCTTTTGCGCAGGTGGACGCCACATTGCTGGCGCAGGCCCGTAGTTGGGAGGAAAGTTCCGACTGGGCTTCCGCCGCCGCCTGTTACGAGCATTATCTTTCAGAGCACCCTTCCGGTGAGACCGACGCCTGCTGGCATTATGCCCATTGTCTGCGCATGCTGTATGAGTACAGGCAGGCCGAATCGATGTATCTGCGGGTGTGGCGGCAGGATTCCATACATTATCCTGACGCGCTCTTCCATCTTGCCATGGTCAGGAAAAACAACGCCGGCTATGATGAGGCGGAGCGGCTGTTCGCCCGTTACCTGCTCATGGACAACATGTCGCGTGACACAATGCTGCTGCAGCGTGCGAAAATGGAGGTCAGGGCCTGTGCGTGGGCGCGCGAGTCGTTGCGCCATCCGGAACCATGCAGCCTTGAACGGCTTCCGAAAAAGGTCAATTCACCCTATTCCGAATCAAATCCGCGTACTGAAGGGGACAGCCTTCTATACTTCACTTCCCTGCAGCCTGTCACCCAGAGCGGTCAGGGTGCGTCGCTTGGAGGATACTATGCTTCGCGCATTTATGCGGCACGGATCACATCGGATGGGATCCGGACAGTACATCCGCTCCCTGCCAGAATCAATCACCCGAAATACCATAACGGCAACATCTGTTTCAATGCTGACCGCACCCGTCTCTATATGACGCGCAGCCCGGTCGAAAAATCCGCTGCCGGAAACACTGAAATCTGGACGGCGGAGTTAGTGGATGGGAAGTGGCAGAAGCCTTACCGGTTGGAAGAACCGGTGAACATGCCGGGGACGGTCAGCACGCAGCCATGTGTCGTGGAGGAGGGTGGCGTGGAGGTGCTCTATTTTGTCTCGAACCGTGAAGGCGGGGCCGGCGGACTGGACCTGTGGTACGCGCTTCGCGGGGAGGACGGGCAGTTCAGCTCGGCAGTGAACCTTGGCCGGACGGTGAACACTCATGGGAACGAGATGACCCCGTTCTATGATGCCCTCTCCCATAAGCTCTATTTCAGTTCGGACGGCTACCCGGGAATGGGCGGATATGACGTGTATGTGGTGGAAGGTGGGCTTAACCAATGGGCTTCGGCTCCTAAGAATCTCGGCTTCCCGTTCAATTCTCCGGCCAACGATGTCTATTTTGTCTGTTCGGACAACGGCGGTCGCGGCTACTTCGCCTCCAACCGGCGTTCGGAGACGGCGCTGACTGATGCCGTCTGCTGCAACGACTTGTATTTTTTTGAAAAAAACACGGACACAGTCGTCGTCCGAACCGATACCGTTCGTCCTCCGCAGCCGGTGGCGCGGGCGACCGAGTCCTCCCGCAAGGCGCTTTCGATGCTGCCGCTGACCCTCTATTTCCATAACGACGAGCCGGACCCGAAGTGTGAGAGCGACACCACATCTTCGGATTACCATTCCACGCTGGCCTTGTATCTTGCGTTACGTTCAAAATACATGGATGCCTATTCCGAGGGGTTGCATGGGGCCGATGCGGACAGTGCGCGGGAGCAGATCCGCCGCTTCTTTGCCGATTCGCTGGAGCACGGATACCGTCGCCTGCGTGCCTTCTTCGCCCTGCTTCGTGAGGATTTGGAAAGTGGGAGCCGTGTCTCCCTGATTATTGAGGGTCATGCCAGCCCGCTCCATTCCGACCAGTACAACATGCACCTCTCGTCGCGGCGTATCTATAGTTTGTGGAATAGTCTGCTGGAGTATGAGGGAGGCGTTTTTGTGCCATATATTGCCTCCGGACAGTTACGTATGGAGCGTGACCCGAAAGGCAGGAGGCAGGCCAAACCGTACGTTAGCGACAATCCGCATGACCAGCGCAATTCGGTATACAGTGTGGCGGCGGCGTTGGAGCGGCGCATCCAGATTGTCGGTTATGTGTCGGAACCTGGTGATGTCGTGCCTGCCGCTAATAGCGGAGCGCATCATCCATCTGGCGGTACTCCTCAAAAAGGGCAAGGCACTTCTCGCGGTCAAGTTGAATGAGGAAATCCTTGAAGTTTCCGCGCCCTCCGAACTTTTCATCGAACTGTGCGTCACGGAAGCCGATGAGCGCGTTGTCGGCGATGGTGCAGCCGTAATAGACATGGTCGATGTTGGCCCACATGCATGCGCAGAGGCACATGGTGCACGGCTCTCCAGTGGTGTACAGTTCACAGCCCTTGAGGTCATGGCTGCCCAAGCGTCTCCCTGCATCCCGCAGTGCGGTGATTTCGCCGTGGGCGGTCGGGTCATTGTCGCGAAGTACGCAGTTGTGCGCCTTGGCAATAATGCATCCATCCTTTACTATGACGGTGCCGAACGGCCCGCCTGCGTGTTCGCGGATGCCTTGTCTTGCCGTTTCAATTGCAGCCTGCATGTATTTGTGTCGGTTCATCTGCATTTTGTTTTTGCAAATGTACATGAAATCCGGATATGTCGGGAGCTCTTGCGGAATTTTTTTTGGAACCATTTAAAATACTTTCATACAATGAGTTATTTATATCATATTTATTCACAATGCGTTGTTAAAAACTTCGATTCGCTTACAAAAAAATAGTTTCATTTTTTTTCTGCAGCACTTTTTTTCTCCACTTTTTTATGTTATTTTTGCAATCGCAAGAAGAGGAAAGGAAGCAGGTGGATAACTTTTTTTTTTTCAGTAATTTTGCAAAATTGAACAAATAAAATTTCAAAAACGGATAAAAGAACAGGAGTGTAGAAATGTTGGAAGAAAACAATAATTGTCAGACGATTTGGAATGAATGTTTGAAGATTATCCAGTCAAACACAAGTCCTGAACATTTTGAGACATGGTTCCAGCCCGTGGTGCCGGTTTCGCTGAAGCAGCAGGAACTGACCATCCAGGTGCCGTCCATGTTCTATTACGATTTTATTGAGAACAATTTCTGGCAATTGTTAAAGACGGCTGTCCGTCATGTCATGGGACCGGACGGCAAACTGTCCTACAGCGTGGTGATGTTGGATGACAAGACGGGCAAGAAGAAAAAGACCCTGACCCTGCCGCATTCCTCTTCGGAGGTGGGCAGCAACCAGCCCGCCATGCCGCCGCTCTCCTCCGGTTCCGATTCGGAGAAGCAGGGGCGCACTATTGTGAACCCGTTTGTGATACCGGGGTTAAAGACGATGAACATAAACTCCCAGCTCAAACCGGAACTCAATTTCGACAATTTTGTGGAGGGGGAATGCAACCGTCTTGCCAGGGCTGCAGGTTTTGCGGTCGCCAAGAATCCGGGCAAGACCTCCTTCAACCCGCTCTTCATCCATTCTGATGTCGGTTTGGGCAAAACGCACCTCGCAAATGCAATCGGTCTGGAGACCAAAGTGAACTTCCCCGACAAGACTGTGCTCTATGTGGATGCCGAAACATTCCTGCAACAATACATTGAAGCTGCAAAAGCGCAGACCATAAACGATTTCATCCATTTTTACCAGATGCTGGACGTTCTTATTATAGATGATGTCCAGTTCCTTTCGAAAAAGGAGAAGACCCAGGAGGCTTTTTTCCACATCTTCAATTTTTTCCAGCGTGAGAACCGGCAGATGGTCATCACATGCGACAAGTCGCCTTCCACCCTGACAGGCTTTGAACAGCGGCTTCTCTCCCGTTTCAAATGGGGGCTCTCCGCCGATCTGCAGATTCCGGACAAGGAGACCCGCGTCCGTATCATCAAGAAGAAACTGCTCAACATCGGTGTGACCGACATTGACGAGGAGGTTATAGACTACCTTGCCTACCGCATAGTGACCAACGTGCGTGAAATAGAGGGTGCGCTGATTTCAATTCTTGCGCAGTCATCTCTTAACCGCAAAACCATCACGGTGGAGCTGGCCAAGCAGATGATCGACAAGTTTGTGCAGAACACCATCCATGAGATTTCCATCGACTACATACAGAAGGTGGTGTGCGACTATTTCAACATCCCCGTCTACCAGATGCTTTCAAAATCGCGCAAGGGGGAGATTGTGCAGGTGCGGCACGCCTCCATGTATTTTGCCAAAAAGTACACCAACCTTTCGTTGGCGCAAATCGGCGCACGCTCTGGCGACAAGGATCATGCAACAGTGCTGCACGCCTGCCGCGCGGTTGAGAACCAGCGTGCGACAAACGCCAAGTATGCGGCCGATCTGAACAATATCGACAAAATCCTGAAGAACGCCTGAGCCATGAATAATAATGTATGGCGTTGGTTTTTGCTGTCTGTATGCTGTCTCTTTCCGTTGTGCGGCTTCGCCCAGAATGTCGGCAGTGTGCGTGGAGTTGTGACCGACCAGGGCAATTCCTCGCCTATGGAATATGTGACTGTCCGTGTGCTGGAGCAGCCGGGCAACAAACTGGTGAAGGGAACAATAACGGATGTGAGCGGAGCTTTCCGCATCACGGGGCTGGCTGCCGGAAACTACCGGCTGCTGCTGACCTATACAGGATACGATTCCCTTTCGAAAGACTTCACTGTGACGGCCGCTGCTCCGGATGTCCGCCTGCGGCAGATGCAGATGCGTCCGTTATCGAAGCAGTTGAAAGGGGTCAATGTTGTGACCCAGCAGTCCCAGATGACCTTGGAGGTTGACAAGAAGGTCTTCAACGTGGGGCAGGATCTGACCAAGTCGGGCAGTTCGGCCAGCGAACTGCTTGAAACCATCCCTTCGGTGGAGGTTGACAACGAGGGCGGCATTTCGCTGCGCGGCAACACCAACGTGACCATCTGGATTGACGGCAAGCCCTCCGGCCTGACCGCCGACAACCAGGGGCAGATTCTGGAGCAGATGCCGGCGGAGAACATCGATAGGATTGAGGTGATCACAAACCCCTCGGCCAAGTACAGCCCGGAGGGAACAACCGGAATCATCAACATTATACTGAAAAAGGACAAGCGTAAGGGCTATTACGGAAGCATCCAGGCAGGCGCCAACACCGATGACCGCGGGAACCTCGGCGGCAGCCTGAGCGGCAACATCAACTACAATTCCGGCAAATGGGATCTGTATGCGAATATCGGCCTGCGCAACCATGTCCATTCCCGCACCGAACACACCTACCGTGACAATCTGGATGCGGACGGCAACAAGATCTCCTATCTGAACCAGGATGCCGTAAACACTGGCCGCGGACTCTTCTGCATGCTCCGTGGCGGGGCGACATACCATCTGGGCGACAAGGACAACTTCAGCCTGGACCTGATGGGCAACATCGGCAGCAGGGGAGGCAGCAACAGCAACATCTACACCTCAAATGTTCCTGCACTGTACGACACCAGCTGGCGTGTGAGCGAACAGGACAACCGCAATACCGGCGGCAGCGCGTCGCTTTCGTACCGCCATCTGTTTTCCAAGGAGTCCACCCTTGACCTGCTGGCCTCCTACAACCGATGGAACATGGAGGGGAACAACCTTTTCACCCAGACCTACGACAGGAATTATCTTGCGGACACCACATTGCAGCGTCAGGAGAGCAGCGTGCTGTCCGGATTCTGGACATTCCAGGCCGATTATGCCAACAAGTTTTCCGAAAACATGCGCCTGGAGGCCGGTTACAAGGGCGAGCTCCAGCAGGAGGAGAGTCCGGTCAGCACCTTCAACGGCAGACGGGAATCGGAACTCCAGGAAAACTATCAGCTGTACAATGATTTCTTCTACAGCCGAGATGTTCATGCGCTCTACGGGACTTTTTCCCATAAGATCAAAAGTTTCAGCTATCAGTTGGGCCTCAGGGGCGAATACACTTCCGTGGAGACCCAGTCGCTCTCCTATGGGCAGTCGCGCGGCACAGCCCCGGTTTATGACACCTCCTATTTCAACTTTTTCCCGAGCATTTTCCTCTCCTATGCACTTCCGCATGGGCATGAGTTCCAGCTTAACTACACCCGACGCATCAGCAGGCCGAGAGGTCACCGGCTGAACCCGTTCGTCAATCTGGAGGATACCATGAACATCTCCTTTGGAAACCCTTATCTTTTGCCGGAATATTCCAATTCTTTGGAGTTCAATTATCTGAAAAAATGGAATCTGCACACCTTGTCCCTTTCGCTCTACCATCGCAACACCGACAACATGATACAGCGCATCCGTTACCGCGACAATCAGGTGATGAAGAGCACGTTCGTGAATGTGGCGCATGAGGGGCGCACCGGTCTGGAACTTATTTCCAAGAACACGCTCTTCAAGATGCTTGACCTTACCACCACATTCAATTTCTATTACAACGAGATGGATTCCTTCACATATTGGCCGCAGAACGCCGCTCTGCCGGTGACTGCCGCTGCGGAGGAGGATTTCTCCTGGAATGTGCGCATGTTGGCCAGCCTTGCCCTGCCGAAGGGTTTCATGCTGCAGCTGACAGGCCGTTACGATGCGCCGCGCCTGGTGGCACAGGGTGAGCGCATGGCCAATTACAGCCTTGATGCCGGTCTGCGCAAATCATTTTTCAACAAGAAACTGAGCATGAACCTTAATGTCCGCGACCTTTTCAACACCCAGAGCTGGCACACCATAACCTCCGGAGACGGCTTCTATCAGGATTATGAGGGCCATTGGGGACGCCACATCCGTCTGATGCTGACCTATCAGTTCGGAAACACTATGTCACGTCCCGAAACGAAAAGGCCGCAGGACACCTCCAACGGTTACGAAGATACCGAGGAAATGTAGTTTTTGGTTCCAAAAATAGTCCGTTACAGCCCCCATTTATTGGGGGTTGTTTTTTTTATACGGTTTCTAATGATTAAATTTCAATTAATTGCGTGATAAAAATTTTTTTCAAAAATAATCCCTCCGTATGTCGGAATTGACTACTTTTGCAAGTCGTTTGACATTGCCCAATGGTGTAATGGTAGCACACCAGATTCTGGTTCTGTTTGTATGGGTTCGAGTCCTATTTGGGCAACCAAAATTCCTAACCTCAGGTTTGGAATTTTTTTTTGTATTCTCCGCTCAGTAGCGGTACTTCTCCTTCCACCACTGCCGCAGCCGCAGCCGCAGTTCGTTCTCGCGGGCGTTGTCGCCCGGTTCGTAGAATCGGGTTCCGCGCAGTTCTGGCGGCAGGAAATCCTGCTCCACAAAGTTACCCTTGAAGTCGTGCGCATATTTGTAGTCCTTGCCGTATGACAAATCCTTCATAAGCCGGGTGGGGGCGTTGCGCAGGTGCAACGGCACCGGCAGGTCCCTGCTCTTCTCCACTTCGGCCAGCGCCTTGTCGATTGCCAGGTAGGAGGCGTTGCTCTTGGGTGAGCAGGCCAGATAGATGGCGGTTTGGGAGAGTATGATCCGCGCCTCCGGCATCCCGATGACATGGATGGCCTGGAAGCAGTCCGAAGCCAGCAGCATGGCGTTGGGGTTGGCGTTGCCGATATCCTCGGAGGCGAGGATGAGCATCCGCCGCGCGATGAATTTCGGATCCTCGCCGCCGGCAATCATTCGTGCAAGCCAGTATACGGCGGCGTTGGGGTCGCTGCCGCGTATTGATTTTATAAAGGCGGAGATTATGTCGTAGTGCATTTCGCCACCCTTGTCGTAAATCTGCAGGTTCTGCTGGATGATGGTCTGCACAGTTTTGTTGTCAAGCACAATTTCCCCATCGCTACGGTCGGCCAGCGTGTTCACACACAGCTCAAAAGCGTTGAGCAACTTGCGTGCGTCTCCGCCGGAGATGTGGAACAGTGCGCCGGACTCCTCCACCCGTATGGTGCGTCCGGTGCGTTGCCGCATTATCTCCACGGCGCGGTCAAGTATGCCCTGCAGGTCATCCTCCTCCAGTGGCTTCAGAATATATACTTGGCAGCGTGAGAGTAGCGGCGAAATCACCTCAAATGAGGGGTTTTCGGTGGTGGCGCCTATCAGTGTGACAATGCCGGCCTCGACCGCTCCCAGCAACGAATCCTGCTGGTTTTTGCTGAACCGGTGGATTTCGTCAATGAAAAGGATGCATGAGGTGGGCACCTGCCTTGCCTTTTCAATGACATCGCGCACCTCCTTAACTCCCGAATTGATGGCACTCAGCTTGAAGAAGGGCCATTGCAGCCTGTTGCTTATCAGCAGCGCAAGTGTGGTCTTGCCCACACCGGGCGGCCCCCAGAATATCATCGATGGGATTTTCCCGTTCTGGATGGCCTGACGCAACATCGCCCCCTCGCCGAGCAGGTGCTTCTGCCCCGCGTAGTCTTCAAGGGTGTTGGGCCGCATCGCTTCGGCCAGCGGAATGTGCAGTGCGTCCATCTTACAGCTGTATTTGGTCAAAATTCTTTCCGAAGACCGCATTGGTCTTTGAAATGCTGACAAAGGCCGCCTTGTCTGTCTCCTTTATTATGCGCATGATTTTGGTCTTGTCGCTCTTGTGCGCCATGACTAACAGCACGTCGCTCTCCTGTTTGGAGTATGATCCGACCCCTTTCAGCAGTGTGGCCCCACGGTGCATCTCGTGGTTGATCTTTTCGGCAATCTCCTCGTTCTTTTGGGAGAAAATCATGAACTGGTAGGTCTGGCGGTGGCCGTCCAGGAATGTGTCGGAGGCGATGGTGTAGGCAATCATCACCACAAAGCTGTAGACCAGTTTCTCCACGGAGTGTGTGATGAGGTACGATGAGGCGATGATGAACACGTTGATGTACATGGTCAGCTTGCCGTAGGCGACCCTTCTGAACTTGCCTATTATCATGATGATGATGTCGGTGCCGCCGGTGTTGCCGCCGTAGTTCAGGGCGAGGGCGACGCCGAAGCCTGCCAGCCCGGAGCCGATGATGGCGCACATGAAGGTGTCATCCACCAGAGGTTGGGAGAACATCGGCTGGAAAACGGCGAATCCTGCGGAGACTATTGCGGTGCAGATGCCTGTGGTGATGCAGAACTTAGAGCCCAATATCTTCCATGCCACGGCAATGAATATGCCGTTGATGACAAACGACGAGAGGCCGACCGGTATGTGCGGATTGGCAAAGTAGATAAGGGAGGCGATGCCGCTGACGCCGCCGCCCATCAGTTGCACAGGCAGCAGGAAGGCGGACCATCCGAAGGTGAAGACAGCCAGTCCGAGGGTGATGAAGAAGTAGTTTTTGATTACCGTAAGGACTGATTCGGTGGAGATTTTTTGTTTCATTGTTTTATGACTGTTCGTATGATGGTTTCAGAGGAGGTCTGGCAGCGGAGAATGTAGGCTCCTTTGGGCAGATTGCTGAGAGACAGTGTGGCCTCCCCACTGCATGGGCGCGATTCGGCGACTATCCGTCCGGAGGCGTCCCACAGCTGGCAGTGCAGCAGCGTTGCGCCATCAATAAGGATTCTGATGAAATCCTGTGCCGGATTGGGGTAGCATTGCAGGTCGGTTTCCGTGTGGCGTGTGATGGCATCCGTCCCGATAATGCTGTAATGCACAACCACCTTTGATGTCAGAAAGCCGCCTAACTGCTCCATTTTGTTCAGATAGGGGACGTAAAGGGTGTTTTCAAATGGATACCAGCCCTTGCGGCTGTCGTACATTTCGTAGCGGCAGGTGTCTCCATTACCCTCTCCGGTGTAGCTGTTGGTGGTTCGGTAAACCCCGACCCATTGCTTTTTCTGGCTCTCCCAATTGTAAAAGACATTTTCCAACTGGTTGCCCCATTTGTCGAATTTCCAAGTGCTTTTGCTGTTGTTGTCCCATTGTTGTCCCTCCATGTTCCAGAAGGCTTCGGTCTCTTGTGACTTTCTTCCGGTCTGGTCGTAGCTGTATTCCCGCAGACGGTGGTTGACCCATTCCTTGTTGTATGGGGTCTGCAGGATGCTGCGTGCCAGCTGCCCTTTGGGGTCGTATTCGTTGCTGGTGAACTCCCGTTTTGCCCATTCGGAAGTGCCTCTTTTCCAAACGTACAGGGTGGTGGTGGAGAGCCGGTTGCCGGAATCATAGCTGTAATAGTAATGGAATTCGTTTGTCCATTTCTCCTCTCCGCACTCCCATGTCCAGGTTTGCAGTTCTGAGCGGTTGCCGGCGGAATCGTAGCTGTAGAGATAGTGCAGCCAGTTCTCCCATTCCAGTTTGGGCGGGCCGCCGTGGGTGTGGTTCCAGTTCTCCTCAAGGTAGTCCAGCAGCCGGCCATGCGAATCGTATGTGGAGGTGGCCCTGAAGATGTCGGTCCATGCGGTGTCCCAGAACTGCCATTGCTCCAGTGTGACATCCCCGTTAGCATTGTGCCGGTAGAATATCCGTGCAATGTAGTCCGAATCGTCATCCTCGCGGAAAAAGGTGTCCACATTGCCCCGTTGGTCATAGGTGTAGTGGAAGATGTGGGGGCTGGTCCAGCGGCCAAGACTGTCCGACCATGTCTGGTAATGTTCCAGGGTGCGGTTGTCCTGCGCATCGTAGGCATAGAGGTTCCGTGTGATGTTCTTCCATTGCCCGTTCTCAAGGTTCTGCACAAGGTCGCACAGCAGGTTGCTCCTTTGGTCGTAGGTGTATGTGCGGCGCTGCTGTTCCTCCCATTGCCCGTTTATGGCTGAATGGAAACGGATTTCTGTCCGCCGGCCCTGTTGGTCATACAGGTATTCGTAAAATCCTGAAACAGCACCG
>JAEEGI010024894.1_pt1 | contig 11641 bp, 8 predicted proteins | sample 8958751 | NCBI WGS metagenome assembly JAEEGI01 (sample SAMN16246545, study PRJNA631951) | gut metagenome | biome: gut microbiome; feature: rumen; material: KS-attached | host: Bos | place: Iran: Karaj | collected 2018-10 | reverse complement strand
GCAAGCCAACGCCGAATCGCTACCCTTCGAAACCGACAGCTTCGACCGCGTGAGCGTCGCCTTCGGAGTGCGCAACTTCGAGGACCTGGAGGGCGGCCTGCGCGAGGCGTGGCGCGTGCTCAAACCGGGTGGCCGGCTGGTGATTCTCGAACTCTCCTACCCCGACAACGCCCTGCTGCTCAAAGGATACAAACTTTACGCGCTGCACTTTTTACCCTGGCTGGGCGAAAAAATATCAGGACAGCGGGAAGCCTATACCTACCTGCCCGAATCCATTCTGCGATTCCCCAAACCCGAAAAATTCATCCCCATATTAGAAAAAGCGGGCTTTAGCAACTGCCAAGCCCGCTCGTTATCGTTCGGTATCTGCCGCCTTTATACGGCCGAAAAATAAGCCTCCACTACTCGCCCATATCCTCCGGATAGTCGTCGTTGTCGAGCTGTTTCTCTATACGCTTCTTATAATTATTAATCTTATAACTTATTGAAAGCGAGATATTCAAGCGTCCACGCTCGCGCACGCTATAGGCATGGTAGCCGTAATTCTCGCGATAGGAATAGGTCTCGATTTTATTTCTGTACGAATTGACGAGGTTGCGGATATTGAGGCTCACCACGAGGGCCTTGTTGAGGAACGACTTCTTCACGCCGAGGTCGAGGCCATAGTTGCCCGACTGCTTGCCCTGGCCCACACCACCGGAGCCCCATCCCATGCTGCCCGTGGTGATGCTGGGCGCACGATAGCGGAAGTTCAGCTGTATCTGCCAGTCCTTCGGCAAGTTGAAGGTCTGGTTGAGGCGCACGCGCCACGTCCAGTCGCGGGCAAGATAGTCATCGATATTTTCTTCGCTGTTGATGATGAGCCGGTAGAAGCTGCCACTGAGCGTGATGCGCCAGAATTTCCACAGCTGCTGGCCATACACCAGCTCGATGCCGAAGTTCTGACTGCTCTTCAGGTTGCGGTAGGTAGTGAGGGTGTAGGTATGCTCCTCGCCCTCCAGCGTATCCTGCAAAATCTCGGTGTAACGGCTGATGATGTTGTTGCGATGACGGTAATAGAGCGTGGCGCTGAGCGATGATTTCTTGATGGTCATCAGGTAGCCCAGTTCCACCGAGTTGACAAACTCCGGCTGCAAGTCGGGGTTGCCGCAGCGGTAGTTCTGGCGGTCGGAAACATTCATGAACGGGTTGAGCTGCCAGATGCTGGGACGGCTCACGCGGCGCGAGTAGCTCACCTGCAGCGAGTGCTCCTTGGTGATGTCGTAACGGACATGCACCGTCGGGAACACGTTGTAGTAGTTGCGTTTATGTACCTCGCCAGCCGATTTAAGATCGGAGGTGGTGTTGGCGATTTCGCCACGAAGTCCAGCCTGCAATTTCAACTTGTCCCAGAAAGAGGTGGAATAGATGAAGTAGGCGGCGTTGATCCACTCCGTAAAAACGAAATGGTTGCTGCGAGATGGATCGAGGGACACTTCGGTAGAATCATCTCCCTGATAATATCTATAATCCTGACCTACGGAACGATACGACAACTTATATCCTGTTTCAATACGCCCTTTTTTGCCCACAGGGGTTACAAAATCCACCTGAGCGGAAGCGTTGGTGTTGAAGTCAATGGTGGTGGAACGCTGGGTGACATCAAGATGGCCAGTGGGAAACTCAAAGTCTTGGAAGGTGGAGTCGGTGCTGTTGCGGTCGTTGTGGGTGTAATAGATGTCGGCGGTAAGCTCCTGTCCTTTGGTCTCGAAAGTCTTTTTATAATTGATGGTTCCGCTGTAGTTGTTGCGTTTGCCGAGGTCACCCGACTTTTGAAAATATTTTTCATAGGGAAGCAGTTCATCCATCCGTACGCTGTCGTCCTCGACGCTCAGCTCGCTGAAGCTGCTGTTTCTATTATTATTATATGAAAAGGTAAAGCTCAGTGTATTTTTGGCGTTGATACTCCAGTCGATGCCGGTGCGCAGGTTGTGGTTGTAGCCGCCGAACTTACCGTAGTTTTCTTGGAAGAGGCGGGTGGTATCGTCGCCGAACCATGAGCGCCGGTCGGTGGTGCCGCCGTTGAAATGGTTGTGTCCGCGGAAGTCATAACTGAAGAAAAAGTTGATTTTGTCGTAGCTGTAGTTGAAGTTGAGGTTGCCGCTATAGCTGCCGAGTTTGGGCTTGTTGCGGAAAAGCTCCATGCTGCCGCGCAAGCTCACCATGCCGTTGAAGCCGCTCTCTTTGCGCTTCTTGAGCACCACATTCAGAATGCCGCTCTCGCCGTCGGGCTCGAGGCGTGCGGAGGGGTTGGTAATCACCTCAATGCTCTGGATGAGGTTGGCAGGGATCTGGTCGAGGGTGAGGTGCGTGGGCTTGCCATCCACCAAAATCGTCACATTCTCGCTGCCACGCAGGGTGACATTGCCGTCCATATCCACATCCACCGACGGGATCTCCTCCAGCACCTCCACGGCGGTGGCTCCTTCGGTGGTAATGCTCGACTCCACATTGAAGACCGTCTTGTCGAGGTTGTTCTCCAGCATTTCCACCTGTGCCACAATCTCCACGCCATCGATGGTGGTGGCCTCTTGTGTCATCTTAATTCTCTGAATCTTATACACCGGATTTTGCTGACTGAGGGTGAACGGCTGGGTATAGACTGTAGCGTAGCCGAAGTACTCTATTTTGAGAAATGCCTTACCAAAGGGGATGGCATCGATGACAAACTTACCCTCCTGATCGGTGATGGCGTAGGTGATGAGGGCCGAGTCTCCGACATTGAGCACATACACACCAGCGTAGGCAATTGGTTTGGCATTCATGTCGCAAACGCCGCCCACCAGCACACCCGTGGTGGGAGTCACCAATTGGTTATAATCTGTATTTTGTGAAAACAATAAGCTATTGAATATCAACAAAAAAGAAAAGAAGAGAAGAAAACTTTTGAAACGCATCTACAATATATTTCTATAAAATAAAACGGGGAGACCTAACTTTTTATGAAAAGTTTAAATGATTCACAACAAAAATCAAAAAATTTAACGTACCTTTGCACACTTTTTATTCACCATCTAAAACATCAAAACTATGGAAAAAGAAAATGTAAATGCAGAAAAACTCAAAGTGCTCAATTCCACGTTGGAAAAACTTGAAAAGTCATTCGGGAAAGGGGCTATCATGCGCCTCGGCGATTCCGCCATCGAGAATGTAGAAGTCATCTCCACGGGTTCTATTGCGCTGGATGCCGCATTGGGCGTCGGCGGCTACCCGAAAGGGAGAATCATCGAGATCTTCGGTCCCGAATCCTCCGGTAAGACCACCTTGGCCATCCACGCCATCGCAGAAGCCCAGAAGATGGGTGGCATCGCCGCCTTCATCGACGCGGAACACGCCTTCGACCGCTTCTATGCCGAGAAGCTGGGCGTGAACACCGCCGACCTGCTCATCGCACAGCCCGACAACGGCGAACAAGCCCTTGAGATTGCCGACAACCTCATCCGCTCCGGCGCCATCGACATCCTCGTGGTGGACTCCGTGGCCGCCCTCACCCCCAAAAGCGAAATCGAAGGCGACATGGGCGACTCGAAGATGGGTCTCCAGGCCCGACTGATGTCGCAGGCCATGCGCAAACTCACCGCCACTATCAGCAAGACCAAGTGCTGCTGCATCTTCATCAACCAGCTGCGTGAAAAAATCGGTGTGATGTTCGGCAATCCCGAAACGACCACTGGTGGTAACGCCCTCAAGTTCTATGCCTCCGTGCGTCTCGATATCCGCCGCCAGTCGCAGATCAAGGATGGCGACGTGGCATCCGGTAACCATGTGAAAGTCAAGGTGGTGAAGAACAAGGTGGCTCCGCCGTTCCGCACTGCCGAGTTCGACATCATGTTCGGTGAGGGCATCTCCCGCATCGGCGAACTCATCGACATCGCCGTCGAAAAGAATATCATCAAGAAGTCGGGCTCCTGGTTCTCGTACAACGACAGCAAGATCGGACAGGGCCGCGACACTGTGAAACAAGTATTATCCGACAATCCGGAGCTGGCCGACGAAATCGAGGCACAGGTCCGCGAAAGCCTGAAAGCATGAAAAAACTGATGATCCTCATGGCAGCAGTCGCCATCGGCTGCTGCCTTTTTTCCTGTAAAAAAGGGAAAGATAGCGACGGCGAAAAGACCACCGTCGATTCACTTGCCTATTTCACCGAACAGATCAAAGCGCACCCCAAAGATGCCGTGTGGTATTACAAACGCGCCAAGTTCCAGTTCGAACACAACTTCGTGCAGGAAGCCTACGGCGACATCCTCAAGTGCGTCAAACTCGACAATGCCAAGGCGGATTACTATGTGCTGTTTGCCGACATCGACTATGCCCGCCAGGACTTTGACGGTTCGGAGGAGCACCTGCAAAAGGCATTGCAACTCGAGCCCAAGAACAACGAGGTACGCCTCAAACTCGCGGAACTGTTCTACTATCGTGCCAGAGCCATCCCCGCCCTATACGATGAGGCCTTGAAGCTTCTCGAAGAGGCCCGCACCCAACAGCCGCACAACCCCAAGGCCTACCTCATCGAGGCCATGTGCTACAAGGAGAAAGGCGACACCACCCAGTACCTGCACCGTCTGCAGATGGTCATCGACCAGGATCCGAAAGAGGTGAAAGCCCACCTTGAATTGGGCTATTTCTACCAGAAACACCTTGACCCACTGGGTATTGACCACTACCAGAACGCCCTTCGCGTAGATCCCGCCAACGCCGAAATCAACTACAACCTCGGACTTTTCTACCGCGACCTCGGTCGTAGCGAGGAGGCCAAGGAGCAGTTCCAGCACATGGTGTCGATCCTCCACTCCGGAGAGTATGTCGCCAACGCCTACTACCAGCTCGGCTACTTCGCCATGCAGGAAGCGGATTACAAAGAGGCCGTCGCCATGTTCACCAAAGCGATTGAGACAGACCCGCAGTTTGTGGACGCCTACGCCGCACGGGGCGAAACGTACGAAAACCTCGCCCAGTTCGACCAGGCCCGCGCCGACTATAATCGCGCCCTGCAGCTGGTGGACAATTTCGAGCCCGCCATACAAGGCTTGAATTCCATCGACAAGAAACTGAAGACGGGGAAATAGTTTTTGGGAAGTAACCTTACCAAAGGTAACGAACCTCTTTCATGCCGCAGCACCACCGCTGCCCTCCCCTGCCCTCCAGCAGAAGTCGGCCGTATTCATCAACACCCACTATTCGTGCCTCCACCTCGCGGCCACCGATTTCGTAGCGAGCCCACTCGTTCATGCGACAGAGCGAGCTGAGATAGTCGGCATTGAGCGCCTCCCACCCGTCAGGCTGCAAACGGCTGTAGGTGTTTTGCAGTTGCGCATGAAGTCGTGCTGCCACCTCCTCCACCGAAAACTCGCTGCCCGTCAGCAGCGCCAACGACGTGGGATTGGGAATCCAGTCGGGAAACTCTTTCTCATTGACATTCAGCCCAATACCAGCGATAGTAAAGGACAAAGTGTCGCCAGATACCGAATGCTCTATCAGAATGCCCGCTATCTTTTTGTCACCCACATAGATATCGTTGGGCCATTTCACCATCACCTCTTTTACATAACAAGAAAGACACTCTTTGACCGCCAAGGCGAAATACTCGTTGAAGACAAACTGTCGGGAGGCGGGCAGCGGCGGACGGAAATAGATGGAGGCGAGCAGGTTGAGTTGGGGCGCACTATGCCAGCGGTTGGTGCCCTGTCCGCGTCCAGCAGTCTGGTAGTCGGCCATGAGCATATAAAGTTCAGGTAATTCATTATTACCCAAATCATTATCACGAATCCATTTCTCCAAATCTCGGTTGGTGGATTCCGTCTCTTTAACCCGAAGTATGCTCGCATGATTCATATCGGCAAAATTATAAAAAATAGTCCAAACAAATCCCATCTCAATCAACAATCTTTCATAATAAATTCGTATCTTTGCCGCCAAATTTTGTAGAATGAAAAAAATTATCTTTTCCCTTCTTGTCCTGATGGCCGCCTTGGCATGGTCGTGCAAGGACACTTCCGGCGACTATATTGAACAGATGTACACCGATGCGATGCTCAGCAAAGGAGTAAAAGCCTGTATGACAGTGTCGAAGGACACAGCAGCGGCACACCTTTGCGTTGCTGAAGGCATGAACGCCCACGCCATCAGCTTTCCCAACAGCGGTCAGTACCGTGCCGTTCGCGACACCCTCGCCGCACTGGGACAGAGCGAGCTGCTGGACACGCTTTACAGCCGCATCACCCGCTCTTGCGAACTGATGGGCGACAATGCGACCACCATCTTCAATACGGCCATCGAAGCTGTTGTTTTCGACAACCCGTCGGATCTGGTTTATGGGCCGCAGGACACCATCACCCACTACCTCAAACTCTACAAGGGCAACGAGATACAGAGCGGCGTGGCCAACGCACTTGGCACGCATTTTGGCACCACCGGCGCGACCTCTACGTGGAATGAAATCATCGCCCTTTTCAACGCCAACAGCACGACAACCCTGACCATCGACCTCAACGGTTTTGTGGCCGCCCGTTTTTTGGAGGCTTTCTATACGGAGATGGCCGCCGAGGAGCTGCTGATTCGCACCGATGCCTCGCACCGCGTGACTGAAAATCTGAAGAAAATATTTGGCGAAATCGGTGAAAGCAAAAAGTAACCTTCTGCCAATCATTATCAAACAAAATACTAACCCATGATTCAAGACAAACTTTATGCCGGCAAGACGCTGGCCATCCTTTCAGGCGGTGGCGACACCCCGGCCATCAACTCCAGTATCGAATGCGTACGCAACCGCGCCTCCATGCTCGGTTTCAAAGTATATGGTATCCTTCGCGGCTGGAAGGGTCTGCTCGGCGATGGTGACCTTGTGGACCTCACCAACATCCCGTACGACGGCATCTATGGCGGCACCGGCCTGCTTTCGAGCCGTACCAACCCCTTCCCCAGCAAGAAAAATCCAGAGGATCGCTCACAGCAAATCCTCAGAAACATAGAGAGATACAAGATTGACGTGTTGGTGACCATCGGTGGTGACGACACCAACGGGGCGGCCAAGAAGATGTATGAGAAGTACGGCATTCCGGTCATCGGCTTCCCGAAAACCATCGACAACGACCTGCGCACCCGCACCATCCACCATTACAATGGCGAGGACAACGAAACGGTGCTTTGTCCCGGTTTCGCCTCTGCGGCCATGGCCATCAAGAAGCTCACCAGCAAGCTGCACACCACCAACGAGTCGCACCAGCGCATTATGGTGTTGGAGGTGATGGGCCGCGATGCAGGATGGCTCACCGGAACGGCCTCTTTCGGCGGGGCTCAGATCTCGCTCATCCCTGAGGTGCCCATGACCGCTGAGCGCAAGGATTTCTTCTTTGAATACGTGAAAGAACAGTATCTCCGCTCCCCCAAGCGCGAGCTCATCATTGCGGTGTCGGAAGGTGTGCGCTGGTGGAATGATGAGACCCAGCAGTTGGAGATGGTGTATGCCAGCTCCGACCTCGACGAGTATGGCCATCCGCGCTTCGGCGGCGTGAGCGGTGTCATCGCTTCCGAAATCAACCGCCGTATCGGCATCGAGGCTCGCGGACAGATCTCCGGCTACATTCCCCGCTCGGGAAAATGCTACGAGTACGACCGCCGGCTCACCTCCACCCTCGCCGACAAGGTCACCGACCTGCTGCTGCGCCAAGACTACGGCAAGATGCCGGTGATGAAAGACATCGTGCCTTACGATGAACTGGAAGAGTACCACACCACCGCCATCGACATGGGCAACATCGGCAATTTCCCACTGCCGGAAAGCTACTACGACGTCAACAACTTCCAATTCACCGACAAATACAACGACTTCCTCACCAACATCATCGGAAAGCCCTTCCGTATGGAGTTCAACCACATCTTCCCCACCGTTATTCCTGAAGACTTATAATACGCAACCATAACCATCCTCCCATGCAAAAAATCTGCTTTCATTTTCAGATCAGTCAGCCGTTCCGCTTGCGAACCTACCGGTTCTTCGACATCAACGTCCACCACGACTATTTCGACGAATTCCAGAACAGCTATTTGGTGAACCGTCTGGCCGAGCGCTGCTACCTGCCTGCCAACCGCCTCATCAAAGAACTCATTGAGAAATATCCTGGACAGATTGCCGTAAGCTACAGCATAGCAGGAAGTTCCATCAAACTTTTCCAAGAGTATTGTCCTGAAGTAATTGAAAGTTTCAAGGAATTGATTGGCACGGGCAGTGTGGAAATCACGGGCAGCACCTTCACGCACAGCATCGCATCGTTGTACAGCAAGAGTGCTTTTGCGGAACAGGTACGGCTGCAGGAAGCGTTGCTGGAGGAGGTTTTCGGGGTGAAGCCCACCACCTTCTGCAACACTGAGATGATCTATTCGGATGAGATTGGGGAATGGCTGTGGGAGTTGGGCTACCGCACCGTGCTGACGGAGGGTGCGAAGCACATTTTGGCATGGCGTTCGCCGGGGTATTTATACTGCAATCCGTTTCAGACCGACTTGAAGCTGATGCTCCGCAGTTATGCGCTGTGCGATGATATCACGCTGAGGTTCAATGATAAAGGATGGGATCAGTACCCGCTGACGGCCGACAAGTACTTGGGATTCCTGAAGGCGGTGCCGGCCGACGTGCCGCATATCAACTTTGCATTCGACTACGAGACCATTGGTGAGTATTACACCAAAGAGACGGGCATTTTCGACTTTTTCAGAGCGTTGTTCAGCCGCTTTGCGGAGTCGAGCGAGTACCAGATGATTATGCCGAAGTCGGTGGAGAATTCTGACGAGAAATACACCACGGTGAACATTCCGTGGGCCATTTCGGGCATGGGTGAAGAGAAGGACACCGAAGAGTGGGTGGGCAACGAGTTGCAGCAGGAGGCATTTGAGCAGCTGTTCAAGTTGGAGCCGTTGTACATGGAGTCGCGCAACGAGACGGCCAAGCTCAACTGGTTGCGGTTGCAGGCGGCCGACCACTTCAACTTTATGAGTTCCAAGTGGTTGAGTAAAAATTCTGTAAAGAGAAACTTTGATGTATATCCCTCCCCTTATCAGGCGTTCATCAACTATATGAATGTGTTGAATGATGTGAAAATTCAGCTAACTGAGGGGAGATAAAGGAGTTTCATTTTTTTGAAAAAAAATATGAAAAAGGCGTTGCAGATACAAGAAAAAGTTGTATTTTTGCAGCCTCAAACGAGAACGATGGGGCGTTAGCTCAGTTGGCTAGAGCGTTTGACTGGCAGTCAAGAGGTCGTGAGTTCGATTCTCATACGCTCCACTCTCAAAATCAAGCACTTGCAAGGAAACTTGTGAGTGCTTTTTCTTTACCGCCGAACATATTCCGAACATAAAATCAAAACAAACGTTTTCGTCGTTCAACTGTAAATAATCATTGAAAAGTATACCACGATAATAATCGAAAAGTATACCACCTTGGGACATACGAAATAGAATCAAAAAAATCATCCTTGCCTAAGGTTCCTGATTTTTCGTGTCTCTGGTACGATTGATCGATTTATATCGCTAATGATCCCCCCTCCCCTTCACAATCTTCTGCCAACCCACTACTTTTCCGGCCGCAATCAGATGGAGGATATAGATGCCGTCGGGATGGGCAGACAAATCGATAGTGTCCCCTTGTTTGTAGGAAAAGTTCTAGTTCGACGGGGGCATGTCGTCAATTTCATAATAGCCGTCGTTCGAGCCCTTCAAGCCTCAGTTGAAATGGGAATTCACGCCACTCCACTATTCCGGCTGGCCCATCCCCATGCCGCCGCCCTGGCTGGCTCTGCTCTCCAACTCCATCTTTCCGAAACGGAACGTGATGCCGGCGCTAATGGTGCGACTGACATATTTGGAGTTTGAAAAACTTTGGTAATACGGATTCTTGTTCTCGTTCTTGTCGACGTTCCAGTTGAAAATGTCGTTCACATTCAGATGCACCGAAATCTTGCGGTCGAGGAAGTCGGCACGCAAGCCACAGTTGATGCCATAGCGCGGCCTTGTGATAAAGAACAGGTCGACACTCTTGGAGTTATAGTATGCCGTGGCGTGAACTTCCAACACCTTCCACAACTTCGCCCAGAAATTGAGGCGAAAGCTGTAGCCGATGTTATCCACCTTGGTCGGTTTGCTGCCATTGCGGAAGTCGAATTCTGATTGGCTGTAATAGATATTCCCGTAAAAACGGATGTTCATGAACTCTTTCAGCCGGTAGGTCACATTCACCTCCCCTCCTGTGTTCATCGACTTGCCCACATTCAGCGGATAAGAGAAGGTGACAATACGCCCGAAAACATCACTGTAGGCCACATCGGTCAACGAACTGATCTCATCGTTGGAATGTTTGTAGTAAGCACTGATACCCACCGAACCGAATTTCTGGAAAAACTTGGTCCAGCCCGCCTCCACCGAATGGGTGAAGGTCTGCCTCAGGTCGGGATTGCCCGTACTGAAAGCGTCTTCCGTATAGCTGATGAACGTGCTGAGTTGGCTGGAACCCGGATTCTGCACCCGCCGCGTGTAACTCAAATTGAAGTTGTGCATCGACTCGGTGCGATAACTTAAGTGCAGCGAGGGATACAGACTCCAATAGGTCTTTTTCACATTGTCGGCCGGCGAGTTGAGAATGCGGTAATCGAAACCATCATATTCGCTGCGAAGACCACCTTTCAAAGTGAAATTGCCGAACTTGTGCTGGAGGGTGGCATAGGCAGAGAAACTATAATCACGATCTTCGGACTCTTTCAACCTCAACGAATCAATCTGATAGGTAGCGAGGCTGCCCGCTAATAGCGTGTCTTCTCGGCTTAAATACGACCAACTAGAATATGAACCACTGACCCCTACCGAAAGCTCGCCATTTTTATGATATGGATAGGTGTAATCCACACTACCATAAGTACTTCCACCTTGGCTTCCCCCTACCGATTTTTTGTCACGGTTCAGGTAGGGATGCGTGTCATACTCTCGTATGAAGGAACTATTACTTTTGTGATAATGCATGCTACCCCCAATGTCGGCACTGATTTTGTGTCCCTCTTTGGGGAATAAATGTTCGTAATAAATCCCAGCATAGCCGCCACCGCCCAAACTCCGATAGCCATCATCCGTTTTGTAGAAATAATCATCGGGATGATACAGATACTCGGAGCGCAAAGTATAACTTTGGCCAAATGATTTGCCCCACGACGGGTATCCGCCTGCCCAGAAGCTGATGCTGTTCAAGGAGTCGAACTGATAATCGCCGTTGAAGTACAATCCTCCCCACAACGAATGGCTGCGTTGCAAGCTGGATGCACACGCCACGGAGGAGGTGTCCATCTGCTCATTGAAACGGGTGGCCATCTGAATCGTGTTCGTCTTATAATACGAATAGTGGGTGGTGATGTAGAAATTGAGCGACAGCTTATCATTGCTCCAAACGTATGATAGCCACGGACTCACATCGGGCATTGAGGAGCCGTAAAGTCCGAAGCTGACGAAGCTGTTTTTCTTGATTTTGGAGGTGGTGATGATGTTGATAATGCCGCCGGTTCCTTTGGCGCTGTAACGTGCCGACGGGTTGGTGATGACCTCAATTCGTTCCAGCGCGTTG
>JAEEGI010024892.1_pt1 | contig 11641 bp, 10 predicted proteins | sample 8958751 | NCBI WGS metagenome assembly JAEEGI01 (sample SAMN16246545, study PRJNA631951) | gut metagenome | biome: gut microbiome; feature: rumen; material: KS-attached | host: Bos | place: Iran: Karaj | collected 2018-10 | reverse complement strand
TGGCTGGGTTCATTGCCGTGGGCATACTGGCCGATAAACGCCGAGGCATTGCCGTTAGTCTCACGGTTGGCGGTAGTGAGGCTGAAATTCTCATCTAATTTTTTCAGAAATGATTTTTTGCCACCCATGAGCTTGATGAATTGCTCGGGTGCATCAGGCACAAACCACAGGTATTGCCAGGCGTTCCCCTCAATAAAGCTGTTGTCCTCATAGCTGAGCGGGTCAAATGGCTCTGCCCATTGTCCGTTGTCGTCACGTGCTCTGAAGAACCCCGTTTTTTCATCATACAGGTTTTTGTAGTAAGTCGCCCTCTGGGCGAAGTGATGATAGTCGTCTTTGTGCCCCAGACACTCGGCAACGGCAGCGACGCACCAGTCGTCAAATGACTGCTCCAGTGTGATTGAAACCGAAGATCCTTGCCTGTTGCAGGGCATGTAGCCCAGTTTTTCCCAAAGGTCAAACGGCGAGTTGGTATGAGGCCTTGTGCTGCTCTCGACCATCGCTCGATAGGCTTTCTCAACATCGATGCCGGGCAGATCGGCGAGGATGGCGTCGGCGATGACCGGGATGGCATGGTTGCCTATCATGCAGTAGTTCTCTTGTCCCCACAGGTCCCAGATGGGCAGGTAGCCATAGGTGTCGTGATGCCGCACCATGTCGTTCACAAACTGTGCCGCCAGGTCGGGTTTGAGCAAGAGGTAAAGCGGATGCGCTGCGCGGAAGGTGTCCCACAGCGAGAATGTGGAGTGGTAACTCTGACCCTTGGGCATCTGGCGCACCTCGTAGTTGGTGTCCATGTATCGTCCATCGACATCACTCATGGTGTTAGGCTGCAACAACACGTGGTAAAGTCCGGTGTAGAAGATCTGCTTTTGCTCATCTGTGCCGTCGATATCGATGCATGACAGCTGCCGCTGCCACTCGTCGTGGGCTTGACGGACATATAGGTCAAAATCCCAGCCTGTTGCTTCGGCGGCGAGGTTGCGACGTGCTCCGTCGATATCGACCGCCGAGAGGGCGACCTTGACCGTCAATTGGCTATCACCTTCAGTGTCAAACGAAAGGGCGCAGCGCAGCGTGCGCCCGTTGATTACCGTAGCATCACCCACTGTGCGAGTGCCGTCCATGAACAGGTGCCCCGTGATGGGACTGGAAAATTCGGCGCGGAAATAGACTTTGCGCAGCTTGGCCCAGCCAGTGATGACTCGGTAGCCTTCCACCGTGTGATCATCGACAAGGCGGAGCTGGGCTTGGATGATGTCATAACTGCGGCGCCCGCTATAATAGGCTTGGCCGCGAAAGGTGGAGTGGTCCAGGTCAAGAATGACCTGTTGCGGCTTCCCTTGGGGAAAAGTATAGCGGTGGATGCCAGTACGGGTAGTAGCGCTGAGCTCGGCTTTTACTCCGCTTTCCTGAAGTACGACCATGTAGTATCCTGGACATGCCGCTTCTTGCTCGTGTGAAAAAGTCTGCCCGAAGTTGCCTGTTGCCAGATACTCTGGAGTCACATTCCAGGTCACTGGCATGAGCGAAACGTCAAACAGGTCAGTACAGCCCGTGCCGCTCAAGTGGGTGTGGGAGATGGCGTAGATGCTGTCACGGTTGTAGTCATAGCCAGAGCAGGGATCCCAGGTCACCATTTGTTCGGTGTCGGGACTCACCTGCACCATTCCCTGTGGCATCGTGGCTCCCGGGAACGTGCTGCCACTCAAGGCGCCAGTGGCATCGGTCTGCGTGCCGATAAACGGATTGACATATTGGGTGTAATCGGTTGTGGTGGCTTGGAGCAGCAATGTGCTCCACAGGGCTAAGAGTAAAATAGTCTGTTTCATATATCGATAGCGTAGCAGTTGGTTTCTCACATTTGTGGTGACAAAATTAAAAAAAAACCGCAGCTTTTTAGTAATTTTGCGCCAAATATTAAAAAATGTGACTTTATGGGACTGATTGACGATAGCAAACGCATCAACGAAATAGACATACAAGAGGAACGCGCCATCCTCGTGGGATTGATTACACCCCAGCAGGGCGAGGCCAAGACCAAGGAATACCTCGATGAACTGGAATTCCTTGCCGAGACGGCGGGTGCCACAACCGTACGCACATTCTTGCAGCGGTGTGACGGGCCGAACAGCACGTCCTACGTCGGCAAAGGCAAACTGGAAGAGATTGTCGCATATGTTGAGGAGAACGATATCAGCCTGGTCATCTTTGATGACGACCTCACGCCCAAGCAGATTGCTTTTATCGAAAAGGCCGTAAAGGTCAAGACGCTTGACCGCACAAGCCTCATCCTTGACATCTTCGCCAAGCGTGCCCAGACCGCCAGTGCCAAGATGCAGGTCGAGCTCGCTCAGTACCAGTACCTGCTACCGCGACTGACGGGCATGTGGACCCACCTTGAGAGGCAGCGAGGCGGTATCGGTATGCGTGGCCCCGGTGAGACGCAGATCGAGACCGACCGCCGTATTGTCAAGACCAAAATCTCGTTGCTCAAGGAGAAACTGGCCCAGCTCGACAAGCAGAAGACCACCCAGCGCAAGAACCGAGGAAAACTTACCCGCATCGCCCTCGTGGGCTATACTAACGTGGGTAAATCGACGTTGATGAACGTGCTTAGCAAGAGCGAGGTGTTTGCCGAGAACAAACTCTTTGCCACCCTTGACACGACAGTGCGCAAGGTCGTTATTGCCAACCTGCCCTTCCTGCTGACCGACACCGTCGGCTTTATCCGCAAGTTGCCTACCCACCTGGTGGAATCGTTCAAGAGCACCCTCGACGAGGTGCGCGACAGCGACATCCTCGTGCATGTGGTTGACATCTCGCATCCGCAGTTCGAGGAACAGATCGAGGTGGTTAACCGCACGCTGCAGGAGGTGTGTGACGCAGGAGACAAGGAGATGATCATGGTCTTCAACAAGATAGACCAGTTTACCTACACTCCCAAGGACGAGGACGACCTCACCCCGCGCCTGCGCGAGAATATCCCCTTGGAGGAATTGCAGGAGAGCTGGATGGCGCGCATGGGCGAAAACTGCGTTTTCATCAGTGCCAAGAAACAACAGAATATTGATGCCCTCAAGAAGTTGCTGTATAACAAGGCCAAGGCCGTCCACACCGCCCGCTTCCCCTATAACGACTTCCTCTATCAGACCTACGACGACCTTACTGATGAATAGCCAGAACTGATATGGAAAAGCAGTAAAGGATTTTGCTGATTTAAAAATAGGACATTATGATGGGCCTGTTTATTAGCTTATTGGTTTTTGGAGTAGGTTTCTTGCTCTTCCGCTATTTGGACAAGAAGTCTGATTTGTGGATTGACTCCAATAATAAGTATAAACGTGTATTGGGCTGGTGCCTGCTATTGCTGATTACGGTAGGTTTGGCGTTTTATCTGATTGTTACTCATGTGAAATCGTGTTCAACTGAGCATGAGTCAAATCAAAGTATAACAAAAACATTTTGAGTTTATGGCTAACCCGAAGAATAAACAAGAGTTGCTGGCATCCATGGGTGATGGATATGCCAAATTGTGCGAGCAAATCGCTAAAATGAGCGACGAGGAAAAGGCTAAGCCGTTTGATTTCGCTGCCGACCCCAAGAAATGTGGCGTGCGTTGGCAGTATGATCGTTGCCTGCGTGACTTGCTGATTCACCTGCACGAGTGGCAAGTGCTCTTGCGCGAGTTTGTTCAAAACATCTGTGAGGGGCACCCCAGGGACTATCTGCCCGATGAATATCGTCGCAACTATCACGAGATGGATAAAATGCTGGTAGAAAAGCATCAAAACACCCCGTTAGAGGAAGCCACAAGCCTCCTGCAACAGACTCAAGACGAGATGCTAGGCCTTGCCGATAGCTTCACTGAAGAGGAACTTTTCACCAAAGGCTACTACAAGAACACCTATACTACCACCATGGCGGCCTACTTCGTGAGCGTCACCACGAGCCCCTATGCTCAAGCGGTGAAACTGCTCAAGACCCACCAGAAGAATTGCAAGAAATGAGTTGTTAAGAACAGCCACAGATGTCTGAATAACAGAAAGATGATGCAAAAACCACTGATTTCGGAAATGAAACTATTTGCATTTGTGAATTTTTTATTTCATTGATATTCAGTGGATTGATTTGCCTTGTTTAGAGTTCAAAACCAAACTTTACACTTTTTAGCACACTAAATATCCCCTCTTCCAAAATAAATGAGTAATTTTGGCCGTTCTTAAAAACAACTGACTTAGAAAATCATCAGATAATGAGTATAAAAAATAAACTTTGTGTCGCCTTGGCGGCGATAACCTTTTGTGCACTTGGCATGACTGCCCAAAATTTACAGTCAGCCTCAGCTTACAGCAGAATGCATAGTGATCTTCTGGCCAAGCAGAATCGTGTGAAGGACCAGATCCGCGTGCAAGAAGCCCAGAAATACGCTTCAGACCTTTATGAGGAGTGCGAGCCCGAGCCCGATATTTACACCGAGGGCTGGGACAGCAATCTTGTTAACTGCTATAAGGATGCCAATGTACCTAACACCAAGGTGCTTGACGTTCGTCACTACGTGATGCCCATCAAGGGTAACTATGTGACTTCTCACTACGGCTACCGTCCTAAATTCGGTCGTACCCACAAGGGTGTTGACTTGCGTGCAGCAGTCGGTGATACCGTTTATTCGGCGTTCTCGGGCCGTGTACGCCTGACCCGCTTTGAGCGCGGTGGCTACGGTTTCTATGTGATTGTGCGTCACGAGAATGGTCTCGAGACGGTTTACGGTCACCTGTCACGCTTCCTGGTTAAGCCTGACCAGTATGTTAAGGCCGGTCAGCCTATCGCCTTAAGTGGTAACACAGGTCGCAGCACGGGTCCTCACCTGCATTTCGAGACACGTTTCATGGGTTACGCTATCAACCCTGAGGCTATCTTCGACTTTGGCAACCGTTGCACCCACACCGACAGCTACACCTTCTCAAAGAGCACTTACACCAAGGCTCGTGACTATTCTCCCAGCAACCGTTATGCTTCGGCCAAGAAATCTACCGAGGACAACAAGCAGACTTCAACAAAGCAATCGACTAAAAAGGAGCAGACTACTGCTTCCTCGACCAAGAAGTCAAGCAAGGAGAGCCGTGAGAAAAGCCGCTCGACCTATCAAGTGCGTCAGGGTGACAATCTGACGAAGATTGCTCAGAACAATGGTATTACAGTGGCACAACTCAAGAAACTTAACGGTCTTACCAGTGATAATGTCGAAGCAGGCAAAGTGCTTCGCGTTAAATAATCAAGATAGAAGTTACATGAACGAAGGCGGCCAAGCTACTGCAGTAGTTTGGCCGCCCTCATCTCATTTCGTCTCAAACCTAATTTTCTGTCAGATATCGGTAAACCGCGGTGAACTGTCTTCTGAACCGATCCTGGAACTTGTCGAGCTTACGGTCGAAGGTGTATCCCTGCGTTTGAGCTGACAGTTTTGTCACGCGGTTGCGGGTGATGCGTTGGATTTCGTAGGTGCTTATCGGATAATGACAGGTCACGTAATAGACATTTTGATCCTTGAAATGGCGTTTGGCAATGTCAGCACGGGTGACGTCACGGTCGGTCTTGAGTATGATGCGGTCACCTCCACGCAGGACGAGTGTCAGGCTATCGCCTTGGGAAACTTGAAGATGGCCTTCGTCATAGGTGACCTCAAGTGAAAACGACACCAGCCCGGCAGCATCTGTGGTGGCCGAGACAGCAAAGCGTGCAGTGTGGAAGTAATCGTCATACATCACTTCCTGTTGCGAGCACACATAACGCATACCATCGCCCTTGTAATGGTCGATGCTCACCTGAGCAGCCAGTGGCGACATGCCTGCCAACAGCACTAGTATTGTCCCGATTGTCCTTGTGCAAATCACGGCGCAAAAGTAGTACAAACCCGTGATATACCCAAATGCCGTGCCGTTAATCCCTTGTCATCCCCGTTGCCCAGACAAGAAAAAGGCGGGAACGCATCGTCCCCGCCTTCGATTCAGCTCACCGGCTCTGCTGGCCGGAAAAAGAAGATTACCTGTTCTGCTGGTTGAATGGAGAGAAGATGCCGTACAGGTTTGCGTTAATCTTGTCACACACAAGTTGGAATGCCTCTTCGCTATCACCAAATTTCACCTCGTCACCATTGATGATGACCAGGTTGCCCTTGTAGTCAGCGATCCAGTCCTCATAGCGCTTGTTCAGACCTTCCAGGTAGTCGAGACGCATGGTCTGCTCGTACTCGCGGCCACGTTTCTGAATCTGCTGCACCAGGTTGGGGATGGTTGAGCGGATGTAAATCATCAGGTCGGGCATCTTGACCAGTGACATCATCAATTCAAACAGGTCCTTGTAGTTGTTGAAGTCGCGGTCACTCATGTGGCCCTGACCGTGCAGGTTGGGCGCAAAGATGCAAGCATCCTCATAGATAGTGCGGTCCTGGATAATGTCGATGTCGCTCTGCGAGATTTCCACCACTTCCTTGAAACGTTTGTTCAGGAAGTAGATCTGCAGGTTGAATGACCAACGCGACATGTCGGCATAAAAGTCTTCCAGATAGGGATTGTTGTCAACGGGCTCAAAGCGCGGACTCCACCCGTAGTGCTTGGCAAGCAGCTTGGTCAAGGTGGTCTTGCCGCTGCCGATGTTTCCTGCTACTGCTATATGCATATCTTATCTAGTTTTAAGTTTTCAGTTTTAAGTTATCAGTTTTCAGGGCCTTAAGGTTGTTAGTCCAAGGGGCCGAAGATGCCGAACATTGTCGCATCGATTTTATCGACAATGGCGGCAAAGTCCTCAGGGTTGTTCTTATAGTCTATGTCGTCCACATCGATGACAAGTTTGCGGCCCTGATAGGTGTGCATCACAAACTCCTCATAGCGCTCATTCAAATTGGAGAGATACTGCAACGGCATCGTCTGCTCGTAGTCACGCCCGCGTTTGTGGATGTTGTCCACCAGGTGCGGCACGCTTGAGCGCAGGTAAATCATCAGGTCGGGCAAGCGAACAATGGTCATCATTTGCTCAAACAGTTCCATGTAGGTCTCAAAGTCGCGGTCATCCATGTTGCCCATGTCGTGGTTGTTGGCAGTGAAGATATACACGCCCTCAAAGATGCTTCGGTCCTGAATGATGGTCTTGTCGCTGGCATTGATGCCCAGGATGTCCTTGAAGCGTTGCTTTAGGAAGAACACTTCAAGGGCAAACGACCAGCGCTTGATGTCCTTGTAATAGTCGCTCAAGTAGGGGTTGTCCACCACAGGCTCCATAAACGGCTCCCAACCGTAATGCTTGGCAAGCATCTCGGCCAGTGTGGATTTACCGCTACCGATATTTCCTGCAATAACGATGTGCACGATTGTGAAATGATAGGTTGTTTTACAATTTACAAAGATACGCGTTTTTCATCAGTTTGCAAGGTGCCGTTGTAATAAAGTTATTAACAACCTGTCGACTGCCGAAAATATTTGGGCAAAAACACATGGGTTAGGAAAAAAATGTCTATTTTTGTGCCATTATTCGGGATAAGAGTAATGAAACAGAACTGGAGACCTGGAACCATGATATACCCGCTGCCCGCACTGTTGGTCAGTTGCGGGTCGTCACCCGAGGAATATAACGTCTTCACGGCGGCCTGGACGGGTACCATCTGCAGCGATCCAGCCATGTGTTATGTCTCCATACGGCCTGAACGGTACAGTCATGGAATCGTGGAACGCAACATGGCATTCACGCTCAATCTCACTAACCGGGAACTGGCCCGTGCCACAGACTGGTGCGGCGTGCGCTCGGGGCGAGACTTTGACAAGTGGCGTGAGATGGGGCTCACACCGGTCAAGAGTGAAACGGTCGCTGCCCCCTATATCGAGGAGGCCCCCGTGAGCATCGAGTGCCGTGTGCGCGACATCATGCGATTGGGCACCCACGACATGTTCATTGCCGAGGTGATGAACGTCATCGCCGATGAACGATTTATCGACAAGGAGACCGGAGCCCTAGACCTCAAAGCGGCCGATCTCATTACCTACTGCCACGGGCATTATTATGCTTTGGGCGAGGAATTAGGCCATTTTGGCTGGACTGTGCGCAAGAAACCGAAAACAAAAGACTGAAATATCTTTATACATTAAACTTTAACCATTAACCATTAAACAAAAAATCAATGGAACGAGACAAAGTGATTTTTGACATCATCGAGCGTGAACATCAGCGTCAGCAACACGGCATTGAGCTCATCGCCAGTGAAAACTTCGTGAGCGACCAGGTTATGCAGGCCATGGGCAGCTGCCTGACCAACAAGTATGCCGAGGGTTATCCCGGCCACCGCTACTATGGCGGTTGCCAGTGCGTTGACGAGAGCGAGAACGTCGCCATCGATCGCCTGAAAGAGATTTTCGGAGCTGAGTATGCCAACGTGCAGCCCCACTCGGGTGCTCAGGCCAACATGGCCGTCTTCATGGCTTGCCTCAAGCCCGGCGACAAGTTCATGGGCCTGAACCTTGCTCACGGCGGTCACCTCTCACACGGTAGCCCCGTTAACTTCTCGGGTCTGATGTTCGAAGCTTGTGAATATAACGTAACCCCTGACACCAACCTGGTGGACTATGACCAGATGGAAGAGGTGGCTCAGCGCGAGCATCCCAAGCTGATCGTCGGTGGCGCCAGCGCCTACAGCCGCGAGTGGGACTACGAGCGCATGCGCAAGATTGCCGACAGCGTGGGCGCACTCCTCATGATCGACATGGCTCACCCCGCCGGCCTCATCGCTGCAGGTCTGTTGAATAACCCCTTGAAGTATGCCCACATCGTGACCAGCACCACCCACAAGACCCTGCGCGGTCCCCGTGGCGGTATCATCCTGCTGGGTAAGGACTTCGACAACCCCTGGGGCAAGACCACCAAGAAGGGCGTCATCCGCAAGATGTCGTCGCTGCTCGACAGCGCCGTCTTCCCCGGCGTGCAGGGCGGTCCCCTCGAGCACGTGATTGCCGCTAAGGCTGTCGCCTTCGGCGAGATCCTCCAGCCCTCCTTCAAGGACTACGCCATCCAGGTACGCACCAACGCTGCCGCTATGGCCCAGGCCCTCATCGACAAGGGTTACAAGATCTGCTCGGGCGGTACCGACAACCACTGCATGCTGGTTGACCTGCGCACCAAGTATCCCGAGTTGACCGGAAAGGTGGCCGAGGCTGCCCTCGTTGCTGCCGACATCACCGTCAACAAGAACATGGTTCCCTTCGACGACCGCAGCGCCTTCCAGACCAGCGGTCTGCGTCTGGGCACTCCCGCCATCACCACCCGTGGCCTCAAGGAGGACAAGATGGGCGACATCGTCGAGCTCATCGACACCGTTCTGCGTGCCCCCGAGGACGAGGCCGTAATCGCTGCCGTTCGTGGCAAGGTCAACGACATGATGAAGGACTATCCCATGTTCGCATGGTAAAGATTTAAGTTGGGCAAGTGCTCAACTTAAAATAAGCATTTAAGATTTAGCGTTTTGAGAGCATCCGCTTTTCGATAGACGGAGAGTGGATGCTTTCTGTACGTTATGTTCTATCCGTCATCCCCGCTATCACCGTCATTCCCGTTCTCACCGTTTTTTCCGTTTAATCCGTTAACCCCGCTGGCAATTTTAGCGGTTTATTCAACATTTTCTTTTTAAATTTGACTATTTTTACTATTTTTGCAACATAATAACTTAATAAATCATCGCTTATGAAAAAAAACTATCTTCTCAAGGCAATTGCCCTGGTGGCCTGCCTGCTATCCGCAGCGAACACAAGTGCTGTTGTTTATGACCTGTATGTCGCTGGTGTTCAAGTAAACGATGCCAACCGATATAACGTGCTAGGCGACGGTACGGTGGCTTATAACCCCAACACCCGCACGCTTACACTGAACGAAGCCAACATCACAGCCCACCAGTCAACGGGTATCACCGTGGGTGATTGGTTTGATAACGCTGGATGTACGATCAAGCTCATGGGTCACAACACGATTGCTTCTGATGATTACGGTATTAAAGCATGTAAATCAACTATCATTACTGGTAGCGGCTCTCTCGATATGGATAATGGTATCCGTGTCATGAGTGGTGCGCCGATGGTTATCGAAGGCGGTTGCTCCATTTACGCAGTTGGTGTCTCTGGGAGCGGGACTGAAACGCTCACCGTGAATGGTGCCGACACCCAGGTAAAACTTTCCTTCTCGATGAGTGGTTTAGCCAGTTTGACGCTGAATGACGGACTAGCTATCATTCTGCCCCAGGGTGGATATTATGACACGTTCATGGGGCAAATGAAGAATGCCGACGGCACCCGTTGCACGACAGGAGTGCTCATCTGCTCACCCATGCGCGGTGACGTGAATGTCGATGGCGCCGTCAACATCGCCGACGTCACCGCCCTTATTGACTACCTGCTGAACGGTGATTACAGCAACGTCAGCCTCTCGAATGCAGACTGCAACAAAGACGACTTTGTCAACATTGCCGATGTCACCTCATTAATCGACTACCTGCTAAGCGGAGCTTGGCCTTCAGATGATTTATTGATCACGGTCAATGGGGTTACATTTAAGATGGTGGCCGTCGAAGGAGGTACTTTCACAATGGGTGCAACAGCCGAGCAAGGAAGTGATGCATATAGCAATGAAAGTCCTGCTCACCAGGTAACACTTTCAAATTATTATTTAGGTGAGACCGAGGTGACTCAGGCTTTATGGGTAGCTGTGATGGGCAGTAATCCGAGCAATTACACTGGGGATCTGAATCGCCCTGTGGAGATGGTTTCATGGAATATGTGCCAGGATTTTATCACTCAACTGAATCAACTGTCAGGAAAGCAGTTCCGATTACCCACCGAGGCTGAATGGGAATATGCTGCACGTGGTGGCAACAAGAGTAGAGGTTACAAATATGCAGGAGGTGATAATGTTGATGATGTGGCTTGGTATAGTGGTAATGCTGGTGCCACGACACATCCTGTGGGTATGAAAATGCCGAACGAGTTAAGTCTTTACGATATGTCCGGAAATGTAATTGAATGGTGCCAGGATTGGTTTGGCAGTTACAGCAGTGAAGCGCAGACGAATCCAACAGGTCCTGAATCGGGCAATTACCGCGCATACCGTAATGGAAGCATTCTTATGGGCAATAGATATTGCAGGGTATCTTATAGATATTACAATATGTCTTCTAATATGTATAAAGATATTGGCTTGCGACTAGCCCTCTAATTCCCTGAAAGAAAAACTGTTATAATGATTTATTGTGGAGTGCCCGAAAATTGCCGGGTACTCCACTGTTCGTTACAGCAGTCAGGTCACTGCGAGATGTCCTGCGCTATGTCATCCCGTTCTTTCCGTATTCTCCGTCTAATCCGTTAGGCCCGCTAGCAATTTCTGCGGTTTTGTTGTCATTTTCTTTCTAAATTTGACTATTTTTACTATTTTTGCAACAAAATAATAATTTAGTAAATCATCGCTTATGAAAAAAATCTATCTCTTTAAGGCGATTGCCCTAGTGGCGATTCTCACTTGCGCGTTGAGCGCCAGCGCTGCAACCACAACTTTCACGAAGAATGGCATCACCTACCAGTTGACGACCTACTCTGACGACAGTGGTGTTCTCTCC
>JAEEGI010024890.1_pt1 | contig 11642 bp, 9 predicted proteins | sample 8958751 | NCBI WGS metagenome assembly JAEEGI01 (sample SAMN16246545, study PRJNA631951) | gut metagenome | biome: gut microbiome; feature: rumen; material: KS-attached | host: Bos | place: Iran: Karaj | collected 2018-10 | reverse complement strand
GCTTACCGACAGCTTTGTTTCCGAGGAACTTACCCGTCTTAAATCAAACGGCGAAGGACTGTTGAAAGTGTGCATGCTGGCATACGTTAAGTATTATTCGGAAAACCCCGGTGAGGTCGACGACACGGTCAGGGGATACATTAAAGAGTTTCTTGGATACCTTATCGATGACGGAATATACTTCTCGTACTTTAAAGAGTTCATGGAGCAGGGAGTCGAAGAGATAAACCGCTTTACGGACAAGACCTTTGTGGAGTACAAGACGGAGCCCGGAAGGCGTGTGTTCATCCACTACATCATCGAGTGCGACGACGATTCGGGATCGGATTACATCACCGCCGAGATGCCCGATATGTACGGCGGACTTCATTCGATGCCTTTTGTGCTTTTCTTCGGCGAGAACCTTCTTTACTACATCACCGAGGAAACAAACGGAGAGGAACAGTTAACCGAGTCCGGAAACATCACGAAGAGCGATATTTCTTCGGATATCAAGACAAGCCGATTCTCCGAGATAAACGACATAGTCATTTCGCATACCTTAAGTGATTACGATGCTCTTGAGCATCTGATCTACGATTACAGGCGAAAAGATTTCCTGATAGACAAATTATTTACGATGAAATAAGGGGCAGTTTTAAGTAAATGGAACCTTTGGACAAGGAAGTAAAAAGAAAAAGCAAAGAATATGCCGTAGGCATCGATATAACGGATTCTTTTGCGCAGATTAGCGTGGGAGCCGTCGATACCGACGGTGTTGAAACCATGTCCGTAAATATGGGAAAAACAGACTTTCTTGTGCCTACCGCGCTCTTTAAACGAAGCGAGGTCAACCAGTGGTTTGCCGGTTTTGATGCCCTTAAATACAAAGAAACGGAAGGCTATTTCATCGATAAACTGGTTTCAAAGGCAAGAGCGAACGAGATCGTAACGGTGGGAACCGAGGAGTTTAAACCCTCGGCGCTTATGGCGTTGTTCTTAAAACGTCTTCTTACTCTTGCGGGAAGAGTAACTCCCCTTTCAGGCATCGTTTCAATAATGATCACCGTGGATATTCTTGACGGAACACTCATAAACGTGTTAAACGAAGCAGTATCGTCACTTTCGGTCAAATCTGCTCAGGTTCATTTCCAGAATCATATGGAGAGCTTTTATAACTATATGCTCTATCAGCCAAGAGATCTTTGGAACAGAGACGTGGTATTAATAGATTCCACCGGGGAGTACATAAAGAGTCTTCGTATGGAGTGTAACAAGAACACGACTCCCATAGTGGCATTCATAGATTCTCATGAAGATCTGGAACTTAAGAGCGAAGATTATGATGAACCCGGATATCCCGGCAAATTCACCGCATTTACCGAATCCATAGTTGAAGGACATATGATATCCTCCATCTATTTAATAGGCGATTCCTTTAAATACGAATGGTGCAAGGAGGGCATATCGTTCCTTTGCAAAAAGGGAAGAGTATTCCAGGGTAACAACCTGTTTTCAAAGGGAGCATGTTACGGAGCAAAGAATCTCGTAAGCCCTTCAATCCTAAGCAGCGGATACGTGTTCCTCGGAAACGACAAACTTAAGTCAAATGTCGGCATCAATGTACTTAAAAGAGGCGAGAACGCATACATGCCTTTACTTGACGGCGGCATAAACTGGTTTGACGCTCACAAAGAATGTGATATCATCCTTAATCAGGGCAACAAAATTACACTTATAGTAACACCCCTCACGGGAAAAAATCCCGAGATGGTTGACATAACACTGGGAGATCTTCCGAAACGTCCTCCCAAGACTACAAGACTTAACGTAAAAGTGAGGATGCAGTCCGAAAACCGTATGCAGGTTACGATAAAAGATCTCGGTTTCGGAGAACTCTTCCCCGCGGCAAACATAGAATGGAATGAGGTGATAAGCGTATGAACCGAGTACTCATGTGCATCGGCGAATATGCCGAGACACCTTACTATATCGAAAAAGTATATGTTAACGTTTATTCGGCCGAAGAGCTTTGCTATGTGATTTACGAGAATGCGTTCCTTCTGGATAAGGACATACTCGATCGCAAACTTACCGATTGGATAGACAAGCAGCTTAAGCTTCACGATCTCGCCAGAGACCTTATAGTGCTTATAAACCAGAATGCGTCTGCAGCCGCTTTTGCAGGAACGATCCTTTCTTACGTGGGTTTCTATTCCAAGGACGAGATCTCAAGAGTCGAGAGCATCTTAAGGATGAATGTCTCGATGAACGTTTTTGAGAAGTGGAAGGCAAAGGCTGATTTCCTTGTGGAGAACAGACATTTTGTTCTTGCCATAAGCGAATATGAAAAGCTCCTTAAGTCGCTTCCCGACAACGAGACCGCATTGCAGGCCAACATATACAACAATCTGGGTATCGCATATTTGAAGCTATATCTTTTCGATTCGGCAGAGAAATGTTTTATGAGTTCCTATGAGACGGATAACAATGAAGAGGCTTACAGAAATTATCTTACCGTAAAGAGATTGAGCCTTTCAGACGACGACTACATAAGACTCATTGCCGAGGAAGAAAGAGCATATAAGACGTCCATCCTTATAGAAACGGATATGGATGAGGCGACAAAGGCATTTGAACTTAGCGACGCCGCACTTGAATTAAAAGATATTTACGCTCTTAAGAATACCAATGAAAGCAGCAGATACTACGACAGTTTATTGAAGCTTACCGAGGAACTTAAGGACGATTACAGGGATATAGTTCTGGAGGCAGCAAAGCAGGACAATCCCGAGGAAGAGTAAATGGGATTTTTAAAGAATCTTTTCAGTCGAAAAATTGAATATGATGACGACTATTTCGATTACGACAGCGAATACGAAAATCCCGATTGGGACCGTACCGACAAACGTGAGCCGATTGATTTAAGCGACGTCAACATGATGGAAGATTACATCAGAAACTGTCTTTCACAGATAAGCGATGCGTCAAAAGAAATGGACAGGCTCACAAAAGAGTACGATGCCGTTTCCTGTCAGCTTAAAGATCTTGAAGAAGTCGAAGAGATACCGGTAAAAGACAAAGCAAAGATTGAAACTCTCGCAAACGATATAAGACGGCTCAGAAAAGAACACGATGCATACGTGCTAAAAGAAAGCGCCATGACGGACAGAGAGTACAAACTTGTTGAGTCCATCGAAGACGATATCGCTGAAGCGGTTAAGAAGCTGGAAAAAGAAGAGGATTTAAGAAAGAGGATAAAGCAGGATCTTCGAAGGCTCGACAGAGAGAAGCATGCTTACACTTACAGAAAGAGCGAGCTTGAGCAGGGGCTTGCGAATTTGAGGGGTACGGCGTTTGTGGCCCTTGGCGCGGCAGCGGTGCTGGTAGTCATCCTGATCCTTTTGCAGACGATACTCAAACTGGACGTTACGTTAGGGTACTTCGGAGCCGCAATGCTTCTTTCTATCGCATTAACGTTCATATTTGTAAAGTTTAAAGACGATACCCTTGAAAAAGTCAGAGTATCAAACACGATAAACGGACTCATTTTGCTTGAGAACAAAGTAAAGATAAGATACGTAAACAATAAGAATCTTTTGGACTACATGTGCCTTAAGTATGGCGTCAATGATTCTGATGAATTGGACGATCTCCATGACAGATTTTTGCAGGAAAGGGAGCAGAGAGAGCAGTTTAAGGCAACAGAAAAGAGCCTTGACAGTAGTCAGAAACAGCTGATGCAGTTACTTAGAAGACTGCGCATCAACGATCCGGAGATATGGATCCATCAGCTTTCAGCCATTTTCAAGCCGGAAGATGCTGAAAAGATCAGACGGGATCTTGTGGTCCAGAGACAGTCCTTGAGAAAGAGAATGGATTACAACAGGGATGTGGTTGCAGGAGGCGCCAAAGCGGAAATAGAACTTCTTGCAAAAGAGTACCCTGAATATACCAACGAGATACTGGATATGGTGTCTCGCTATGAAGAAAAATATCCTATGAGTTAACGAGCCACTTGGGAGTCACTGGGGACGTATAAGATTGACTCATTGCGTGCAATGAGTCAATTTGATACGTCCCCAGTGACTCATTTTTCCATATTATATGTAAAAAATTATTGTCAGAGGTATAAGAATAGTGTTAGGATGTTACTGTTCAATTGCCGATAAAGGCATTTGGGTATGGAGGATTTTTACCAAGTGGCAGAAAGATTCAAAAACACTGTTAGTGACAAACTAGGGGAAGAGTGCGGAGTCTTTGGCATGTATGACTTCGATGACGGCGATGTTGCCAGCTCTATTTACTATGGGCTTTTGGCGTTGCAACATCGAGGACAGGAGAGCTGCGGTATTGCAGTAAGCGAGACCTATGGTCCTAAAGGCAAGGTACAGGCTCATAAAGATATGGGGCTTGTTAATGAGGCTTTTGACCATGACAGGATCGAGAGCTTAAAGGGCAATATCGGTGTGGGACATGTGCGATATTCCACTGCCGGCAGCAGTACCAGAGAAAATGCACAACCGCTTGTTTTGAACTATGTCAAGGGTACCTTGGGCATGGCTCATAACGGCAATCTTATCAACGCTGTAGAGCTTAGGGAAGAACTGGCTTATACAGGCGCTATTTTCCAAACAACTATTGATTCTGAAGTTATCGCATATTATATAGCCCGTCAGAGGCTAGTATCTAATACTGTTGAAGAAGCAGTCGGACGCGCCATGGACAAGATCAAAGGTGCTTACGCACTTGTTGTCATGTCTCCACGTAAACTTATCGGCGCACGTGATCCATTCGGTTTTAAACCATTATGTATAGGTAAAAGAGATAATTGCTATGTTCTCGCAAGTGAATCTTGTGCTCTTGATACTATTGGAGCAGAGTTTATAAGAGATGTACTTCCGGGAGAGGTAGTTACTATTTCGCCTGAATTTGGCATCAAATCTGATACCAGCAGGTGCATCGATCATAATAAGCATGGACATTGTATTTTTGAGTATATCTATTTTTCAAGACCGGATAGTATCATTGATGAAGTGAGTGTTTATAATGCCAGGATCAAGGCAGGAAGATTTCTTGCAATGGATTCACCTGTTGACGCAGACCTTGTAGTAGGCGTACCTGAATCAGGTAACGTGGCAGCACTTGGATATTCGATGGAATCAGGAATTCCATATGGTCAGGCCTTTGTCAAAAATGGTTATATAGGCAGAACCTTTATCAAACCGGGACAGAAGAGCCGTGAGAGCAGCGTACAGGTCAAATTAAATCCTTTAAGAGAAGCAGTCAAAGGCAAGAGAGTCATCATGATAGATGATTCCATTGTAAGAGGAACTACTTCTGACAGGATCATCAATATGCTCAGGGAAGCAGGAGCAAAAGAAGTCCACATGAGAGTAAGCTCACCGCCATTTTTATGGCCATGTTACTTTGGAATAGATGTCCCTGCAAGAGAGCAGCTTATAGCTTATAATCATTCTGTTGAGGATATCCGCAAGATCATAGGAGCTGATTCTCTTGGTTATCTGCAGCTTAACAGATTACCGGAACTGGTTGATGATAAATTCAAGATATGTACCGGTTGCTTTACCGGAAAATATCCACTTGATCCGCCAGAAGAAGACATTCGAGGCGAGTTTGAGGAGTAATGATAATTTTAAGATAAAACATTTTTGAAGGAGAAATAAAATGAGTACAGATCGCTACAGCAGCCCATTATCAGAAAGATATGCAAGTAAGGAAATGCAGTACATTTTTTCACAGGATATGAAGTTCAGAACCTGGAGAAAGCTCTGGATCGCCCTTGCAGAAGTTGAGAAGGAACTTGGACTTAATATTACTCAGGAGCAGATTGATGAATTAAAAGAGCATCAGGATGATATCAATTATGATGTTGCCAGAGCAAGAGAAAAGGAAGTTCGTCATGATGTAATGAGCCACGTATATGCTTATGGTGTACAGTGCCCTAAGGCAAAAGGTATCATCCATCTTGGTGCAACAAGCTGCTATGTAGGAGACAACACAGATGTTATAATAATGACTGAAGCTTTAAAACTTGTTCGTAGAAAGCTAGTCAATGTTATTGCTGAGCTTTCTAATTTTGCTGAGAAATATAAGGCACAGCCTACACTTGGATTTACACATTTCCAGCCTGCACAGCCTACTACAGTTGGTAAGAGAGCAACTCTCTGGCTCCAGGATTTTGTTATTGATCTTGAAGATCTCGATTATGTACTTGATAATATGAAACTTCTTGGATCAAAGGGCACAACAGGTACTCAGGCTTCTTTCCTTGAACTTTTTGATGGAGACCTTACCAAGGTTGACAAGCTTGATCCAATGATTGCTGAAAAAATGGGATTTAAGAACTGCATGGCTGTTTCAGGACAGACATACAGCCGTAAGATCGATATGAAGGTGAGCAACGTTCTTGCCGGAATCGCATCTACAGCTACCAAGATGGCAACAGATATCAGACTTTTACAGCACCTTAAAGAGGTAGAAGAGCCATTTGAAAAGAGCCAGATCGGTTCATCAGCTATGGCTTATAAGCGCAATCCTATGAGAAGTGAGCGTATCTGTTCTCTTTCAAGATATGTGATCGTGGATACTTTAAATCCTGCTATCACAGAGTGCTCACAGTGGTTTGAGCGTACACTTGATGATTCTGCCAATAAGAGATTGTCAATTCCTGAAGGATTCCTTGCAACAGATGGTATCCTTGATCTGTGTCTGAACGTAGTTGACGGACTTGTTGTATATCCTAAGGTTATTGAGAAGCACATGATGGCAGAGCTTCCATTTATGGCTACTGAGAATATCATGATGGATGCTGTAAAAGCAGGTGGAGACAGACAGGAACTTCATGAGAGAATCCGTGAATTGTCTATGGAAGCCGGAAAGACAGTTAAGGTAGAGGGTAAAGACAACAACCTTCTTGAACTTATTGCTGCTGATCCTGCATTCCACCTTACTCTTGAGCAGCTTCAGAAATCAATGGATCCTTCTAAATATGTAGGATGCAGTGTACATCAGGTTGAGAAGTTTATCAGTGAGGTAGTTGCTCCTATTCTTGAGGCAAATAAGGACATACTTGGAGAAAAAGCTGAAATAAATGTTTAATTTTGGAGGATGTTATGGCGGGGTTTGATAACATTCTGGATGAAGTTGCAAAAGATTTTTTTGGAACCAATGCAGATAAGTACAGAGAAAGTATGATGTCAGATGATCTTAGAAAGATGGCTGATAAGCTTGACAACGCGGGGGCAGACTACTCTGTACAGAAAAAAGATGAAATACCGGAGGCGCTTAAAAAAGCTACTGAGGCTCTGGATGAACTGGATCAGCTGACTATCAACAGCACTTGGAATAATAAAGCCAATGTTGCTGATGGTAGCAGTGAACCAAATAGTCAGACTGATGAAGCTGTACAGGATACTGAAGAACAGGCAAGCCAGGAGGCGGCAGAGACCGCTGAAGAGGCAGAGCCTGAGAAATCAGGCATGGAGCAGCTGGATGAACTTATAGGCCTTGATAATATCAAAGAGGATGTAAAAGAACTTGTAAGCTTTGTTAAAGTTCAGAAACTCCGTAAGGATAAGGGTAATAAGACAGTTCCAGTGTCACTTCACCTTGTTTTTAATGGTAATCCGGGTACAGGTAAAACTACTATTGCAAGAATATTAGCCAAACTGTATAAGGAAATCGGTATTTTATCTAAAGGACAGCTTGTGGAAGTGGATAGATCCGGTCTTGTGGCAGGATTTGTGGGACAGACTGCAACCAAGACTCAGGAAAAGATCCAGGAAGCAATGGGTGGCATTCTCTTTATTGATGAAGCCTACACCCTGGCCAAGGATGGCAATGATTTTGGACAGGAAGCTATAGATACTATCCTGAAGGCTATGGAAGACAACAGAGACGATTTTATTGTTATTGTTGCCGGTTATACAGAGCCTATGGAGAAATTTATCTCAAGTAACCCTGGTCTGAAGTCAAGATTTAACAAGTATATCAATTTTCCTGATTATTCAGTTGAAGAACTTATCAGGATATTTGATATGAACTGCAGTAAATATGGTTATCTGTTAAGTGATGAAGCCAGAGAATGTATTGACAGTATCATTGCGTATAAGATTGAGCATAAGGATGACAATTTTGCCAATGCCCGTGAGATAAGAAATCTGTTTGAAGGAATCATAACAAATCAGGCTACAAGAGTAGCTGAGATAGAAGAACCTACAGATGAACAGCTCAATACAATTGAAAAGGCTGACATGGAAGAGTTTATGGCAGGAATAGGTGAAGAAGATGCAGATAATGGCGATTCAGAGGAAGATATCGCTGATTAATCTGACTGTATCTTAGAGAGGAGTATGGTATGGGAGATACATTAGCAAAAGTAAATATGGCGAATGATTTAAGGATTTTACCGGTAGCAGACACAGAGTTTAAGTCTTACGGTCGTGTCCTTACAGGCTACAATTTTGACAATTTAATAAATTACATGAAGGGTAATACGGAGATTCCGGCAGAAGGCAATATTTATGTGCCTTCAGTTGCACATATGGAAACTGATCCTGTTACTACAACAGTTAAGAATGCTCTTTATGGAGGAATGGATATTCAGATAGGTTACTGCAATGGTAGAAATAAAACCTATAATGGATTTGAATACCACAAGGGCAGTGAGATCAATATTGCTGTAACTGATTTCATGCTTGTTTTAGGACATACATGGGATATGAAGGTTGATAATAATGATGCTCTTTCATATCATGCAGATAAAGCTCAGGTATTCTATGTTCCACAGGGATGTGCTATTGAGCTGTTCCAGACTACACTTCATTTTTCACCTTGTACAGTAAGTGACGATGGCTTCAAGGCTGTAGTTATCCTTCCAAGGGGCACTAATACACCTCTTCCTGAGAGAGAAGTGGTTGATGACCCTGAGAAAAAGATATTATTCATGCGAAACAAGTGGCTGGTTGTCCATCCTGAACAAAAGGGGCTTGTCGATCAGGGAGCTTATCCTGGTATGATAGGTGAAAATAAAGAGTTAAAGTATTATTAATTTAAAGGGTTAAAGCTGATTCTATTATATAAATCAATGTTTTTTGATGATTTTAGGGACGAAAAACGAAAGAAAAGTCCATTGAAAATCAAAGAAAAACATTGATTTTTTTTATCAATTATTATAGTATTATAAGGCTCTGTCATTTTGTTATTTTTAAATAAATGATATTTTGGTATAATTAAAACGATAATTGAGCAACTACAATATTATTTGAGGTTATAAGATGGAAATACGAATTGAGAATCTTACAAAAGCTTATGGTGACTTTAAAGCAGTTGATAACATGACATTGACTGTAGAAGATGGTAAACTCGTAGGATTACTGGGACCTTCAGGTTGCGGTAAGTCAACTACATTATTCATGCTTGCAGGCTTAACAGAGTCTACAAGTGGACATATCTTTTTCGGAGATAAGGATGTGACAAAGGTCGCTCCAGAAGATAGAGAGATTGGTCTGGTATTCCAGAACTATGCATTATATCCTCATATGACAGTTGAAGATAATATTACATTCCCATTGATCAACCGTAAGGTTAAGAAACAGGAAGCAAGAGAGATGGCTTATGAGATGGCTAAGCTCGTTCAGATTGAGAATCTTATGAAACGTAGACCATCAGCTCTTTCAGGTGGTCAGCAGCAGCGTGTTGCCATTGCAAGAGCCCTTGTTAAAAAGCCTGAAGTTCTTCTTCTTGATGAGCCATTATCAAACCTTGATGCCAAGCTTCGTGTAGAGACAAGAGAAGAAATCAGACGTATCCAGCAGGAAGTTGGTATCACAACAATCTTCGTTACACACGATCAGGAAGAGGCTATGAGTATCTCTGATAAGATCGCAGTTATGAAGACTGGTGTGGTTCAGCAGTATGAAGTTCCACAGAACATGTATCTTAATCCTGTTAATAAATTTGTTGCTTCATTCCTTGGTACTCCAGAGATCAACCTTCTTGATGTTGAGATCAAGGGTGGTCGTATAATGGCTGGCGACATCTGCCTTCGTGAAGGTGTTTCAGTTGCTGATGGCAAGTACACAGCTGGTATCCGTCCAGAGAGCTTCAAGATCGTAGAAGAAGGCGGCAATGCATTTAAGGTTAAGGCTGTTAGAATGACAGGCCGTGACCTTCTGATCCACTTTGATGTTGCAGGTAAAGACATCCGTACACTTGCTCATTCTGAGCTTCAGATTGAAACTGGTGATGAGATCAGACTTAATGTCAGATATGATCAGCTTATGCTGTTTGATGCTAATGACATAATGATTGGAAAGTTTTAATTGGGGTTTGAATCATGGAAAAAAAGAGTGTTAAAGGTTGGATATATATTTTACCTTCAGTTTTGATCATGTGTGTATTTACACTGTATCCTCTTATAAGAGCTATTCTCATGAGTTTTTCTGAGAACTACAGCCTTATCAAGGGAACAGGAACAGCTTTTGGTCTTGGTAACTACCAGGAACTGTTTACAGATAAGTATTTCCTTAAGGCTATTCGCAATACATCAATTTATGTTGTATTCGTTGTGCCTCTTTCAATTACATTTTCACTTATAATTGCCGTTCTTATCAATAACTCCGGCAAATTAAAGGGACTGTTCCAGACAGTATACTTCCTTCCATACGTTACCAGCGTTATTGCTATCGGTATTGTTTGGAGATGGATCTACAACAGCCAGTATGGACTTTTAAACTATTTCCTTGGATTGTTTGGTATTAGCCCTATCGGATGGCTCAATGAGACACAGTATTCTCTTCCGGCACTTATCATTTTCAGTATTTGGAAGAGTATGGCGTTTGATATTCTGATATTCCTTGCTGGTCTTCAGACTATCTCAAAAGATGTTTATGATGCAGCCAAGGTTGATTCAACACCAGCTTGGCGTGTATTTTTCAGAATCACAGTACCTGGTATTGCTCCAATGATCGCTTATGCATTTATCATGGGTATTATCAGTGCATTTAAGGTTTATAACGAAGTATTCTCTCTGTTTAAGGGAAGTGCAGGTCCTGCTAATAGCGCTATAACAGTTGTTTATTACATTTACGATCAGTTCTATAACAACTTCAACTATGGTGTAGCAGCTGCAGCCGCTGTAGTATTGTTCCTTATCATCTTAGGACTCACAATGCTCCAGAGAGGTATCAGCAGACTTGTTAAAAACAAAAACAGTTAATATTGTTTAGTATTACTTAAAGAGAAACGGATAAAGTTATGAATAAAACATCAACTAAGATCAAAAAAATAATTGGTTCGATCATAAAATATTTAATTCTTACTCTTGGAGCATTATTTACAATCCTTCCATTTGTATGGATGATCCTGTCTTCACTTAAGACTTCAAGTGAGATCGTTATGGCACCACCTACATTTTTCCCAGCGGTGCCACAGTGGTCAAACTATGTTAAGGCTTGGAATACAGCTCCATTTGCAAGATATCTTCTTAATACTGTTATAATAACACTCTGCAGTACATGCGGTGTTATTGTAACAACTATTCTTTCAGCATTTGCGTTTTCAAGACTTAATTTCCCGGGAAAGAAGCTTGTGTTCTCACTGTTTTTGTCAACACTTATGATTCCTGGTGAAATGCTTAT
>JAEEGI010024888.1_pt1 | contig 11642 bp, 9 predicted proteins | sample 8958751 | NCBI WGS metagenome assembly JAEEGI01 (sample SAMN16246545, study PRJNA631951) | gut metagenome | biome: gut microbiome; feature: rumen; material: KS-attached | host: Bos | place: Iran: Karaj | collected 2018-10 | reverse complement strand
TGCTGCTCAGGCACAACGTGATAACGGGGCGAGTGGAGTTCCGCATCCCCGATACAGACAACTGGCAGCCCATCAGCGACCGCATCGTCAATTCGCTGTGGGCGGAGCTGTCGGCGACGAAGACGGTACGGGTGCAGGACATGTACCGGGTGATAGAGTCGGACTTCGTGCCTGAGTTCCATCCGTTCCGCTTCTATCTGGAGCACCTGCCTCCGTGGAACGGCGAGGACTATATCCTGGCGATGTCGGTCACGGTCAGCGTGAAGGGCGGCGTGGAGGAACAGCTGCTGTTTGCCGAGTATCTCAGGAAGTGGCTGGTGGGCATGGTGGCCGGCTGGGTGGACGACAAGGTGGTGAACAACGTCATCCTGGTGCTGATAGGCGAGCAGGGGTCGTACAAGACGACGTGGTTCAACCATCTGCTGCCGCCTGAGCTTCGGCAGTATTTCTACACGAAGACGAACGCGCAGCGCATGGGTCGCGACGACCTCTTGACCTTGGCGCAGTACGGACTGGTGTGCTGCGAGGAGCTTGACACGATGCGGCCGTCGGAGCTGAACCAGCTGAAGGCGGCGGTGACGATGCCGTCGATCGACGAGCGGGCGGCCTACGCCCACTTCCACGAGCACCGCAAGCACATCGCCTCGTTCTGCGGCACGGGCAACAACGTGCAGTTCCTGAGCGACCCGACGGGCAACCGCCGCTGGCTGCCGTTCGAGGTGGAGAGCATCACCTCGCCGCGCGAGGTGCCCTTCGACTACGAGGGCGTCTACGCCCAGGCGTATGCCCTCTACCGCGAGGGCTTCCGCTTCTGGTTCTCGCGCGAGGAGATCTTGAAGCTGGCCGTTCACAACCGCCAGTTCGAGACGCCGCGCTTAGAGGAGGAGCTGGTGCAGCTGTACTTCCGTACGCCAGGCCAGAATGAGCCGGGCGAGTTCGTCAGTGTGGCCTATGCCCTGCAGCTCATCTCGGCAAACATCTCGCAGAAGCTCTCGACGGTGGCACTGGGCCGTGCCTTTGTGAACCAGGGATTCCAGAAGAAGACCTACCGCAACGTGCGCGGCTATGTGGTCGTTCGCCGCTCGGCCGAGGAGATGCTCTCCATCCGTCGGCTGATGGCTCATGGAGCTGATACAGATACAGACGATACAGGTGTTTTCTAAGGAGTCCTCGCGTACTGCGCACACACGGTACGCGTGAGAAATCTATAAAAACAAGTGTATACATCTGTATCTGTATTGATTCCGAAAAGCGGCGCCAAACGCCCCGAATAGCGGCTCCATTCACCCCGTTTGGAGGCTCCAAACCACCCGGATGGCGGCGCCAAACGTGTCACACAGATCTCACAGATCCCACAGATTTTTTAATATAAACAGAGAGTATGAAAGCAATGTCAAAATCAGAGCTGGCCATGAAGGCCGGCGTCAGCGTACAGACGCTGATGAACTGGCTGCGGCCGTTCCGGCAGGAGCTGGAGGCGCTGGGACTGCAGCCCAACGTGAAGGTGCTGCCGCCGAAGATTGTCGGCTTCATCTGCGAAAAGCTTGCCATCGATGTTTAAACGACGGAATCTTCCGGAACCTTGCGTAACCGTGAAACGGCCCCGCCGGATGTAGTACCTTTGCAGTATCAGAGAAACACTCTGACGAGCAACGGCCAGCGCGCAGCCCAATTACTCATTTCTCATTACTCATTACTCATTAAAAACAATGCCAGTACTTTACAAGACTTACAAGAACATGAACACGGCGTCGAAGACCTACGGTCAGTACTACGGACGCCTGGTACCCACCAAGACGATGAGCTACGACGAGCTCTGCAAGCACGTGTCGGAACACAACTCGGTGTTCGGCGAGGACGTCTGCAAGGGCGTGGCCCTGAAGCTGGCCTCGTGTATGCTGGAGCAGCTGCTCGAGGGCAAGAAGGTGCAGTTCAGCGACCTCGGCACGTTCTACCTGTCGGTCAAGTCGAGCCCTGCGGCTACGGAGGAGGAATACAACGTCGGCCAGAACGTCAAGGGCCTGTACCTGCGCTTCGCCCCGAGCCGCCAGGATGCCAACGACCTGTCGGCGAAGAGCCTGAAGAAGCTCGCCACGTTCCTCAACGCCAAGGATCTGATCGAGCCGAAGAAGAAGGCGTCAGACGATGAGGAGACGCCGGAGCCGTAAAAAAAGGCCCCCTCTAACTCCCCCCATTGGGGGGAGAACTTCTTACCTCTCTCACCACTCTCACTCATCACTAAACACTAAACACTATACACTAAACACTCATCACTAAACACTCATCACTAAACCATGAAATCACTCAAGACCTGGAAAGCCATTATTCAGTTTATCATCACCGTGCTCACGGCCATCGTCAGCTCGTTCGCTGTGCAGAGCTGCATAGGTCACTAAACACTCAAAAAATGCGAAGCATAAATCTCATCGTCATTCACTGCTCGGCCACGCGCTGTGACCGCCGCTTCTCTGTCGAGGATCTCATCTCCTGTCACGACGCCCGCTTCGGGTTCACCGGCTACCACTACTACATCACCCGTCAGGGACAGGTGTACCAGACGCGGCATGAGAACCTGCCGGGGGCACACGCCCGACATTACAATCAGCACTCGATTGGCATTTGCTACGAAGGTGGCCTGACACCTGAAGGGAAACCAGCCGATACCCGTACGCGGGAACAGAAGGCAGCCTTGGTGGCCCTGCTCCGCTCGCTGAAGGTTGACTACCCCGATGCCCGTATCCTTGGCCATCGCGACCTGCCGAACGTCCACAAGGACTGCCCCTGCTTCGATGCAAAGTCGGAGTATCAGAATCTGTAACTCCTTAATGTCATGCTCCACGAGTGAAACGAGACGCTTGCCAGAGCAAGAACCCTCAAAAATCTCACGATTATGCATTACATCAGAGACCAACAAAAATGATAATGGAGATAAGGCACCGTCCTATCCTCAATCATCAACAAGGGAGATTAGCCATCGACTGGTTAATCTCCCTATAACTTATTTAATTTCCATTCCATCTATTTTCCAATTGTATATATAGTATTATTGCTGTCCGATAAAAAATAAATGCCAATGAGTCAGAAAGATAGATTACCCAATATAGGGCCAAAATTCACTATATTTGGCTTTTTAAAGCCGATTTTATCGTATAATTCCCAATTATTGAGGGACAAATAGCCTTTGGCAAGCGATTTTGCATATATAGTAGCAAATGGTTTCATAGGGGGCTTGGTTTTCAAATATGCCTGTCCGACTACTGATTATCAGCAGCTTATGAGTCTAAATTCACCGTTTTCATTTTTAATCGGACAGCAATAATATAGTATAAATTTATTTCATTTGATTCATTTCTTGCATTTTTTTTGTCATATTAGAAAAAAAATACTATCTTTGCATCAAAATTAAATAGTTTATATGAAGGTTCTACATATTACAGATTTCCACTATTCATCAGATAACAAACTGATGAAAGATATGATTGATTCAATAATAGATAAAATTAAAGAGTCGAATCATAAGTTTGATTTTATCCTATTCACTGGAGACTTGGTTTTTAGTGGCACTTGCAAAGAGAATTTTGAAAAAGCATGTGATGTTTTATTAAATCGTTTAGCAAGAGAATTTGGCATCGATAAAGAGTATATCATAATATGTCCAGGTAATCATGATATTGATAGAGATAAGATTCATTCTGCACTATTTGATTACTTTGACAACCATATTAAATCAAACAAAGATCTTGACATCTTTTACAAAAAAAAGCCAGATACCTTTCTTGATAGCGTGAAGCCTTTGGAGAATTACCGAGATTTTATTAAAGGTTTTTACAAGGATGACAATTCTACCAATATATTCAAGGATCTTTATTCAATTCATTATAGAGAGATTGAAGAAGAAACTATTGGATTTGTTTGTTTGAATTCATCATGGCTTAGTAATATAAACAAGTCAGATCACGAAGATTTAGGAAAACTAATGATACCATCTGCCGTCATGGAGGAAATTTCCATGACACTTCGCAAAGATTTGTCAAAAAAAATACTGTTGCTGCATCATCCATTATATTTCCTTAAGGATGACAATAGATATGAAATTGAGAACTGCGTCTACAATAATTATGATATGTTGTTTTATGGGCATGTTCACAAAATAAGCTCGATGTCGAGACATACTGGTGCAAATGGTATCTTTGAACATATGTCCAGAGCATCATTAACGAGCGAAAGTAATCTTGGCTGTTCCATTATTACCATGGACGATATAGATGAAACACAGATAACTACCCAAGAAATAATTTATATTCCAGAAAATAAAATGGCTGTGGAGAGCAATATAATTGTTCACCACATACCATGTGATACAGATAAAGAAAGATTGATTAAGGTTAGGAAAAAGATACATGATAAGTATCCTTCAGAAAAAGAAGGTGCGAACTCGTTATTGTTAATCAATGAAGAGTCTGAAAAACAAGATTTTCTGTCATTGTATAACCCACCAAGGCTTAAAACTTCATATGATAATGAGTTCACTGATACTCCCTCCACACTATATAGTTATACGCAATTGATTGAAACAGATGATAGTTTCATTGTTTACGGTAAAGATAAATGTGGAAAGACATCATTACTCAAGAGATTGCAATTGGAGTATTTGCAAAATTATTCCAAAAGAGGACTTGTGCCTTTCTTGATAGATGCGAAAGAATACGAAGCAAAAGTGGATGATAAGTTTGATTTAGCGCAACATATAAGGAATTATTATGGTTTAAATCGCGAAGACACAAATAAGCTTATAAGTGATGGAGCTGCTATATTGCTCATTGACAACTTTAAAGCTAGGACTGCATTATCTAATTATTTAAATCAGTTTTTATTGGACAATCCCAACATACGCTTTGTTTTTACATCTGAATACAATTTGACAAAATCTATTGATGATGATATTTTGTATTTAGGAACAATTGACTTTAAGAAGCTATATTTTCACGATCTGCGTAGACAAGAAATTGTTTACTATGCTGAGAAACGATTATCAAATCATGAAGACAAAGAAAAAGTTGAAGAAAAAATCATTCAACTTTGTAAACAAATGGAGTTGCCACTGAATTATTGGACAATTTCCCTTTTGTTGATGATTCATCATAAGTCATCTGATACATACTCTAAAAATCTATTTTCTATTCTGGATATCTGTGTAGATGAGATATTTGGAAAGAAAAAGCTATTATATCAAGGAAACAAGGCTAGTTTTGATCAACTTAAATCCATATGTGCTTCTGTTGCTGCATACTTATTCTATGAGCATTCAAAGACTATATATAGTGCAACTGCAGATGAAATAAAAGGTCATATTGAATCAATTCTATCACAGAATGAAAGAATTTCTGTTTCAAGTACAGAAATTTTCAAGTTTTTCCTGTCTTGTGGTATTTTAAAAACTACTTATGATAATAGATATGTATTTAGATTAAATGGTTTCTTTGAGTATTTTTTAGCACTTAACATGACTAATAATCGAAAGTTTATTAGAGATGTCTTAGATAACGAAGATTTATATTTGGGATTCAAAAATCAATTAGAAATCTATAGCGGATTTAGAAGGGATGATTTGGAGTTTTTAAAGGAAATCAATGATAAAACGCAAAACAGACTTTGTCCCATATTCAATAAGTATTCTTCAAATAAAGATGACGAATTACTGAAAAATATTGGGGCTCCGCAAATAATGGAAGAAAAATGTCGTCAATTGGCTGTTCAAAGAACATTGTCTTCTTTAGAAAAGGCTAAGATTGAGGATATGACAGATGAATTAGAAATAAATTCTGACGTTCATCTAGTAAACACATATAATGCTAAAGATAATGATGTAGATACCTTAGAGAGATATCTTTCAATTCTTGCAAGAGTTTTTCGAAATATGGATGGAATTATGGGGCAGAAGGAATTGACAAGAAATATTTTCCGCTTTATTATAGACTCCTATTGCAATCTAAGTTTCCAAATGGTTGAAGAATATACGACCATAACCGATCAAGAGTTAAAAAATGACGAATATAATACCTTAGACTCATTCCCGGAATTAGAATTGTTACGCTTTATTTCTAATTTCAGTCCAATGATTGCTCAAGTTGCGCTAAGTGATAGTGTTGGGCATTATACTATGGAAAGAATGATAAAGAACGAAATAAAAGAAACAGAAAATAACATAGAGGGGAATCAGTACAAACTATACCTACTATATTTCTTGTTGTTAGATATTGATCTCAATTCCAATATCACAATGATTGATGACATAATGAAGAATTTGAAACTACCAGTTCTAAAATATATGTCGTTGTTCAAACTAAATTATTATTTGGCATTTAAAGCTGGCAGCAATCGAGTTCTGCAACAAGCATTATCTTCAAAGATACAACTTTTAAAAAGACAGATGGATAGCAAAGTTGATATCGGAGCGATTCAGAAAGACATTCATTTAAAGAAACAAAAGGCATTAATAAACAGAAAGGGATTGTGAAATTATCATTGGTGGTAGTGCATGATGCTTAGAGTCATCTACACCCCCTATTTCCCTTTTTTGCCGAATTGCCCTTCTATATATCCCACAATAGTGTTTGATCGTTTCTTTCGTCTGCAAGGAATACGTTGCCAGTAGTATAATAATCTACTTCTCAAATTGCTATATAGTCAAGCATTTTTATCAATGATTGCACTGAAATCTGTCGTTCTTGCAAACGAACCATGTTGTCGACTGAATCTCAGATTTTCCATTATTCTATTGTCACATATACCATCATATTGTAAAGCCTTATTTCCATTGTGTAGTATTGTATGATTGTGTATTTTGAGTTCCTCTATTGACAACTGGACCTAAACAACAATTTGAACACCCTGATATAATAATACAAATCTATAACAAGTTTTATTATCATCGCCCAAAAGAAAGCGACAATAGTATGTTTAATTTGAGAAGTATATGAAGACAACATATCTGGCAAGAAAAGCGAGAGATGTACCTTGGTAACCACTAATGAATAAATGGTTAATAAAGCTGAGTTCAATTCTACCCGGCTACCGTATGACATAAATGTCTCATAATTGTCATCGTTTGCAAGCATGGTCTTTATGGTATCATTAGGACTTTGAAGAATGATACCCATAAAAGCCAAAAGAATTCCGAAGATACTAATACTCACTTCTGGGGTTGCATTGATTATCTCCCGAAAGTCATAATAATCAAGTGAGACAAATGACATTCCAACGAGTACCACCAAAAAGGCTACCCATCCTGCGTATCGCTCAGAAAACTTATCTGTTGTCATACCCCAATAATTTGTCTTAGTTCAGGAACGATTCTATCATAAAGCCTTAGTATGCCTACTTTGCGGTCTTCTCTTTGTAAGTTTACCTGTAATTGCACTTCAGGGATGCTAAAAGATTCATCAAAGGTGTCAGCAAGCAAGTCAATAGTTCTTTGCCTTTGCCTGTCATTTTCAGGATCAATCGCATAACCAGTGATTTCAATTGTATCAACACATTGTCTTAAGCCAGCATGTTGCATCATATTCCTTGCAAAATCCGCAATACCCCTTACAAAATCTCTGGATAGTCCATGAGGATTCAGGCGCAACAACGTACAATTCTGCTCTATTGTCACGAAATCAGCTCCAGTTTGAGAGCCGTTTTCTGCTTGCTGCCTTATAATCTGTTCAGCCAGTGATTCATTCTGATTATTCATCTCCCTTACAATCTGAGTTGGATTCAAAAGTTTACAAGTCAGTTTTCTGTAATTCGTCATTCCTAATACCCTGTTATATTCATTCCGTCTGATGATTGCAGGGAAATTTATTTCGATTTGTTGGCCTTCATGGATATCATTCCATCTTCTCTCAATCCATTCTTTAAGTTTTCCGAGATAGCAACCATTACGATTAATCTCATAGACAAGAACATTCAGACGTTCATCGTAAAGGAGGATATTCGCAAAGGCTAAACCTTCTTCGTTTGGATTAATATCGAGTGCCGTCAGTACCTTACTCTGCTTGTTCTTCACTGGAGGAAGGTCAGAATCCTGTGTTGTTTCTACAAACGCCATTGCTACCCCTTGCCTTTCAGAATCAAGCATGGAAAGCTCAAACAATTTGCCATTAATATAATACTCATCAGCTTCAATACATCTAAGAAGTTGAGTAAATTGGGGCGCATTTCCATCTGAAAGGCAATTAACCTCAACTGAAACAATATCGACTTTTCTTTTAATATTTGGCATATATTTTCTAATTAAAGTTAGTGCGAAATTAGTCAATCTTTAGTAAATAATCAAAGAAAAACGCCTAAATAAGATAGTTTAATATGATATTGCATTGTTATTTAGAATAAAATGTGTAATTTTGCAAGCAAAAATATAAAGACCACTATTATGAAGATTAAAGAATTTGAAATAAAGAATCTCTATGGTAAGTATTCCTTCAAATCTCAACTTGATGAGAAGGTTAATATTATTATTGGTAATAATGGTACTTTTAAAACTACCTTGCTTAAAATTATAAACGGTATAACATCATTTGAATTACCCAAGGATTTCTTTTATATTGACTCTGCTGAAATCAAAGAAAATAATAGCATGTCTGTTAAATATTATGAATATCATACATCCGTTTCTGAATTAGGAGAAAAAGCAAAAGAGAACAATTTACTAAAACAAATGTATGAAAAAGTATTATCTGACACCCAGACAATTAAACAAAAGAATAATATAACTGTTAATTATAATATATTAACTGCTTTTCAAGATGGAAAAGAAATTGAAGACGATGATTATTCGAAACAAGTTAAGGTAAATATCATTTCTACATTTGATGTCAAAGGAGATGGAAATGATAAAGAGAAGAGTTTCTTAGATAGTGTCTTGGAAAAGTTGCAAAGTGATTATGGGTATTATCTATCTGATCTGATGAACGAACTGACAGAGCATATCAGTTCTAGTAGTAGCATCACAAAAGTTGAATTGGACAAAATCAATGAAAGGAAAAGTATATTTATAAATTTAGTGAATGAATCATTTGCCGAAACCGGAAAGCGACTCAATCCTGATTCTGCAAAATTGAAGTTTGACAAAGATGGTGAGATAATAGAAACCAAAAATCTTTCTTCTGGCGAAAAACAACTTCTAATAATTTTGCTTACAGTTTTGTTAGAACGAGGGGAGGAATTTATTTTGATGCTTGATGAGCCTGAAATATCTATGCATATCAGTTGGCAATACAAGTTAATCGATATGATTCTACAGCTCAATCCTAATGTGCAGATTATTTTGACAACTCATTCACCTATGATTTTCGCTGATGGATGGGGTGACAAGGCTATCTATATGGATAAAATCACAAAGACGGGTAAATAATGGTAGACATTCATAAATTGCAGGCTACATATTTTGCTAACGTTCTGATTCATCAAACAAATGCAATTGCCTGCGTCCATTTAGAGGATAGTGAGGACAAGACCTTTTGGAATACCTTGCTTCAAAATAATCGCTCTGGAGTTTACTATTTCATCACTTATAGCCGAAGCCCTAAAGGCAACAACACTACAGGTTGTGAGCAATGTTTAAAATATCGTCCATATCTATCTAAAAGTTTTTTTATTTGCATAGATAGTGACTTTCGCTATTTAAAGAAAGAACCTGACCTCAATGCGTCAAATTATATATGTCAAACTTATACATATTCATGGGAAAACCACTACTGTGAAATATCTGCATTAAAACAGCGTTTTGAATCTCAATGCCCTGATAAAGCAACGACATTTGACTTTTCAGTGTTCCTTTCTGAGCTTTCAAAGACGGTGTATAAGCCATTGTTGCTTCTGCTATATTGCCTCAAGGAAGACAAACCCGATTTTGATCCGCGCATGTTTTCTGCTTGCTTGCCAAACCAATGCAAACGCGTTGAATTGGCTGACAACGGGAAAGCACTTATTGAGCGAATCACCAAGAACTTTGAGCCTTATTTGAATACAGTTTTTGCAAAATCCATCGATTTCGAGGTTGAAAAAAAATATTGTCAAACTCTTAATGTAAACGAGCAAAACGCTTATCTCCACATCCGAGGCCACAACATCTTCGACCTTGTTTCTTACATCGGCGACTTGCTTTGTCGTGGCACATCCGTTTCGTTCAAGAACGATGTCCTGATGAACGACCTGCCGCCACAGACTTATTGGCAAATCAAGAAAGTCGCTGAGGATATAGCTACAATAATATAAGGTGACAACACCGACAAGTACTGCTAGGCTTACTTCTCTTACGACTCTAAGAAGTCGGGAGGCTTCACCTGTTCTCACCTGCGTTTCGGCGACACGCCCATCCGCTCTACCTACTTGGTGACCACGCCTAACTTCGTTGCTTGCCACGTTCAGGCTTACCTCCATATTGTACGATGTAACGTGCAAGAGCCAGGCCGAGGAGAAGAAGACTGTGGAGTGCGGTTACTGGCACCTGTGGCGCTACAACCCAGCTCTGGCTGAGGAAGGCAAGAATCCGTTCTCGCTCTCATATTATTAACGATAGATGTTGTCATTTATTGCTAACAGAATCAAAAACCTGTCCCTATGATTTCCTTGACAGTTATAATCACATTTGTATCCACTATAAATTTAGGCATATCGATTTCTTTTATATTAAATCGTCCACAATAAGATAAGACATTTTGCGTGAAAATCATATCATCTGATGAAATTTGAACAATCTTGAGGTTATATTCTTTCAAAATCGCATTTATGTCATATTCTATTTCTGTTTTCTTCAAAGCACAGTTGATGGATTGGTGACTTACGTCATTAAAATCAACCCTCTTACTAACATCAATTGCTATCTCGGGAATGTCTGTTAATGAAAACCGAATATGGTGTAGCTTTGATAATTCAAAGTCTTCAGCTGCCTTCTCTACACAATCTTTAAGTTCTAACAAAAAACCTGCATAATCAGAGTGTTTGTAATATCCTTCTTTTACTACGCCCAAACTATCTAAAATGCTTATATCATCTTCATACTGCGTCATATATAATTTTGTTTCTTCTAAATTAAGTATATCTAAATTAACAATCTCTTTTCGTTTATCTTCTGTAAAAACAAAAGACAAAGACATCGTATCTGTCCCTTCTGATACGAAATACTCAGAAGTTCTTAATTCAACTAAACTGTTTTTAATCTCATTAACACAAACTCTCTTATGCGTTCCTTGTGATTGACATGACAGACAAAATAATAAGAATAAAACAAAGTATTTCATAATTACTACCAATAATAAGTTTCTATTCCTGCAGTATTTTTAAATAGATATGCTTTCCCTCCAGAATGCCCTTGGCTAAAGACATCTACATGCCCAGAAAGAATCGGCGGGGACTCTAACTTTGCGCTCTAATAATTTAAGTGGAATGAAAATTTGCATATTTCAGGACGATTCCCTACCTTTGTTGTCAAAAGGAGGAACCGGCCAGCTGGAAAGGGAAACCGGCTTTAGGGACTACAGACCTCTTCCGAGAGTCAATGAACCGTCTTGGTCCTTCCAGCTTAGTTGCAAAGTCCAGATAGAATGCCACTGGCATAATAGCCTATTTAGAGTCCGGGACAACACAACTATTGG
>JAEEGI010024887.1_pt1 | contig 11643 bp, 12 predicted proteins | sample 8958751 | NCBI WGS metagenome assembly JAEEGI01 (sample SAMN16246545, study PRJNA631951) | gut metagenome | biome: gut microbiome; feature: rumen; material: KS-attached | host: Bos | place: Iran: Karaj | collected 2018-10 | reverse complement strand
GCTTTGTCCCATTTATTAACTACTATTATTAATCCTTTACCTTCTTCGATAGCATATCCTGCGATATGTTTATCATGTTCTTTGATACCTTCTTCAGCATTTATAACTAATAGACAAATATCTGATCTTTCAATAGCTTTCATTGATCTGAATAGAGAATATTTTTCTATGTTTTCATAAACTTTACCTCTTTTTCTCATACCAGCAGTATCTATTAAAATATAATCATTATTCATATATTTAAATCTTGTATCAACAGAATCTCTTGTGGTACCAGCTATATTTGATACAACCATTCTTTCTTCATTTAATAGGGCATTTACTAATGAACTTTTACCTACATTAGGTCTTCCTATTACTGATATTTTTGTTGTATTATCTTCTTTTTGTTCTTTTTCTTTAAAATCTTCTGTTACTTTATCCATTAACTCTATGTAGCCTTTATTATGAATACCAGATATTTGAATATAATCATCAAATCCTAATTCATAGAAATCATAAACATGATTTTGTGATTCTTTAGTATCGGTTTTATTTATTGCGACTATTACTTTCTTTTTAGATTTTCTTAGCATATCTCTTACTAATAGATCATTTGAAGTTAATCCTTCTTTTCCATCTACAATGAAGATTATTACATCAGCTTCTTCAATTGCTAATTCTGCTTGCATCTTGATTTCTTCATTAAAATCTATGTTAGCAGCATCTATACCACCTGTATCTATCAAATAGAAACTTTTGTTTTGATAAGTTGCTTTTTCATATATTCTATCTCTTGTTACACCGGGAATGTCTTCTATTATTGATATCTTTTTACCTACTATTTTATTAAATAGAGTACTCTTACCAACATTAGGTCTTCCTAGTATAGCGACGGTAGGTAAATTCATATACATCCCTCCAATCAAGGATATTATAACATATATTTACATCTTTTTAAATTTTATAAAAAGAATTTTATAGTTGTATGATATAATTAATCTAGAAGGTGGTTATATGAATTTAGAAGAGAAAAAAGAAGTTAAATCTTGGTATGATAAGCCTAGATTCGTTGTGAATATTGTTACATTATTGTTATTCGGGATATTAGTTTATTCACAATCTATTAGTAGTAGTTCTAATTTAACTGGATGGGAACTATTTAGGAATATAATGAATGTTAATTTGTTATATGTAATAATTTTAATATATTTTGTTATTATAAGATTTAGGGTAGGAAAGAGATATTTCAATTATTGTAATGTATTATTAATACTTTTATATTTCTTTGTTACTATGACATCTTTTTTAAGTATTATTAGTTCATTCGATTTATTATTATTTTTGGTATTATTAATAAATCTTACTTTATTTATTCAAATGAGTCATACATTCTTAAGAGGAACTGTATCTTGGAAAGAATTTGGTATGGAAAGAAGTCCTTTTAATGAGATTAAAGCTGGTAATTACTTTGTTATTGTGTTTGTACTTAGTACTTTATATTTAGTTATTAATCTTATTAGTACAGGGGAATTTAGTGGTGTTGTATTAACATTGTTTGTATCTTTATACTATATATTCTTCAGCAGATATATTTATCTATATTCTCTATATTTAGATAGTATTGATAAAGATAAAGATAATAGTGGTAACTTTGGAGAAGTTAAAGAGAAGATGGTTGATAGTGTTAATAAGGTTATTAATGAAGAAAAGATAGATAGTTTTGTTGATAGTACTAGAGATAAAATAGATGAGATGATTGATGATGTATCTGAGAAATTAGAAGATTTAAGTGGATCTCAAGAAGCTGAACCTGAAGAATTTATTTTGAAAGAGACTGAAATAGAAGTTGTTAAAAAGAAAAAGAAAAAAAAGAAAAAGAAAAAACCTACTACTGAAAATGTTGGAGGTGGTGAGTAATGGATATGTTTGAAGATATTGAAAAACAAAAGAAAGATTTACCTAGAATTAAATCTTTAACTAATGAAGTTCAAAAATATGATTTAAATATATATCAAAAATTTGGCGTTATAATTGTACTTATTGCGATTATTTTAGGTATTATATTAGGAAATAGTTATAATACATGTACTCCTTCAATTACTTATGGTAGTGAGAATTGTATTTCTCAATTTGATTTTTCTTTGATGCTAGAAGTATGGTTTGCTGGATTGATGGTAGGATTCTTGTTCTTTGGTATGGGACATATCGTATTCCTACTTAATGAAATTGCTGATAGTTTGAAAAAGTAAAAACTTTACATAATAAGTATAAATGTATTAAAAAATATGCAAAAGAGTTGATTTTTAATGGTATATGTGGTACATTTTACTTGTAAGCATACGTATTATAATGCTTAACTATAGGGAGGTAAATATTTATGAAAAAAGTTGAATTAGTTGAAGCAGTTGCTGAAGCTGCTGGATTAACTAAAACTGATGCTACTAAAGCAATCGATGCTACTTTTGCTGCAATTACTGGAGCATTAAAGAAAGGTGACAGAGTTCCTGTTGTAGGATTTGGTACTTTTGGAGTTACTAAGAGAGCTGCAAGAGAAGGAAGAAATCCAAGAACTGGAGAAACTGTTAAGATTGCTGCTAGAAATGCTGTTACTTTCAAAGCTGGAAGCGCATTAAAAGATTCAGTTAATTAGTTTATAAATATTTAATAGTCCACGTAAGTGGACTTTTTTGTGGGAAAAATTCTTTTATATAGTGTATAATATTTATAGGGAAGTGATCGGTATGCTTAATGATGCATTAAAACTTATTACTAGAATTTCTGATTCTGGATTTGATGCATATATAGTTGGAGGTTTTGTTAGAGATTATATTATGGGTATTGAATCTAATGATATAGATATTACTACTAGTGCAAAACCTAAAGACTTAATTAGTATATTTGAAGATGGTGTTATTCCAAAAGAAGATTATGGTGCTGTAACTGTTTATTATAATAATATTAGATATGAAATAACTACTTATAGAAAAGAGATTGGTTATGTTTCTAATAGAAGACCTGATAGAGTAGAATATATAGAAGATTTATATGATGATATTACTAGAAGAGATTTTACTGTTAATAGTCTTTGTATGGATAAGAATGGTAATATTATTGATTTACTTGGTAGTAGAAAAGATATAGATAATCATCTAATTAAGTGTATTGGTGATCCTGATGAGAAGTTTAGTGAAGATGCATTACGAATACTTAGAGCGATACGTTTTGCGACTGTATTAGGATTTGATTTAGAAGATAATACTGCAAAGGCAATTAATAATCAAAAACACTTATTAAAGAACTTATCTTTTTATAGAAAAAGAGAAGAATTAGATAAGATATTTGCTAGTAAGAATGTTAGTAGAGGTATAGAATTATTACTTGAATATGGATTAGATAAAGAATTAGAAATAGATAATTTAAATAAAGTAACTAATCCTAGTAATTTAATTGGTATTTGGACTATTTTAAATGTAGAAGATAAATATCCATTTACTAATAATGAAAAGAATTTGATTAAAGATGTTAGAACTTTATTAGATAAGAATAATTTAGATCCATATAATTTATATAAATATGGGCTATATGTTAATAGTGTGGCTGGTGAAATGAAGGGTATGGATTTAAAACAGGTTAGTTCTAGATATCAAAATCTTCCTATAAGAAGTAGAAAAGAATTAGATATTAATGCGAAAGATATTATTGAAATTATAGATAAAGAACCAGGACCTTATATTAATGAGATAATGAGTGATATTGAGTATAATGTTTTATATAATAAATTAGTTAATAATAAAGAAGAGATTTCTGAATATATAAATAATAATTATAAAGAACAAGGACATAAGAAATCTTTATGAAAGGATGTGTATAGGTATGAAGAATGATAATTTAATAGAATTATTACAATCTGGTAATGTTGTTATACCTATATATTTGTTGAAGAATTATAAAAAATTAAATATTGAAATAGATCAATTTGTATTTTTAATGTACTTAGTTAATTTAAAAGATAGTGTTTTTAATCCTAAGAGTATAGGTAATGAATTAGATATTAAAAATACTGAAGTTATGAATTATATAGGTATATTAAGTGATAAGAAGTTAGTTTCTATTGATACTAAGAAAGTTGATAAGAATATTGTTGATGTTATCAATTTAGATGGTTTTTATTCGCAACTTAGTGGAATTGTTAAAGAGAAGGTTAATGCCAAGGATGTTGATAATTCATCAGTTTATGAACTAATTGAGAAAGAATTTGGTAGGACTTTGAGTTCTATGGAATATGAGATTATTAAAGCTTGGTTAAATAATAATATTAGTGAAGAATTAATAAGAGAGGCTTTAAAAGAAGCGGTATTTAATGGAGTATCTAATTTGAGATATATAGATAAAATATTATATGAATGGGGTAAATTAGGTATTAAGAATAGTGAAGATGTTGAAAAACATAGAAAAAAATATAAAGAAAAGAAGAGTAGTGGAGATAATGTTGATATAGATATTGATTGGAATTGGTTTGATGATGATACAGAGGATTGATTTGATTGAGTCTTATTTGGATGAGTTATTTCCTAAACCTAAATGTGAATTGAATTATAATAGTGATTATGAACTATTAATTTCTATAGTCTTAAGTGCCCAAACTACTGATAAAAGGGTTAATGTGGTTACTAGTGTACTATTTGATAAATATAAGTCTCTAGAGGCTTTAAAAGGGGCAAATTTAAGTGATTTAGAATCTATTATTAGAAGTATTGGTTCTTTTAGGAAAAAGAGTGAATATATTAAAGAAATAGCTAGAGTATTGGTTGATGAATATGATTCTAAAGTACCTAATGATCATAAGTTATTAGTTCAATTACCTGGTGTTGGTAGAAAGACTGCTAATGTCTTTTTAGCAGAGTATTATAATTATCCATATATTGGAGTGGATACTCATGTAGAAAGAGTATCTAAAAGACTTGGATTAGCTTCTAAAAAGGATGATGTTTTGAAAGTTGAAAAGAAGTTAGAAAAGTGTTTTAAGAAAGAAGAATGGGCTAAGAGACATTTACAATTAGTATTATTTGGAAGATATTATTGTAAGGCTATTAAACCTGAATGTGCTTCTTGTAAATTAAAAGAAATATGCAAAGAAAAAAGGAAGATTTAATCTTCCTTTTATTATGTACAAGTATTTGTTGCGGAATCCCAAGTTCCACCATTTCCTTCACAAACTTCTTGCTCTGAAGGTTCTGGTTTTTCTTCTTCAGGTTCTTCAACTTTATATGAGAATCTATTTGTAGCACTTCCTGATTGAACTCCACTATATCCTTTGTATCCAGCTTGTACTTTATAAGTACCACTTGGCTCAGAAGTTGTTAAGGAATATGAAGTTCTTGTTGTCCAACCAACTAAAGTTCCATTTCTATATACGTAGTAACCAAATTCTCCATAAGAACCATCATCTTTAACTCTCTTAACAGCTGACCAAGACATTGATAATACTTGGTTACCAGGATTATATGATACTGAGAAGTTTCCTGGAGCATTTAATACAGCAGGAGCTTCAGTTTTTGGAGGTTTAGTTCCTTTCTTATATAATTCATTTCCATATCTTAATACGCTAGCTGGTTGTTTAAAGGCAGCTCTATTTGATTCCATAGCACCAGCATTTACTAAAGCAATGAACTCAGCATCTTTAGCAATAGTAGCAGGAATATTATGTGAAACATAATTTCTATCGATTGAATCATATCCATACCACATACCAATTACTGTCTTTGTTGAGAAACCGATTGCCCATGAGTCTCTGATAGCATCATCAGGTAATCTATATTTTGCTTTAGTTGCTTCATCAAAGTTAGTAGTTCCTGTTTTTACTCCAACGTTATGAGGAGTACCACCATTTAAGCTAACGTCTTGTAATACATCAGCAATCATATATGCAGTTGCATCAGACATTGCTTTTCTTCTTACTTTTTTATGTTCTTCAACTTTTCCAGATAATCTAAATTCTATTTTTCTTACAGCGTATGGTTGATTGTAATAACCACCGTTAGCGAATGCTGCATAAGCACCTGCCATTTGAACTGGATTAACTCCAGTGAAGGCTCCGATTGCATGTGCTTCATGGATCATTCCATTTTCTATTTCTGGTTCAATACCTAAGTTTTGAACAAATTCTATTATCTTTTTCTTATCTACTTGTTGGAATGCTTTAAGGGCAGGTATATTTCTTGATGCTGATAAAGCTCTTCTTAAAGTAATATTTCCATAATATCCATTATCCCAGTTATGAATAGGTGTTCCATTTGAATATGAATATGGAGCATCATTAAACATCTTACCAGTAGTCCAATCGTTATATTCAATTCCTGGACCATAATCAAATAATGGTTTTGCAGTAGATCCTGGTTGTCTATTAATATCTGTAGCATTATTCCAAGTACTAGCACCACTTCTATGTCTACCTGCACCAATTGCTTGAATAGCACCAGTTTCTGCATTTAATACAGCAATACCAGTATTAATCTTTTTGTCTTTCCAAGTATATACTTTTCCGTTAACTACTTTGTCTACAGCATTTTGTTTCTTTCTATCTAAGTTTGTATATACTTTTAATGATGTTGTATATGGATTTACTCCATATGTATCTTTTATTTCTTCTACTACAGTATCTATATATCCTTGGTATGGACTATCTTTCTTCTTAGCAGTAGCAGTTAATGATTCCATAGGAATAGCATTAGCTAATTCTTCTTGTTCTTCTGTGATGTATCCATGTCGTTTCATTAAATATAGAACTGTCGCTCTACGAGCAGTAGCATTCTTAGGATTAGCAGTTGGTCTATAGAAATTTGGTGATTTAAACATACCAGCTATAGTAGCAGCTTCAGCAAGATTTAAATTAGATACACTCTTACCAAAATATGTTTGAGCTGCTTCTTCAACTCCATAGATGTTTCCTCCTAAGAAGTGGTTATTAACATAATATTCAATTATTTCTTCTTTAGTATATTTCTTTTCTAATTTATAAACAGATAAATAAATATCTTCAAATTTACGAATAATTCCAGCCATACCAGAATCTATCTTAGCATCAGTGAAACTATTCTTAACAACTTGCATTGATAATGTAGAAGCTCCTCCGGCATCAGCATTACCCATTACTTGACCAATACTTGCTTTTAAGAAACGTGGAGCGTCAAACCCGTTATGTTGGAAGAATCTTGAATCTTCTGTAGCAACTATTGCATCTACTAATACTTCAGGCAGTTCTTCATAATTAACTTTTTCACGTTGTTCTGATCCTAACTTAGTAATCATCTTATCATCTTTATCATAGATAATTGTTATTTCTGGAGTATTAAGTTTACTAACTTTAAATCTAGGATCTGCGATAGTTTTAATATAAATAATAAATGCACAGAATCCAGCTACTCCTAAGATTGCTAGAGTTAGAATAACAATTAGAATAAAACTAATTAATTTCTTTCTACGTTTATTATTTCTAATATTATTTAGCATGCTTATTAGTAATAAAATAATTGCTAGAATTAATCCTGTTAGTATTGTGAAATCCATACCTAGCATTAAATATACTAATAACATTATTGCTATAGCCATTAATATAAATGGTATTAATAATATATTCTTTTTACTTCTTTTCTTTTTAGTAGTTGTAGAAACTCTTTTTTTAACATTACTTTTCTTCTTTGCCATTGTTCCCCTCCATCACTTTATCTAATATTTTTAAATAATCAATTGTAGGTTTTAAACTATCTCTTATAATATAGGCTTTTTTTTCAAAAAAATCAATTGGAATAGATTTTCTATCAGTATTATTAATAAATTCTATTAAATCATTTATTAATAATAGATAGGTCTTATTTATAGTAGTGAATCTAACTATAATAAAAGCTATTCCTTTATGTCTATATATATTTTCTAAATGTTTAATTTGATGAGAATGAATATTATTAAGAGAAAATGAAGTTTTATTCTTAGTTTCTTTAGCTTCAAAATCAACATAATATCCTTTGTAGATACCATTATAATCAGTAGTAGATGGTATAGTGAAATATGCTTCTTTAATAACTGCTTTATCTCTAGAAGGATAATCTGTTTTAACTATTTTTATAGGTGTTGGTTTCTTATAAATATAAGCTTTATCAATGGACCTATAATATTCGTTAGCAGAATTTATTTCATTTTCTAGCGACATACCTCTATTTTTATATGTGATATCTTTGGTAGTTTTTTCTTTCTTTATACCATTGGGATAGTTCATCTCATCACCTATTTTTTATTATACAATATTATAGCAATATTTTCTATATTTTTCTATTCTATTTTATGAGAATTAGGTTATTAAAAATTGACAAAAATATTTAATAATGTGATAATATAATCTGTAAGGGATTGGTGATAATTATGTATCAGAATAAGATTACTTTTACTCCACATGATATCTATGTTAAAGAATTTAAAATAGATACTCGTGGATATCGTTTAAAAGAGGTAGATCAATTCTTAGATATTGTCATTGAAGACTATGAAAATTTTCTTAATATTATTAATGGATTAGAGAAAGAAAAAGCTGACTTACTTGCTGAAATAATGAATTTAAAGCAAGAATTAAGAAATTCTCAAATGAGTATGGAAATTGCTAAGAGTAATGAGAATAATGATGTTTCTAACATTGATATTATTAAGAGATTATCTCAATTAGAAAAAGTAGTTTATGATAATTTAAAAAATAATGATGAAAAATAATATATAGACAAACGCTGGAGTGGTAAAACTCTTGAGGAAAGTCCATGCTCGTACTATCTGAGACGATAGTAGTGATCATGCTAAGGGAATAAATAACCTTAGGCAGTCTTTTGACTGACGGCAGTAGGAATCTAAGTCTTAGGATATGAGGAATACTGAAGTGCCACAGTGACGAATTCTCTAGAAATGGAGAAATGAAACGAGGTAAACCCCATGAACGAGAAACCCAAATTTGGTAGGGGAGTTCTATTTTTAGAAATGAATAAAAATAGAGACCGTAATGGTAGATAAATGTTTGTCGCCTAGTAATAGGAACAGAACATGGCTTATTTATATTATTTTTAATAGAAAAGAAGGTGCTTATGAAAGAACTAGGTAATTATTTAAAGACTGCTCGTATTAAAAATGGAGTTAGTTTAACTGAAGTTTCTGAAGACTTAGACCTTTCTACAGCCTTACTTGAAAATATAGAAAGTGGTAATGTTAGAGCTTTTAAAGATGTTTATGAATTAAAAGAGTATATTAAAAGATATGCTAAGTACTTAGGAGCTGATTTAGAAAAAGTAACTGATCAATTTAATGATTTTTTATTTGAAAAGACATCTAAAATATCATTAGAAGATATTAAGTTAGCTCAAAGTGAATTAGAGAAAAAAGAGGATTCTAAGAAAATAGTTTCCCCATATACTTTGATGAAGAAACCTAAACTTAATATTATGCCTATTTTAGTATTTATTGGTGTAGTATTAGCGTTGTTCTTAATAATTTATATTGTCTTTACTAATGTTAAGAAAGCACCTAATATTACAAAAGAATTGAAAGGAGAGTGGAGTGTAAGTGAATACACCTACTAAGTTAACTTTTTTAAGAATTATATTAACTTTAGCAGTTATTGCATTGTTATTATTTCCATTCCATGCGGTTGGAATTCATTTTAAACAATTTGATATTGATGGAGTGAATGGACCAATTAGATTAGAAGTGTTGATTGCTGGAGTAATATTTATTATTGCTTCATTAACAGATTTCTTAGATGGATATCTTGCTCGTAAGAATAATCAAGTTACGGATCTAGGAAAAATGTTAGATGCCATTGCAGATAAGGTTTTAGTTAATCCAATTTTAATTGTATTAGCTGCACAACATTTTATTCCAGTTATTATCCCCGTTATTTATGTAACAAGAGATATCGTAGTAGATGCAATTAAGATGCAAGCTGCTACCAAAGGAAAAGTACAAGCTGCTATTAAATCTGGTAAATATAAAACTGCTTGTATGATGGTTGGAATCTGTTTGGTATTTTTCTATAATATTCCATTTGAATTTATCAATATTCGTGTAGATTTAGGATTGTTAATCATTGCTTGTATTTTAGCAGTTGTTAGTGCTATCGAATATTATCATATTAATAAGTCATTAATCTTTGGTGACGAAAAATAATAATTGATTCTATTATGAATATTCAAAAACTTCTTTTTCCTAAGAAGTTTTTTTATTTTTCCTATCAAATAAAATGTCAAATATATAAAACAATTGTTCGAAAAAGTATTGACTTTTATTTTCCCATTATATACAATGTTATTGTAAGTTATTTACGAGGAGGAAAATAAATGACAGTTAGTAAAAGTGAGTCTAAAGATAAAGATAAAGCTTTAGAACAAGTATTAAATGATATTGAAAAACAATTCGGTAAAGGTTCTATTATGAAACTTGGCGAAAATAAACATATGAAAGTAGATGTTGTATCTAGTGGTGTTTTATCTTTAGATATTGCTTTGGGTGTAGGTGGTTATCCTAAAGGAAGAATCATCGAAATCTATGGTCCTGAATCTAGTGGTAAAACTACGTTTGCATTACAAGCAATTGCTGAACATCAAAAATTAGGTGGAAGAGCTGCTTTTATTGATGCAGAACATGCCCTTGATCCTGTTTATGCAGAACAATTAGGAGTTAATATTGATGAGTTATTATTATCTCAACCTGATACTGGGGAACAAGCTTTAGATATTTGTGAAGCTTTAGTTAGAAGTGAAGCTATTGATATTATTGTTATTGATTCAGTTGCTGCATTAGTTCCTCAAGCTGAAATTGAAGGTGAGATGGGAGATTCTCATGTAGGTTTACAAGCTAGATTAATGAGTCAAGCTTTAAGAAAATTATCTGGAACTTTGAATAAAACTAAAACTACTGCTATATTTATTAATCAATTAAGAGAGAAAGTTGGAGTTATGTTTGGTAATCCTGAGACAACTCCAGGTGGTAGAGCATTAAAATTCTATTCTTCTATTAGATTAGAGGTTAGAAGAGCAGAAGCTATTAAATTAGGTGAAAATGTTATTGGTAATAGGACTAATGTTAAAGTAGTTAAGAATAAAGTTGCTCCTCCATTTAAAACTGCTGTAGTTGATATTATGTATGGTCAAGGTGTAAGTCAAACTGGTGAAATAGTTGATTTAGCTGCTGAAATAGGTGTATTAGATAAAAGTGGTGCTTGGTATTCATACAATGGTGAAAAAGTTGGCCAAGGTAGAGAAAATGTTAAAGAATTATTAAATAATAATCCTACTATGAAAAAAGAAATTGAATATAAAATTAGAGAACATTTTGGTATTTTAAATGGTATGGAGAAACCAACTGAAGAGAAAAAAGAAGAAAAGAGTACTAAGAAGAAAAGTGTAAAGGAAGAAGAATAAATTCTTCTTTTTTTATTTTTATTTATTCTATAATTAAAGTAGGTGATTATAGATGGCAAAGAAGAAAAAGGAAAAATGTTGTTTAGGTAATTATTTATTTTTAATGTTATTAGTATTAGCTATTATTATTTCTACAATAGGTATTCATGCTGCTAAAGTAGTAGATGTTGCTGAATATTTTGTGAATATGAAAGAGATATCTAAAAGTGAT
>JAEEGI010024882.1_pt1 | contig 11644 bp, 7 predicted proteins | sample 8958751 | NCBI WGS metagenome assembly JAEEGI01 (sample SAMN16246545, study PRJNA631951) | gut metagenome | biome: gut microbiome; feature: rumen; material: KS-attached | host: Bos | place: Iran: Karaj | collected 2018-10 | reverse complement strand
GGAAGGGATGCCGCAGGCTATATAATGGACCACATAGTCGAAATAGCTCTTCATGGTCTCCATCAGCGTAATCTGCGAGGTGATGCGCTCGGTTGTGCCTGTCGTGGTGAAGTCGGCGGTGATGGTCTTGGCGATGTCGCCCTTGGTGGCATCGTTGATCTGTGCCGTGAAGTCGGCCATCATCTTCTGCCAATCGGCATCCCCGGAGAGCAAGTCCTTGTCGGACTGCACCACCAGGTCCATCTTCCCCGAGTGGTTCACCAGCTGGTCGCGCAACTGCTCGGGGTGGGCATTTACATAGCGGGCGAACCCCTGACTGATAAGCACCCAGATCATATCGGGCGAGAGCACGAGCGGACGGTGCTCGGCGTATGCCCGCACAATTGTCTTGAAGAAGACGTCTTTCCCGGTAAAGGTGTAAAACTTCTCGTCGTCAGCAAAGCTCCAGGCAATCATGGCGTGGGTGTCGCCGGGAACGCCTTCGTCATGAAAAATCCCGTTGAGCGCCTGAGCGTCACTGTTTTGGTATTTCTCCATACCAAATTCATAATCGATGGGCGAGAGGTTCTCATCGACCACAAAGGTGACGCCCGTCTGGGCTGTGGCGAGACTGGCGATGAGTGCCAGCGCGATGGTGGTCAGTATTTTCTTCATAGGTCGGTTGGTATTTAGTTATTCGATTTCCAATGTGCCGTCGAAGCTGATGGGGTCGCGGTTCATCGAGCGTACACGGATATACGCCTGACCATTGTCGTACATTTCAATCACATAGTGGTAGGAGTCCTCACGGGTCCTCACGTCGATGTCAATCTGTGTGTACTTCTTCGGCTTGCTCTCCTTGTAGGTCAGCACAGGCTCCTCAAAGTTCAGACCAATCGACGGCGACATTGTCGGCATATGGGCATCACCCAGATAGGGCAGGTAGCTACGCAGTGTGTCGCCTCGCAGTTCCAGATAGAAGTCAGACGTCACTGCTCGCGACCCATAGCGCAGGGTGTTCATCGAACTGATGTCGATATGCCACCGCTTCGTGGCAATGGCACCGAGCACAGCCACCTGTTTCCGTTCCTTCTTCGTCAACTTACGAAGGGGAATCTGGGGTCTCTGGGGGCGGTTCTGTGATACCGTTTTCGTCGATAATTGGATAGCGGAACCGTCCTCAGATTCCGACGTGGCGAGGCCGTCTCTGTAGCTCCTATGCTTGACCATATAGGATGTGGAGGCAAGGAATAGAGGCTCAGCCTCCCCTCCTGCCCCCTCCCAAAGAGGGGGAGCCTCTCCTTCGAGGGGAAATTGGAGGGGGCTGACATTCTCCGTCGATGCCGGCTCTGCCTGCTGAGGCGCATCCTCGCTGAGTGCCGATACGGGCTTTTCCTCTGGCTGCTCGTCGGGCACGACCTCTGGTTGGACGATGGCTGGGCTGATTGGGCTGACTGGGCTGACTGGGTGTCGCGGACTCTTTTGCGCCACGACGGGTTCCTGCGGGCTCTGCTGCTTGCCCCAGTTAAAAACTATCAGCATGGCGATGCTGGCGGCAGCGGCTACGGCGGCATAGACCCACAGTCGGCGAGACTTTGGAGCCGTTTCGGGTTCGACGAGGCTCTTCATCACCCTTTCATTCAGATTGTCAGGCAACGGCGGCAGTTGCTGCTCCCGATGGCTGACAGCCTCGCGCAGGTTCTTATCGTTTTTGATGTCGTTCATTGTTCAGAGCGTTTTAATGATTCGGTAGAGTTTCTTGCGGATACGGCTCAGCTGCGAGCCGACGGTAGAGGGAATAGAGCCTGTGACGAATGCAATGTCGGCGAGGCTCATATTGTCGTAGTAGAACATGCTGACGATGGCCTGCTCATGGGACGGCAGCATCGCCAAGGCCTGTTCCAGCTGACGGATGGTCTGTTCGTCAGGCGGGGCATCGTCGGGGGCCTCCAGCGTATCGATGCCCAGCTCGCTGTCGTCCATATAGACGATGTCGGGCTTCTTGCCGCGCACGAAGTTGAGCGACTCGTGGTAGGCAATGCGACCCAGCCATGTGGCGAGCGACGCCTGACGGGGATTGTAGCCCTCAATGCCGCGCAGGGCTTTGACAAACACATCCTGATAGACCTCTTCGGCATCCTCACGGCGCGTCACGATGCGCTGTACCATGCGGAACACCGCCGGACCATACTCCGTGAGCAACTGTTGGCAGGCGGCTGGCTTGCGCTGTCGCAGGTTGCTGATCAGGATGGTTGAATCTTGTTCCATTTTGACTTTGTCTTCTACCTATATATACACACAAGATTGAAAAACATTGCAATGATTGCGAATATTTTTTTATAAAAGCATCGCTTCCTTGCTGACAAAAGCGATGACAGCAAGGAAGCGCTTCCAGTATCATGACAGATAATATTAATGACCTTGCAGATATCTTACGTATTCGCAAGCGGCGAGCAGGAAAGCACCGACACCGAAGTTGGCTTCGGAGTTCTGGTCGACAGTCTGTCCGGGAATGGCGCGTTCGCCGATGGGCTGCACGTAGCCCACCTTGCCCGACGGCTGCAGGGCGGTCTCCGTCAGGTACTTCCAGGCGCGGGCGATGACGGGGGCGAACTCCTTCTTCGGCAGGTAGCCGTGGTTCACGCCCCACAGCATACCGTAGGTGAAGAACGCCGTACCCGAGGTCTCGGGACCGGGAGCATGGTCGGGGTCGGCCATCGAGCGCGTCCAGTAGCCCTCCTTCTGCTGCAGCTTGGCCACGGCGCGTGCCAGCGTCACGTACTTATTGACGAAGAACGGCTGGCGCACATACTCTTCGGGCATGTCCTGCAGCACCTTGGCCAGACCAGCGAGCACCCAGCCGTCGCCGCGTGCCCAGAAGTCCTTCTTGCCGTTGGCCGACTTGTGCTTCGGGTAGACGTACTTGCCGTCGCGGAAGTAGATGCCCGTCTCCGTGTCGAGCATGATGCCGTCGGAGTAGAGCAGGTTCTCATAGAGCTTGTCGAGGTACTTCTTGTCGCCCGTCAACTTGTACATCTTCGTCATCACGGGCATCACCATATAGAGGGCGTCGGCCCACCACCAGTAGTCGTTGGCCTCAGAGTCGGCCTCGTAGCCCATCACCTCCTTGGCACGGGCTACACGCTTCTCGTCCTTCTGGATGTTGTAAAGGTCGATGTAGGTCTGGAAACAGATCTGCCAGTCGCCGAAGAGCACGTAGTCCTGGCCCTCGCCGTAGTTCTTGTACTTCCACTTGGCAGGGTCGGCCTCCTTGGCACCCTTCCACTCGTTGTGCTCGGCCCAACGTATGCTGTAGTCGAGCATCTGCTGGTCGCCGAGCAGTTTCCATACCTCGATGTTACCGGTGTGGTAGGCGGCGTTGTCCCAGAAGGAGCGTACCTCAGCCTTGTTGTTCTGTTGCCAGTAGGTGTTCACTTTGCGGATGACGTCCTTCACCTGATTGGGTGTCCACTGCTTCGCCTGCACAGCGGCTGCGGCGAGCAGGCATAAAGATAAGAGTAGTTTTCTCATAGCTTATTTCTTGATTCTGATAATGTTAAGCGAATAGGCGGGCAGCTCCACGTCGACGGCATTGCACTCCGGCGACAGCTCGTGCTCGGTAGGACTGATGTTAGTGGGCTGCTGCAAGGTGTTCTCGTCGTAACCCGTATTGGCGCGCAGCTGGATGAGCTTGGCACTCTTCACCGCGAAGTTGCTGATGTTCAGACGGGCGGTGGTGCCCTCGGCCTGCGAGTTGACAATCTTGACGATGAGCTCGCCCGTCTGGTCGTCGATGGTGGCACTCGAGAAGACACCCGTCGACGTGTCGTGCTTCAGTACGGTGTCGAACACCAGGTCGTTGTCGAGCCACGCCTTCACCGAGTCGCCGCTGACGGTCAACGTCACGTCGTACCATCGGCCAGCCTCCACGCGGCCCCGCTTGGTAGCCGTCTGCGACTTACCACTGCCGCTGATCTGCTCCAGACCATGCTGCGTGTTGCCCCAGCCGCCGAAGTTCACCCAGCAGTAGTGCTGCGGATCGACGTAGTTGAACACAATCATAAAGCCCTCGCGGCCGTCGTCCTTGCGGGCGCGGCACTTCACGGTATAGTGGTCGCCCACCTCGGCGGTACACAGTGCCACGCACTGCTCCCGCAGGCTCGTCTGACTCAGCACGCCATCGGTGACCTGCCAGTCGCCGAACACGTATTCCGGCTTGCCGGTCTTGGGCAGCGGATCCATGTGGGTGTACGACGCCTTAGTGCCCCAGGTGGCATAGCCCACGCGACTCTTCTGCGGCGTAACGGGCTTCCTGAAGGCAGCACCCTCGTAAGGGTTCGTCTGGCTGACCTTCACCACCTGTGTGCCCACGTTGCGGGGCATGAGCATCTGTACATAATAAGAAGGTGTGCCCATGACGCGGCTGGAGTTGAAGCGAATCATGTCAGGACGCCACCGAGCGTCGTTCTCGTTGACAAAGATGGGGGCGTAGGAGTTCAGAGGCACGATGTCGGAGTTGTTCTCCATGCCCATCATGTAGACAGCCTCGCCGAGGGCGGCGTTCATGTTGCCCAAGTCGCCGAAGCCGTCGGTGACGGCATACTCGCCAACGTAGATTTTCGGGCCACGGCGGTCGTAGGTGTCGTACTTATGGAAATTGTCGGCAAACCACGCCGGGTTGCGGTAGTAGTGCTCGTCGAGCAGCTCGACGCTCTCCTGGCTGTCCCACGTCGGCGTGTCGGTGCCCCAGGCGGCGACGTTGCCGATGAGGTGCATCTTCGGGTATTTCTTCAGTATCTGCTCCTTGAACAGGCGGAAGCGGTCGTAGTAGTGGTCGCTCTGCTGGTGGGGGTCGGGCTGGTTGTTCTCGTTGCCAATCTCTAAGTACTCGATGTTGAACGGGGCGGGATGGCCGTTCTTGGCGCGCAGGGCACCGTACTTTGTAGTCACGTCGCCATTGGCATACTCCAGGGCGGCCAGCGTCTCGTCAATCCACGGCTGCAGCGAGTCGACGGCCGTCTGTCCACCGTGCCAGATGCCAACGTTCACCACGTAGAGCGGCTTGGCACCGAGGTCCTCGGCCATCTGCAGGTACTCGTGGAAGCCGATGCCGTCGGTGGTGCGGTAGCCCCAGTTCACGTTCCAGTGGCCGGGACGCTCCTCAATGGGACCGATGGTACGTTCCCAGCGGAAGGCGTTCTCAGGCGAAATTTGTCCCTCGACGAAGCAGCCGCCGGGGAAGCGCATGAACTTGGGATGCATCTCGAAGAGCATCTGTGCCAGGTCGGGACGCAGGCCGTTCTCGCGGTTCTTGAACGTTGGCGGGAACAGGCTCACCACGTCAACCGTCAGCGTGCCCTTGCCGTCGAAGACGAGAGCGAACTGTGCCTTGGCGTCGTTGCCGGTGGCAGTCAGCTCGGCGGTGTACTTGCGCCAAGAGGCCCCCCTTTCGTCCCCCGAGGGGGACACAATAGCTTCAGCCAGTATAGAAGCCCCCTCGGGGGCCGTAGGGGGGGCTTCGTGGGCTTCGGGGGCTCCGTGGGCTTTCAGCACGGCCTTGATATTACCCTTATACTTTCCCTTTGCCCAAAAGCTGAGGCGGTAGGTGCGGCCCTGTACGGTGTTGATGCCCCAGAAGCCCTCGTTGACGAGGCAGACGGGCTGTGCCGCTGTGGCATTGATGGTCAGCTCGAGGGCGTTCTGCTGGACGCTGTTCAGCAGGGGCGTCTTTTTCGACGGCTGGACGAGGCGGGCTGTGAGCTGCGACGGGGATACTGCATAGGTGGACCAGGCCTGCATGTCGGCAGGTGCGCCGTAGCTGGGGCCGTCCTCGAAGGAGCGGTTGCGGATGAGCTCGGCGTAGAGGCCGCCGTCGGCGGCGTGGTTGATGTCCTCGAAGAAGATGCCGTAGTGGGTGGGGCTGATTCTGAGGCCGCGCTGGTTGGCGTCGATGTCGATAGTGACTTGGGCTGCGGCGGCGCCGCAGCACAGCCAACAGACGGTTAGGAGGATTTTGTTCTTTTTCATTGTTATGGGGTTTTAGAGTTCGATGGCGCGGAAGGAATAGGGCGGAAGGACGATGGCGGTGCCGGCCTCGCCGGTCTTGATGTCGAGGCGGCGGTCTTCAGGCTTGCCCTCGAAGCCTTCGGTACGGGCGGTGGCGGGGATGTCGAGGCCGTTGACGGTCAGTTGCAGTTCGCAGGGGAGGGCATTAACCAGCTTCACATAGGTTTTGCCGGTCTTGCTGTTGCGAACAACGCTGGCACCGAGGCGGTGGGCGAATTTTGAATTGTCAATTGTCAATCTTGAATTGACATACGTGTCGCCGCCGTAGACGGAGAAGAGGCGCTGCACATGGTAAGCCGGTGTCGGGCGCACCTCGGTGTTCGAGAAGTAAATCATGTCGGGGTTCCAGTTGGAGTGGCCGTCCTTGCAGAGCATCGGGGCGTAGCTAGTCATCTCGACTACGTCGCCGTTGCGCTCGATGTCGGTCAGATAAAGGGCTTCGGCCAATGCCGTTTCCACATTGGGACGCTTCACGTTGGTCGAGGCGGCCCACTCGCCGAGGTACACCTTTGTAGCCCCCCCTACTGCCCCCGAGGGGGCTTCTCTTGAATATTTGTCATAATAGTCGCGGTGGTGCATGAACCAGCCCGTCGACTCGTAGTAGTGCTCGTCGACCATATACTGCAGGTCGGGATTGCGGCGGGTAAAGTCCCAGCCCTCCTGGTAGTCGGCACTCGGCGTATGGAACGGTCCGACGGTGCCGCAGATCTTGATGTCGGGATATTTGGCGCGGATAGCGCGGGCAATCATCGTGTAGCGCTCCTCGAATACCGTTCCGATGATGTCCTCGTTGCCTATACCTATATATTTAAGGTTGAAGGGCGCGGGGTGGCCGGCATCGGCGCGCATCTTGGCCCACTTCGACGTGGCGGGGTCGCCGTTGGCCCAGTCGATGAGGTCGAGCAGTTCCTGGATGTAGGCGGGCATCTGGTCCATCGGTATGCCGCCCTGCTGTCCGCCGATGCCCTTGGCGTTGGCGGCAGAGTTCTGGCAGGGTACGCCGGCTGCCAGCACGGGCAAGGGTTCGGCTCCGATGTCCTCGCAGAACTGGAAGTACTCATAGAAGCCCAGTCCACGCGTCTGGTGGTAGCCCCAGATGTTGAAGTCGGGCTTGCGGTCCTGCAGCGGGCCGACGGTCTCATTCCAGTGGTAGATGTTCTCCAGCCCCTGACCGTGAGTCATGCAGCCGCCGGGGAATCGCACGAACTTCGGCTTCAGGTCGGCAATCACCTGTGCCAGGTCGCGGCGCAGGCCGTTCTTGCGCCCCATGAAGGTCTCCTGCGGGAAGAGCGAAATCATGTCGACGCCCACGTGGGCAGCCTTCAGCGGCACGATGGCCAGCCGGGCCTTGGCATTGCTACCCTTGGCGGTGAGCACGGTGGCATACTGCGTCCAAGCACCAGCCGCCGTCTTCAGTTTACTCTTGGCCAGCACAGTACCATCCTCGCCGACGAGCAGAATCATAAAGTCCTGCTTCTGACCGCCACCCAGCACATACATCGAGAAGTCGTACTTCTTGCCCTTCTCCACGGCGATGCCGTCCCAGCCCTCGTTCCAGAGGGTGTCTTTCGGCCACAACAGTGCGTAGTGCGGGTTGTTCTTGCTGAGCGGGTTCTCGGTGGCAATCTCTATGGGACGCTGAGAGTGCCAGGCCGTCGTGGCGTTCCATTCGCGGCGGTCCTTGCTGCTGTATTCGAAGTCGCGGTTCTGAACGAGCTCAGCGTAGAGGCCGCCATCGGCAGCATAGCTGATGTCCTCGAAGAAGATGCCGATGAGGTTGGGGCTGATGGGTTTTTGCCTTGAGGGGTCGATGGTGAGGGTGGCTTTTATGGGCGATGTGGGCAATGTGGGGTTCTTGGCGTCGTCGTGCATGCGCTCAGCCGACAGGCGTCCGTCGGCGGCCTGCTGCCGGAAGTGCTGCTCAATCGCGGCCCAGTCATTCTGGGAAATCTCGAAGCTGTTACCCTCATAGAGTTTGCCGCCGACGGTGGCCGTGTCGCGTATCCACGCATCGTCGCTGATTTCACTGGCACGGTCGGGGGTGAAGTCGCGGAAGTTAGGCGTGGCCGATGTCCACCGCTTGCCCTGAGGCGACTTATAGTAGATGTCGAACGTACCGTCGGGGTTCTCAAAGACCACCGGCTCCAAGCATTTCGTGGTCGTCATGATGGGATAGTCCTGGGGGCGCCAGTTGACGAGGTCGCGACTATAGGCGGCAGCAAACAGCGGTGCGCGGTCGTTCACCTGAAACACCAGGCGCCACGTGCCGTCGCTGGCCCGGCAGACCGACGGGTTGTACATCTTTTTCTCTGCGCCCCATGTGCCGTAGTCCGACGAGCAGAGCTGGCCGGCCTCGTGCCAGGCGTCGTTTTCCTGTATGGCGATGTGCAGTCCGCGCGTCTCGCCCGGAGAGTATACGAATATTCTTTGAAGGCTGTCGGTCTGAGCCCATGCAGTTATCATGCTGAGTGCCGAGAGCGCCGTCGTCAGTAGTTTTTTCCTCATAGTTTCTCTGTGTTATGGCTATTTTGTGGGCAAAGTTACAAAATAATTCATAAATCATGGCGTGTTATTCACATTTTTTTCCTATCTTTGCCCTCAGAAAACCAAAAAGCAGAAGACTATGGGAAAGAAGAATGGAGGAAAACGGCTGTCGAAGAAGGCCGTAGCCGAGGCCCTGCAGGGGCTGTTCATGGGTAGTCCGAACGAGACTTTTTCACTGAAGTACATTTTCAAGGAGCTGAAGCTCAACACGCATCCGGCGAAGATGCTGGCCATCGACGCACTCGACGAGATGTGCTGGGACGACTACCTCTCGAAGGTGGGCGACAACCAGTACCGCCTGAACCAGAAGGGACAGGTACAGGAGGGCACGTTCATCCGCAAGGCCAACGGCAAGAACTCATTCCTGCCCGACGACGGCGGCAAGCCGATCTTCGTGTCGGAGCGCAACTCGATGTTCGCCCTCAATGGCGACCGCGTTCGCGTGGCGATGATGGCCCGCCGCCAGAACCACATCAAGGAGGCGATGGTGACCGACATCCTGAGCCACAAGACCGACCAGGCCGTGGGCAAGCTGAAGGTGGAGAAGGACTTTGCCTTCCTCATTACCGAGGGTAACATCTTCGTCCACGACATCCTCATCCCGAAGAAGAAGCTGAAGGGCGGCAAGGACGGCGAGAAGGCCGTGGTGAAGATTACGCAGTGGCCGTCGAAGGAGTCGAAGAACATTGTCGGCGAGGTCATCGACGTGCTCGGCAAGGAGGGCGACAACAACGTCGAGATGCACGCCATCCTGGCGCAGTACGGTCTGCCCTATAAGTACCCGAAGACCGTGGAGGATGCCGCGAAGAAGATTGATCCGGGCATCACCTCCGAGGAGATAGCCCGCCGCGAGGACTTCCGCGACGTGTGGACCTGCACCATCGACCCGAAAGATGCCAAGGACTTCGACGATGCGCTATCGATCAGGAAGAAAGGGGCTTTATGGGAGGTTGGCGTTCACATTGCCGATGTCACCCACTATGTCAAGGAGGGCAGCATCATCGACAAGGAGGCACAGAAGCGTGCCACGAGCGTCTATCTCGTCGACCGCACCATCCCGATGCTGCCCGAGCGGCTCTGCAACTTCATCTGTTCGCTGCGTCCCGACGAGGATAAGCTCTGCTACAGCGTCATCTTCGTCCTGGACGACGACGCCAACATCAAGTCGTGGCATCTGGCCCACACCGTCATCCGCAGCAACCGCCGCTATGCCTATGAGGAGGTGCAGCAGCTGTTAGAGGACAACGGCGTCAAGGACGGCACTGGCCAGCCCGCACCGCCCGCCACGAAGAACAACCCCTACAAGGGCGAGTACGCTGCTGAGCTCATCACGCTCGACGCGCTGGCCAAGAAACTGCGTGAGCGCCGCTTCAAGAACGGTGCCGTGAAGTTCGACCGCGAGGAGCTGCACTTCGACATCGACCAAGACGGCAAGCCCGTCCGCGCCTATTTCAAGACATCGAAGGATGCCAACAAACTTATCGAGGAGTTCATGCTTCTGGCTAACCGCACCGTTGCCGAGAGCATAGGAGCCGCCAAAAAGCCCGGCACAAAAGCCAAGACCTTCGTCTACCGCGTCCATGACCAGCCCGACCCCCAGAAGCTGGAGTCGCTGCGCCAGGTCGTCGCCCCCTTCGGCTATAAGCTGAAGACCAGCGGCACGAAGGGCGCCATCTCGAAGTCGCTGAACGCCCTGATGGACGAGGCTGCGGGCAGCAAGGAGCAGAAGCTCATTGAGACCGTCGCCCTGCGCGCCATGATGAAGGCCAAGTATTCGACCCACAACATCGGTCACTACGGACTGGCCTTCGACTACTACACCCACTTCACGTCGCCCATCCGCCGCTATCCGGACACGATGGTCCACCGCCTGCTGACGCGCTATCAGGGTGGCGGACGCTCGGCCAACCAGGAGCACTACGAGGAACTGTGCGAGCACTCGAGCGATATGGAGCAGACCGCTGCCAACGCCGAGCGCGACAGCATCAAGTACAAGATGGTGGAGTTCATGGGCGATAAGATCGGCGAGTGCTTCGACGGCCATATCTCCGGCATACAGTCCTACGGCATCTATGTCGAGATCGACGAGAACCACTGCGAGGGTATGGTGCCCATGCACGACCTCCGTGGCGACTACTACGAGTTCGACGAGGCCCACTACTGTCTCATCGGCCGTCGCCACCATTCGAAGTACCAGCTGGGCGACCCCATCCGCATCAAGGTGGCACGGGCCAACCTGGAGAAGCGCCAGCTCGACTTCACCCTGGCCGACGATTAAGCGCTAAAAAATCGCTCCGTCATGGCATTTATTCATAAAGATTTCGTACCTTTGCACGCTCAAACCAAAAGGAATATGGAAAGTATAAAAAGTCAATTCGCACGCAAGCTGATGGACATCAAGGCCATCAAGCTGCAGCCGCAGGAGCCTTTCACGTGGGCCAGCGGCTGGAAGTCACCTATCTATACCGACAACCGCAAGACGCTCGGCTTCCCCCGGCTGCGCTCCTTCGTGAAGCTGGCCCTGTGCCACGCCATCCAGGAGAACTTCCCCGAGGCCGAGGCCGTGGCCGGCGTGGCTACGGGCGCCATTGCCCAGGGGGCACTGGTGGCCGAGGAGCTGGGTCTGCCCTACTGCTACGTGCGCCCGAAGCCGAAGGACCACGGCATGGGCAACCAGGTGGAGGGCGAGATTGAGAAGGGCACGAAGGTGGTGGTGGTCGAGGACCTCATCTCCACCGGCGGCTCGTCGCTGAAGGCCGTCGAGGCCCTGCGCCAGTATGGTGTCGAGGTCATCGGCATGGTGGCATCGTTCACCTACGGCTTCCCCGTGGCCGAGGAGGCTTTCAAGGCTGCCGGTGTGCAGCTCATCACGCTGAGCAACTACGACGCCGTTGTCGAGGAGGCTGCCAAGACGGGCTATATCAAGGAAGAGGAAAAGGCTGTACTAGCCGAGTGGCGCCAGTCGCCCTCGACGTGGAAGCAGTAATCAATCGAAAATCGTAAATCCGTAAATCGTAAATAACATTAAGGTGGGATTATTTGACAATACATCAAA
>JAEEGI010024879.1_pt1 | contig 11645 bp, 9 predicted proteins | sample 8958751 | NCBI WGS metagenome assembly JAEEGI01 (sample SAMN16246545, study PRJNA631951) | gut metagenome | biome: gut microbiome; feature: rumen; material: KS-attached | host: Bos | place: Iran: Karaj | collected 2018-10 | reverse complement strand
CATGTAGATGACGTTTTGGTTCTGGAGGCCGTCGTTCTTCGAGTAGATGTAGCGGCCGTGTTTCTTCGAAGGCATGCCGTAGCGTTCGTAGTCCACGAGTTGCGTGAGGCGGTCCTTGAGGGCGCTGCGGAAGGGGATGTGGCTGAGGTAGTCTTGCGTGACTTCGTTCTGCTCCTTGACCCATTTCGCGGTCTCGGCGGAGGTGTCGTTTTCGAGCCAACGGTACGGGTCGGCGACCTTCGTGCCGAAGTAGTCGTCAATGACGGTTTCGTCCATGCGCGTCTCGGGATAAGCCTTGACGGAATAGCGTTCAGCAGGCTGCGGTTTCGGGTTGCAGCCCATTAGGGTGATGATACTGCCCATAATTAATAAGGTGGATTTTTTCATTATTTTATTGATTTTAGATTTAAAGATTGACTTCGTTGAATTCTTTACATTTCAAAGATCTGTGCTGTATTTATCCTTATTGTTGCTTTGAGTCACCGTGGGGAACAAATAGTCTTGATTGTTATTTGAAGCAACAAAAGTACAATAAAATATCAAAAGACTCTTTGTTTCTTTCAAATTATGTTTATTCAACCAGCCTCCTTAGTTTTTCGCTGAGAAGCAGAAAAAAAGTTTAACTTCGTTCTGTTGGATATATTATTTTCAAAATAATCCCTTGAAGTAGTTTCATTTATGAAAATAATTCCTACCTTTGCCGCTCCAAATCAAATAGGAGTTAAAGATGAATAAACGTTTGATTTTTATGGCTTTAGCTTGCATGATGGGTTTGTTTTTCGCTTCATGCAGCCGTCCTTCGATTGAAGGAACCTGGGTTGAACCTGCCGCTGAAGGCAGTCTTTTGGGCGAAGTGGGCTTCACTCTGCTCGAAAATGGTGAAGTGGTGTCTATCAACACGGGCTTCAGGGAATATAAGACATGGGAGAAAGTTGGTGACAAGTTGATTCTCAATGGTGTAACCAACGGATCGGTACAGAGCAGCTTCTCCGACACCAACACTATCATCTCGCTTGACGAGAAACAGTTGGTCATCGGTCAGGACGGCTATACAGTTACCTATCAGAAGAAATAATAGTTTTTAAATATCAGATAATGAGTAAATTAGCAGTCGTCGCTTTCGGAGGCAATGCCTTGTTGAGAAGCGGTCAAAAAGGAACATGTCAGGAACAAATGCAGAACGTGGCCGATACGTGCCAATCGCTGTTGCCCTTCCTGAAACAGGGTTATAATTTGGTTATCGGTCACGGAAACGGGCCTCAAGTGGGCAATGTGTTGCTCCAGAATGAGGCAGGTTCGCAGATGTTCGGTTTGCCGGCTATGCCGATGGATGTCTGTGGCGCTGAGACCCAAGGTCAAATCGGTTACATGATTGAGATGGGTCTTGAGAAGGTCATGGTGAAGGAAAACATCGACCGTAACGTGGTTACTTTCGTGACCCAAGTACTCGTCGACAAGGACGACCCGATGTTCAAGAACCCCACCAAGCCCGTCGGACCTTATTATTCCGAAGAGGAAGCCGAGGCCTACGCCAAAGAAACGGGTGCCATCTATAAGGAAGACCCCAAGGGCAAAGGTTGGCGTAAGGTGGTTGCTTCACCGAAGCCGATTGACATTCAGAATATTAAGCTGGTCAAGCGTTTGGCTGAGGAAGGCAATATCGTCATCACCGTTGGTGGTGGTGGTATCCCTGTCATCTTGAAGGATGGTGTGCACGTGGGCGTTGAAGCTGTTATCGACAAGGACTTGGCTTCCGCTATGACGGCTATCAAAATCGGTGCTGACGAGTTCTATATCCTCACCGATGTCCCGAAGGTGTACATTAACTTCCGCAAGGAAAACGAGAAGGCTCTCGACACCATCACTGTGGCCGAGGCCAAGCAGTATCTGGATGCTGGTCATTTCACCGAGGGTAGCATGGCTCCTAAAATCCGTGCTGCCATCCTGTTCGTGGAATCGACTGGTCACGAGGCCATCATCACCGAAGCCACTAAGCTCGGCGACCCGACCTGCGGAACGCGAATCGTCAAATAAGGCGGTATTTGTTTTTGAAACGTATTGGACTGCGGAGCTTAGGCTTCGCAGTCTTTTTATTGGCTGTAGGCCACGCTCCAGGCATAGCGCTTCTCGCGGTTGAGGTGCGTCTCCAACCGATAGCCTACACCGTCAAGCACATGGTGCAAGTCGTCGGTGATGCCCGTTCCACGTAGTTTTACCACGGCTTCCTTTTTGGTCCAATATTGGGTGAAAGCCTCCACGGGGTCGGAGGAGGAACGTATCCATTCGGCTTCGGCAGGGTTCATGGTCTTGCGGACGAGCGCGAGGTTGTCCCTGCGGAAACTCTCAATGTCGATGCCGATAGGGGAGAGGTCGACCACCACGGCGATGCCGTTTTTACAATGGCTTAGGTTGAAATGTACCTCGGGATGGTGGGTCAAATAAGGCTTGCCGTGCTCATTTTGGTCCATTTTTAAATCGTTGATTCCTAGAGGTTTCAATAGTTCTTTCAGCATTAACCACGACTTTAGGCAAGCGAATTGTCCGAACAAGTGCTTGTAGCGCAAAGCCTCGTTGCGGCGTTGTTCGTCAACTAAAGGCAACATGCGCTGCACCTCGGCTTCGGTCACTTGGGTCATATCGTCGAAAATGGAAACCATAACGAGAATTTGGATGCAAAAATAGTCATTCTTGGATGATTTGGCCAAAATTATTTCGTTGAAAAAATCGGTGCTTTTGTTCGAAAAATTCCCCCTCCATTGGATAAAATAACGCATTGATTGATATTGTTTTTATTTTCGCACCGATTTTTAGAATATGGATAAAAAAGCAAATAAAGGGACAGTCATTCAAGCTTATCCCGATATTCCGCCCCGTACTTTCGACTTGTTGCCGAGATATGTGGAGAAGTATGGCAAAAAGAAAGTGATGTTCGCCTGTAAGGTAGACGGGGCTTGGAAGAAGTACATCAGCCGCGACTTTGTGAAGATGACCGATGTGATCAGCCAGGGACTGATTGGTTTGGGCGTGGGCAAAGGCGACCGCGTGGTGGTGATTTCCAACAACTGTCCCCAGTGGAACATGGTTGATTTCGCCGTGCAGCAGATTGGTGCCATCCTGGTGCCCATCTATCCTACGGCGCGCCAAAGCGACTACGAGCATATCCTAAATCATGCTGAGCCTAAGGTGGTCTTTGAGGAAGGCGCTCTTATCCATAAAAAGGTGAAGCCTGTCCTCGACCAGATGTCAGTGCGCCCTAAAGAGTTCGCTTTCAATCCCGTGGAAGGCATGATGACCTTGCGCGGACTGATGGTTTCGGTAAAAATCGACAAGAAGAGCCAGGCCGCTTTGCAGTCACGGAAAGAGTCGGTTTCCATCCATGATGTGGCCACCATTATTTATACATCGGGTACGCTCGGAACCCCCAAGGGCGTGATGCTGACGCATTACAACCTGATGAGTTGCGTGGCTAACTACGGCCCGCATTATCCGGTGCCGTCCTCGCACAAGGTGGTGAGTTTCTTGCCCTTGTCGCATATCTACGAGCGTTCGGTGCTGTATACCCATCTCTATCTCGGCAATTCCACCTATTATGTGGAGAATTTCGGCACCATCATGCGCGACATCGCTGACGTGAAGCCTGAGCATTTCACCACTGTGCCGCGTGTCATCGAGAAGGTGTACAACGGTATCGTCCGCAAGGGCGACAAACTGAAGGGCATGAAGAAACGTGTCTTCATGTGGGCTTTCAAGTTGGCCGAACGCTATGATGAGACGGGCATTAAAAAGAACAGAGCCTATAGGTTTAAGTTATATTGGGCCAACAGATTGGTCTTCAGGGATGTGAGGAAGGCCTTCGGTGGCCGTTTGGAGTTCATCATCTCTGGTGGTGCCAGTTTGCAGCCACGTCTGGTGCGTTTGTTTGCCGCCATGGACATCCCGATTATAGAGGGCTATGGTCTGACGTAGACCTCGCCTGTGATTGCCACCAATAGCTTGGCTTTGGGTATCATCAAGGCGGGAACGGTCGGCGTGCCATGCAAGAGCGTGGAATTCCAGATTGACCCTGAGTCGGGTGAGATTCTCGTGAAAGGCTCTGCAGTGATGAAGGGCTATTACAAGGACGAGGAGCAGACCAAAATCGCCATCGACGAGGAAGGCTATTTCCACACAGGAGACATCGGCGAGTTTGACGAGGATGGCTTATTGAAAATCACGGGCCGTATGAAGGAAATCTTCAAGGACTCGATGGGCAAGTACATTTCTCCTGCGCTGATTGAAAACCGCTTCATGGAATCGAAGTTCATCAATAGCATCATGGTGGTGGGTGAGAACCAGAAGTTTGCCGCCGCGCTGATTGTGCCCAACTTCGAGCATTTGAAGACTTGGTGCGAGGAGAACCACATTCCTTATACCACCAATGCGGAGATGATCAAGGTGAAGGCTGTCAATGACCGCTTCCGTAAGGAGGTCGACAGCTACAACAAGTTCTTTGGCGACTATGAAAAGATCAAGCGCTTCGAACTGCTCGACCGCGAATGGACCATCGAAGACGGCGAGATGACCCCTAGCCTCAAAATCCGCCGCAAAGCCATCGCTGAACATTTCCAGGATTTGATTGACGGGATGTTTGCGGAATAATAGTTTTTTTTGCATTTGCTTTTATGGGTTTAGTTTGTAATTTTGCAGACTATTATTGTTGTAATTATGGAATCTTTACCCGCATTATTTTCTGACCTAGCCCTGATATTAGTCACGGCAGGTGTTACAACGGTGATTTTCAAATGGTTGAAACAGCCCCTGGTTTTGGGCTATATCATTGCTGGTCTGCTCATTGGACCCTATTTCCCATGGTTTCCCGTCATCAATGACCATGAAAGTGTGGAGGTTTGGAGCGAAATTGGTATGGTCTTTTTGCTGTTTGCCATCGGTTTGGAATTTAGTTTCAAGAAACTGAAGAAACAGGCTGGTACGGTGGGCATCACCGCATTGACGGAACTGGTTTCGATGTGCATTATTGGTTTCTTCCTCGGCAAACTGATGGGCTGGAGCCAAATGGACAGCATCTTTCTCGGTGCCATGCTCTCTATGTCGTCTACGACCATCATTGCCAAGGCCTTCGACGACTTGAAGATGAAAGGGGAGAAGTTCACCAGCAGCGTCATAGGTGTTTTGGTGGTTGAAGATTTAGCCGCTATCCTTATGATGGTGATTCTTTCCACCTTGGCGGTAAGTACAACATTGGATGGAAAGGAATTGATGATGAGCGTGGTACGCCTCGTTTTCTTCCTTTTGGTTTGGTATGTCGGGGGTGTGTTCATTATTCCGACCATCCTCAAGTGGGTGCGAAAGTTCATGTCGGAAGAAACGTTGACTGTTTTCTCTGTAGGTTTGTGTTTCTTCATGGTTTGGCTGGCCAACAAGGCGGGTTTCTCGTCGGCTTTGGGTGCTTTCATTATGGGTTCCATCTTGGCTGAAACGCTTGAGGCTGAGATGATACACAAACTCACCACCCCCATCAAGAATCTGTTTGGGGCTGTGTTCTTTGTTTCAGTCGGTATGATGGTCAATCCAGCTATTCTGGTGCAATATTGGTGGCAGATTCTGGTCATCACTATTGTCGTGGTCGTGTTGAAATCATTGAGTTCGAGTTTGGGCATGCTGTTTTCGGGCGATAATCTTCACAATGCTGTCCGTGCGGGCATGTGTTTCGGACAAATCGGTGAGTTCTCGTTCATCATCGCCACCGTGGGTATGAGTTTTGGCGTCATTGACGATTTCCTGTATCCCATCATCGTTTCGGTGTCCATCATCACCACTTTCCTCACACCTTATATGATTAAGGGCGGTGAGCCGCTTTTCCATTGGATTGAGAAGAAAGCGCCTGATAGTTGGAAGAACGGTTTTGGGAACCAGGAAAAAGTCGTAAAGTCGTCGAATGGTGAGGAAATGACGATGAAGGCTTATGTTTTGAGCCAACTGAAAAACTTGGTGCTGTATGCTTCCATCATCATCGCTTTGATGCTGATTTGCTTCTCACTCTGTAAGTTTATTCAAGACTATGTGCCTCAGCCTGTTAGTGGCTTGGTCTCGTTGGCAGTCACCTTGTTGGTTGTGTCACCTTTCTTGTGGGCGGTTGCCTTCAAGCACGGCATGCTGAAAACTACTAGGAAACTGATGGCTAAGAGTCAATTCAATAAGAAATCCGTTCGGTTGATTTTCATGTTACGCATCATACTTGTTTTGGGAGTTGCTGCCGTCATTAACTACCATTATCTGGATACCAAATTTTGGGCTAGTCTTGGCATGCAAAATGCGCCACTCTATCTGATTGCTTTGGGTTTGGCGGTCGTCTATGTCGTCTTCCTTCGCGTGATTACGCCTGTCATGCATTGGTATGAGATCATAGAGAGTCGTTTCCTCGAAAACATGAATAAACGCGAAACCTTAAACTCGTTCGTGTTGCCCGAGGTGTTGCAGGAGAATTTCACCATGGAAAAGATGGCTTTGAGTCCAAAGAGCCAATATGTCGGCAAACGCATACGCGAGACTGACTTTCGTGAGACTTACGAGACCAGTGTGGTGTGCGTCGACCGTGCCGATGAGTTCATTGACTTGCCGCGCCGCGACTTCATTCTGTATCCCGACGATGAGGTGACTTTCATCGGTACCGAAGAGCAATTGGCTAAGCTTAGGCCTTTCGTCGAGGTGGAAGATGACGTGCTTATCAAGGAACGTCCTGAGAGCGATGTCGATATCCATAGCACGATGGTTGGACCGAACAGCCGTTATAAGGATGTTTCCCTTCATGACTCTGACCTGCTCAATCGCTTCAATGTCATGGTAATTGCCATCGAGCGCGACAATGAATTCTTCCTTAACCCAACAGCCTCATTCGTTTTTCAACAAGGCGACACGGTTTGGTTTGTCGCCACCCAAACCAATGCCAATGCATTGATTCAATACGCCCACGAAACCAAAACTGAACAACTGATAACTGAAAACTGATAACTATGGAATCCTTACCTGCATTATTTTCCGATCTTGCCTTGATATTGGTTACGGCTGGTCTCACCACGGTGATTTTCAAATGGTTGAAACAGCCTGTCGTATTAGGTTATATCATCGCTGGTTTCCTCATAGGTCCTAATTTTGAGTGGTTCCCCGTCATCAGCGACCATACGAGTGTAGAGACCTGGAGCGAAATCGGTATGGTGTTCATGTTGTTCGGTATTGGCTTGGAGTTCAGCTTCAAGAAACTGAAGAAGGTAGGAGGGACGGTTGGCATCACGGCTTTGACTGAGTTAGTGACGATGTGTTTGGTGGGCTTCTTCCTCGGTAAAGCTTTGGGCTGGTCGCAAATGGACAGCATCTTCCTTGGAGCCATGCTTTCTATCTCGTCCACTACGATTATCGCTAAGGCTTTCGACGATATGAAGTTGCACCGCGAGAAATTCAGCGGTAATGTCATTGGTGAATTGGTTGTTGAAGACCTTGAGGCGGTTTTGCTGATGGTGATTCTCTCTACTTTGGCGGTCAGTAAGACTTTTGATGGTATGCAACTGGTAACCAGTATGTTGAAATTGGGGTTTTTCTTGCTGGTGTGGTTTATCGGTGGCATTTTCATTGTACCCACGGTTTTGCGTTGGGCGCGTAAATTCATGTCTGAAGAAACATTGACAGTCTTTTCGGTGGGTTTGTGCTTCATGATGGTTGTATTGGCCAATCTGGCTGGTTTTTCTTCGGCTTTGGGCGCGTTCATCATGGGTTCCATCTTAGCCGAAACCCTTGAGGCTGAGATGATTCACAAAGTCACTACGCCGATTAAGAACTTGTTTGGAGCGGTGTTCTTTGTTTCGGTCGGTATGCTGGTCGACCCTAAGATTCTAGTGGAGTATTGGTGGCAGATATTGGTAATTACCGGTGTATTGCTTCTCTTTAAGCCTTTAAGCAATGTGGCAGGCCGATTGATTGCTGGTCTGGGACTGAAACAATCCATCCAAGGTGGTTTCTGCTTCAGCCAGATTGGTGAGTTTTCCTTTATTATCGCTTCATTAGGCCTTAGTTATGGTGTCATCGATGAGTTCTTGTATCCCATCATCGTTTCGGTGTCTATCATCACGACTTTCCTAACCCCATATGCCATCAAGGCTGCGGTACCAACTTATAATTGGGTGAGTGGTCATATGTCGCAGCAATGGCTCAATCATTTTGAGAATAGAGACACTGGCATCAAGGTGAAGAGTGGCGAGAAAGTGAGCATGGCCAGTTTTATTGGACGGCAGTTCAAGCATATCGTCATTTATATTGCCATTGTTGTAGCGTTGCTGTTTATCTGTTTCTGGATAGGTTCATTCATTATTGAATACGTACCCAATGTGTGGGGCAATGCCATCAGTGTGGCGATTACGATGGTTTTAGTGTCGCCTTTCCTCTGGGCAATTGGATTTAGGCATACGTTGGTTAACACAACGCATAAGTTAATGGAACACAGTAGGTTCAATAAGACTTTGATCCTGTCTATTTTTATTCTTCGGTTCATCATTGTTTGGGCTGTGGCAACTTCTGTGTTGCGTCATTTCTTCAACGAGGCATTTTGGCTGCGTTTGGGAGTAGGGGTACACTTAGGTCGTTGGATCAATGTGGCAATGGCTTTGGGGTACACCCTCTTGCTCCGTGTGGTCAGCCCAGCGATGAAGTTTTACAAACGCATTGAGGATAGTTTTTTGGATAATCTCAACAAGAGACAGTCATCGCAAGTGTTTTCTATTCCTGAAATTTTGCAGGAAAACTGCCACTTGCAGAAGATGACGCTGAGTCCAGATAGCCCTTATTCAGGTAAACTTATCAGGGAGACAGATTTCCGCGACAACTACAATGTGAGCGTGGTGAGTGTGGAGCGTGGCAAACAACTTATCGAATTGCCAAAATCTGATTTTCAGCTGTTTCCGTATGATAAGGTTACTTTTGTTGGGCATGAAGACCATTTAAGGCTGCTTTTACCCAGGGTGGAGTTGTTTGATGAACAATTGATACAAGAGCATGAGGAAAGCGAGGTGGATTTGTATAAGGTGGAAGTTCGCCCCATCAGCCCTTACGTTGGCGTGGCTTTGATGGACTCAGGTTTGGCTGAGAACTTTGATGCCATGATTATTGCCATCGAACGCGACGGACAGTTCATCTTGAATCCGTCGGCAAGGATTACTTTCCAGCCTGCTGACCTAGTGTGGTTTGTAGCCCAGAAGGAAAAGGCTGAGATCTTGATGAATTATAATCCTGAAACGATTCAAAACGCATGAATTGACTGCCAGCGGGCTGACACATAGGTCAGCCTCTACTCTAAACTCTCAACACTCAACTCTAAACTAAAAATGATAGTCTGTATCGCCGAAAAACCAAGCGTCGCCCGCGACATCGCCAAGGTGCTGGGAGCCAACACCACACATGAAGGTTACATGGAGGGCAACGGCTATCAGGTGACTTGGACTTTCGGCCATCTTTGCACACTGAAGGAGCCGAACGACTACACTGACCAATGGAAGGCTTGGGCTTTGAGTCGCTTGCCGATGATTCCACAACGTTTTGGTATTAAATTGATTGCGGACAAAGGAGTGGAGAAACAGTTCAAAGTCATTGAGTCCTTGTTTCAGAAAGCTGACGAAATCGTGAACTGCGGTGATGCTGGGCAGGAGGGCGAACTCATCCAGCGGTGGGTGATGCAAAAAGCCGCTGTAAAATGTCCGGTGAAACGTCTTTGGATTTCGTCCTTGACCGAGGAGTCGATCAAGGAAGGTTTCAAGACTTTGAAAGACCAGGCTGATTATCAGTCACTTTATGAGGCAGGCCTTTCACGCGCCATCGGTGACTGGCTATTGGGCATGAATGCCACGCGGCTCTACACCTTGAAATACGGCCAAAATCGACAGGTATTATCCATCGGTAGGGTGCAGACGCCAACCTTGGCCCTGATTGTCAATCGCTATCACGAAATCGTGAACTTCAAGTCCGAAGCCTATTGGGTGCTGTCGACCGTTTATCGTGAAACGACTTTTACTGCGACCAAAGGCAAGTATGGCTCTGTGGAAGACGGTCAGAAAGACTTGCAAATCATTGAGGGGAAAGAGTTTGCTGTCACCGACATTTCCACCAAGAAAGGCACCGAAGCCCCGCCAAGGCTGTATGATTTGACTTCCTTGCAGGTGGAGTGCAACAAGAAATACAACCTCTCGGCTGACCAGACTTTGCAGACCATCCAGAGCCTCTATGAGAAGAAATACACCACTTATCCGCGTGTCGACACCACCTATTTGAGCGATGACATTTATCCCAAGTGTCCCGACATTTTGGCGAAACTGACCAATTACGCCGAATACACTGCGCCTTTGGCGGGCAAGAAGCTGCCCAAAAGCAAGAAGGTGTTCGACAACAGCAAGGTTACTGACCACCATGCCATTATTCCGACGGGTGTGGTGCCGACGGGGTTGAGTTTTGCCGAACAGCAGGTCTACGATGAGGTATGCCGCCATTTTATCGCCGTGTTTTATCCCGACTGCCAGTTTGCCACGACGACTGTTTTGGGCAAAGTTGAAGATGTAGAGTTCAAGACCTCGGGCAAACAGATTTTAGTGCCTGGCTGGCGCGAAGTCATCAAGCCAGTGAAGCAGGAAGAGGAAAAGAAGGAAGGGCAGGAAGACGAGGAGAAGACTTTGCCTATCTTCACTAAAGGTGAGCATGGACCGCATCAGCCGCAACTGACTGAGAAATGGACTACACCGCCCAAACCTTACACAGAGGCCACGCTGCTTCGTGCCATGGAAACGGCTGGTAAACTCGTCGACGACGAGTCGTTACGCGAAGTGATGAAAGAGAACGGCATCGGTCGGCCTTCCACACGTGCTGCCATTATTGAGACACTGTTCAAACGCAACTACATCAGGAAGGTCCGCAAGAGTCTTGAACCCACGCCTACAGGCATCGAGCTCATTGGCCTCATCCATGAAGACCTGTTGAAAAGTGCTGAACTGACGGGAATCTGGGAGAAGAAACTCCGTGAGATAGAGCAGCACAAGTACGAGGCAAGACAGTTCCTTGATGAGTTGAAACAGATGGTGACGGAGATTGTCACTTCGGTGATGCTGGACAATAGCAACCGACGGGTGACGACCGTGACATCAGAAGCAAAGCCCAAGAAGGCTGCACCAAAGAAAAGCACTGCTCCAAAAGCTAAGAAAGCTACGGAAGGCATAGATTCCAGCCAACGCACATTCCCTCCTGGGAATGACATGCCTTCCGAACTGAAAAAGCCTTCAGAAGGCATGTCATTCCAGCATAAGGCCGTGGGAGAGCGGGAATCTATGCCTTCTGATACAAATTCTGATGCCATTATCGGGAAACCATGCCCGCTATGTGGCAAAGGACATATAATAAAAGGTAAAACAGCTTATGGCTGTTCCGAGTGGCGGAATGGTTGCGGGTGGCGGAAGGCGTTTTAGACGCATTCGTTGGTATATTTTCTTCAATTATCAATCTATAGAAAATCAGCCAAAATCGATAAAAATGTTTGATTTTGGCTGATTTTCTAAAAGAATGATTCAAGTGTAACTATTTCATTTACATGTAATCTATGTTTTGAATCTGTTGCTCCAATA
>JAEEGI010024875.1_pt1 | contig 11647 bp, 4 predicted proteins | sample 8958751 | NCBI WGS metagenome assembly JAEEGI01 (sample SAMN16246545, study PRJNA631951) | gut metagenome | biome: gut microbiome; feature: rumen; material: KS-attached | host: Bos | place: Iran: Karaj | collected 2018-10 | reverse complement strand
ACTACTACCGTATGATGTTCAACCAGTTCACTCCTCAGTCTCGTTTTAACGCGAACATCAGCGGCGGTACCGACTGGGTGAACTACTTCCTGAACATCGGTTACATCCACCAGAGCGGTAACATGAAGAACCACTCGGTAGAGGAACTCGGTTACGACACGCAGACGCGGATGAACCGCTTCAGCCTCCGTTCGAACCTCGACTTCCACCTCTCCAAGGACGTGACGGTCTCCCTGAACCTGGCTTCCTACACGGAAGACGTCAACATGCCTATCTCGGGTCCGATGTACGGCTGGGACGAGAACTGGATGATGCGTGACCTCATCTACCAGGCCACGTGTATCACCCCGATCTCCGTCGGCCCGACGACGATCAGCGAGTTCGGCATCGACGACGGCGAGGTCATCACGCACAACTGGATGGACCGTACCGCTTACGAATGTATGAACTACCGCGGATTCCAGACCGATACGGACAAGAACCTGAACTCGACGCTGTCGATCAACTACGACCTCAGCCGCCTGATCACGAAGGGTCTGTCCATCAACGGCCAGGTATCCTATGACACGTATAACCGCGGTATCCTCTACGGATCGCGGACCGTGCGCCTGTACACCCCGCAGGTCGACTACGTCAACGACACGCTGACCTACGCCGACCGCGGCCAGAACCCGCAGCCGCTGAGCCTCGGCCACGACCGCAGCTCCCGCTACACGATCTACGCGCAGGCCGGTATCAACTACGCCCGCACGTTCGCCGAGAAGCACGCCGTGGGCGCGATGGTGAACGCCTACCGCCGTTACTGGGAATCCAGCGGCGCCGCCATCCCCTACAACGTCATCGGTACCGCGGCCCGTCTGACCTACGGTTACGACGACCGCTACCTCCTCGAGTTGAACATGGGTTACAACGGAACGGAGCAGTTCGCCCCGGCCAACCGCTTCGGTTTCTTCCCGTCGGTCTCCGTGGGCTGGATCGCCTCCAACGAGAAGTTCCTGAAGGACAACCCCGTGATCACCTGGCTGAAGTTCCGCGCCTCCTACGGCATGGTCGGTAACGACTCCATGGGCGGCAACCGCTTCCTCTATCAGGACAACATCACCGTGGGCGGCGGCAACGGCCGCGCCAGCGGTATCACCGGCACGATCTCCGAAGGCCTCCTCGGTAACAAGGAGCTGAAGTGGGAGCTCGCGCACAAGATGAACGTCGGTGTCGAACTCGGCCTGTTCCAGGACCTGCGCATCAACTTCGACTACTTCACGGAGAACCGTGACCAGATCCTCATCTCCCGCAAGACCATCCCCATGTTCCAGGGTCTGCCGCTGGGCAACATCCCGCGCGTGAACATGGGTATCGTCAAGAACCACGGTTTCGAGGTCGAGCTCAAGTACGCCCACGACTTCAAGAACGGCTACGCGTTCAACGTCAACGGCAACTTCGGCTTCAACGACAACAAGGTCATCGAATATGACGAGGTCCAGAAGGGCGAGGACTATGCTTACCGTTTCACGACGGAAGGCCATCGTCTCGGCCAGCAGTGGGGTTACCTGATCGACTGGGACAGCCCGGGCAAGGGTTACTTCACCTCGCAGGAAGAGATCGACGCGTTCCTCAGCCATACGACCTACGGCTTCGGTACCCCGCGCGTGGGTGACTTCGTGTACAAGGATGTCACCGGCGACGGCGTCGTCAATGAGAAGGACTCCTCTCCGATCGGCTGGTCCGGCTCGGTCCCTGGCATCAACTTCGGTCTGAGCCTCGGCGCCCAGCTGAAGAACTTCGACGTCAACGTCCTCTTCCAGGGTCTCGGCCGTTACTCCCGCAACTACATGAACGTTACGCAGAACGTGGTCGAGTACATTTATCACGGTACGTTCTACGACTACCACAAGACGGCCTGGACGCAGGAGCGCTGGCAGAACGGCGAGACGATCACGTATCCCGCCCTCGCCACCGCGCGTTCCACCAGCAACCGTTCGAACGACTTCTTCATCCAGAACCGCCACTTCGTGCGTCTGAAGAACGTCGAGGTCGGCTACACGCTTCCGGCCAAGCTGCTGAGCGGCGCCGGTGTGAAGAGCCTGCGTTTCTACGCTGCCGGACAGAACCTGTTCTGCTTCAGCAAGGGCACCTTCAAGAACCACCTCGATCCCGAGCAGAACGACTCCATCGGCTACCCGATCACGAAGACCTACATGCTCGGTCTGAACATCAACTTCTAAAATGGAGATGGATATGAAAAAATTGATATACTTAGCTATTGCATGCACGCTTCTTTGCTTCGCTGCGGCATCTTGCAACAAGTACCTGGACGAGGCTCCGGGCGGCAAGATCTCCCTGGAGGACGTATGGAGCGACTATGACAAGACGATGGCCTACCTGGGGACGTGCTATACCGGCATGCCTGTCAAGGGCCTGCAGTATTTCTTCTGGACCCGCGGTCCGGTGAACTGGTGCGACGACTCCTGGGACTGCGACGACCTGGACGTGAACTGGGCCGGTTCCGCGCTGCTGTACAGCGGCTCGGCATCCGCCTCCTCCCATCCGGTCTGGTCGGTCACGGGCGCCGCGGAAGACAACTTCTGGACGAAGTACTTCCAGCGTATCCGCGCCTGCGCGATGTTCATCAAGTACGCCGATCCCGAGATCGTCGGCAGCACCTCCGAGTACAACCGGTGGATCGCCGAGGCGAAGGTCCTTCGCGCGTATTACTATGCGGAACTCCTCTCCTGGTTCGGCTGCGGCCTTCCGCTGATCGACGAGCCGTACAACTACACGGACGACTTCTCGCAGGTCACCCGCGCGAGCTACTACGAGACGGTGAAGTTCATCATGAAGAACTGCGACGAGGCGCTTGCGTGCGCCGAGCTGCCCTGGAGAATCACTTCCTCGGGTGAAGCCCGCCGCATGACGAAGGCCCTTGCGTGGGCGATCAAGTCCCGCATGATCCTGTTCGCCGCGAGCCCGCTTTACAACGAAGGCCAGAACTACTGGGCGGAAGCCGCGCAGGTCACCAAGCAGGCGGTCTCCGAACTGGAAGCCCACGGCTATCAGCTCTACAACAAGATCAACCAGCCCCAGACCTTCGACGGAGCGAACACGCATCTGGACAGCCAGTACTCGAAGATCTACAACGAGTACTTCTGCACGACCCAGGCCTGGAGCGAGTCCCCTGCCGACATGGAGACGATCTACCAGCTTTCCAACGGATCGGGTGATATGTCGAACGTCGACATCATCGGTGCCATCTGCGGTTACAAGACCGGAACGAACCCGTCCCAGGAGCTTGTCGACGCGTATGACACGATCGACGGCGAGCCGGTGCTGAACCTCGCGAAGCCTTACAACGACGAGCAGCACATGAACCCGAACTACAACACGAACAACCACACGTACGACCCGAACAACCCCTACGCGAACCGCGATCCGCGCTTCTATGCGTCGATCTACTACACGGGCGCGAAGCGTTACTGCACGTGGGCGACGGCCGCCGGCGCCAACTCCTGGGAGAATGCCGGCCAGGGCGCCAACTTCCGCGGCGCGCGCACGATAGCGACCTGGACCAAGTGGGAGAAGGGCGGCACCGTGCACAACGAGCCCGAAGCGATCATGGGAACGAGCAACACCGGCCGTACGGTGACGCGCACCGGCTACTTCCAGCGTAAGTTCGCGCACCCGAACTCGGGTATCGGCAACCGCCTGGGCGGCGCCGACCACAAGGACTACCGTTTCGCCGAGATGCTGCTGAACGCCGCCGAGGCCGCGTTCGAGAGCGGTGACGAGGCTTCCGCCCGCCAGTACATGAACCGCGTGCGCGCCCGTGCCGGCATGCCGGGCATCGGCGCCGGCGTGACGGGCGAGGCCCTGCGCCTGCGCATCCACAACGAGCGCCGCGTCGAGTTCGCCCTTGAGGGCCACCGCTACTTCGACGTGCGCCGCTGGCACAAGCCGACGGACGACCTGGCCGACACCGACCACTGGGTGACCGCCGCCGACATCACGTGCCACATCGACGCGAACAACCATGTCACGGGCTACACCTACGGCCGCAAGGTGATCAAGGAGCGCCTGTGCTACACGAACAAGTTCCTGAAGGTTGCGATCCCGCTCAATGAGGTGAACAACATGAGGGCTGTCACCGGCGAAGACTGGCAGAACCCCGGCTGGTAGCAGATTCTCTAACCTTATATAATTGTATCGAATATGATGAACAAGCATATAACCATAGCAGCAGCGCTTTTGCTCCTGGGCAGTGCCTTCGTGGCGAATGCGCAGACTGACATCGCTGTGACGGGTACCGTGAAGGACATTTACGGGAACCCCCTGCCTGGCGTGATCGTGTCCGCGAACGGTAAAGACCTTTACATGACGGACAAGAACGGCCAGTACGCCGCTACGGCGGACAAGTCCGACGAGCTCCTCTTCACGCTGGTCGGCTTCAAGCCGCAGACGGTGAAGGCCTCGTCCAACATGGACGTGGTCCTGGAGGACGACGCGCACGCGCTGGCCGAGCGGATCAACCTCGGTTACTCCAAGGTGTACCGCGAGGACCTGTCCGACGCCGTCTCGACGGTGTCCGGCGACCTGCTCGGCAAGTCGCTGCACACCCGTCTCCAGCAGACGCTCTCCGGCCGTCTTCCCGGCCTGACGACGATCGAGAACACCTTCGAGCCGACGTATGAGGAGCTCAGCATGTACGTCCGCGGTCTTTCGACCGTGCACGGCGGCTCCGCCGGCGTCGTGATCGACGGTATCTACTACGAGTCCTACGCGCACGACATCCTCTACCGCATCTCCCCCGAGGAGGTCGAGTCCATCACCCTGCTGAAGGACGGCGCCTCCCAGGCGATCTTCGGCCTCCGCGGCGCGAACGGCGTCCTGGTGATCAACACCCGGCGCGGTACGCCCGGCAAGATGAAGCTGAACGTGAACATCTCCAACACGGTCGAGCAGCCGGTGGACGTGATGCACCAGTTCGATTCCTACGACTATGCGGTGCTGCGCAACCAGGCGGCGTTCAACGACGGCCGCGGCGAGTACGTCTACTTCTCGCAGCAGACCCTCGACAACCTCAAGAGCGGCGAGGACCGCGAGCACTATCCGAACACGAACTGGGCGGACCTGCTGCTGCGCAAGGCCACGAACCTGCAGCGCATCGCCCTCGACGCCTCCGGCGGATCGGAGCGCGTGCAGTACTTCACCACGATGAACGTGATCCACCAGGGCTCCTTCTGGAACACGGACCAGGACAAGTACAAGACGGACAACGAGAAGGTGCGCCTGAACTTCCGCTCGAACGTGGACGTGATGGTGAACAGCTGGATCGGTCTGTTCATGAACCTGGCCGGATCGGTGGTGCGCGCACACACCCCGTATGCGAATACGTCTTCCGATGCCACCGTCTACGAGTACATGGCCTTCATGCCCCCGACGGTCTACGGTCCTGTGACCCCGACCGTGCTTGACGCCGACGGCGAGACCGTCCTGAGCGAGGGTGGCGAAGTCATCTCCACCGTGAACATGGGTCACAGCCCTTACGGCCTGCTGAACCGTTCCGGTTACTCCAACACGATGAACACCAACATCTACGGCCAGGGCGGTCTGCAGTTCGACCTGGACTTCCTGACCCCGGGCCTGTGGGCGAAGGCGAGCGTCGGCTACCTCTCCTACATCACGGCGAACCTGCGTGCGGACCAGAGCTACAAGCGCGTCTACCGCGACGACGACTGGACGAAGCTGAACTTCACGCAGCTGGGCACCGACATCGACGGCACGCTGAGCCGCAGCAAGGGCACGGCCCTCTACGGCTACATGTCCTACAAGGGCGAGGCGGGCTACACCCGCGACTTCGGCAAGCACCATGTCAACGGCAGCGCCTACGCCCTGTACCAGTCCTTCATCGACCAGACGGGCAACTACGCGGCCACGTATGACTACCGCCGCCTGTACACCGGCGCCGAGGTGCTCTACAACTACGACCACCGCTACGCCCTGCACCTGACGACCGGCTACTCCGCTTCGGACTACTTCCCGCGGAGCACCCGCTTCCTCTGGACGCCCGGCGTGAGCGCGGCCTGGATCGCCTCGAACGAGTCCTTCATCAAGGAGAACGCCCCCTGGCTGTCGCTCTTCAAGGTGCGCGCATCCTACGCGATCACCGGCAACGACTCCACGGGCTACGGCCGTTACGACTACAAGGACCAGGTGACCTCCGTCGGCGGCGGCAACGTCGGCTGGCTGGAGTATTACACCAACGAGTCCGTCTACGGAAACGCCTCCCTGGCGCCCGAGAAGATCAAGAAGGTGAACGTCGGTATCGACCTCGGCCTGGGCAACCAGTTCTCCGTGAGCTTCGACGCCTTCAAGGAGAGCATGGACAACGGTCTGGCGCGTTCCACCGCGCTGGTCCCCTCCTACCAGGGTATCTCCCTGGGCTCCTTCCCGGTGCTGAACATGTCCCAGTTCGAGAACAAGGGCTGGGAACTGACCGCCGGCTACAACAAGCGCTTCAACGCCGACTGGGCGTTCCACATCAACGGATACCTGGCCTACAACCAGAACAAGGTCATCTACGTGGGTGAATCCGAGCGCGGCGAGGACTACGCCTACCGGATCCGGACCGAGGGTTATCCCTACGGCCAGGGCTGGGGCTACCTCGTCGACTACAGCAACGGCAACGGCCTGTTCAACTTCCAGGACGAGATCGACGCGCACGCCTCGTACTCCTTCGGTACGCCGCGCCTGGGCGACATCAAGTTCCAGGACCTGAACGGCGACGGCACGATCGACGACAAGGACCAGGCTCCGATCGGCAAGGGCAGCCTGCCGCGGTACACCTTCGGCATCGACCTCGGCTTCTCCTGGAAGAACTTCGAGGTGAGCGCCCTCTTCCAGGGCGTGGGTGACTACTACCGGAATTTCTCCTACCTGTACGGCTACAACTCCAACCGTGACGGTTTCTACACCGAGAGCATGCTGAACGCCTGGACGGCGGACCGCTGGCTCGCGGGCGAGACGATCGACTGGCCGGCCCTCTCCACGGCCGCCACGACGAACACGCAGGGAAGCGACTACTTCTACCGGAACGCGTCGTTCCTCCGTCTGAAGACCGCCGAGATCGCCTACCGTCTCCCGAAGCGTTTCTCCGACGCCATCGGTGCCGCTTCGACGAAGGTCTACCTGGGCGGACAGAACCTGCTGTGCTTCGACAAGCTTCCGGCCGACATGCCGGTCGAGGGCAACAACGTCACGAGCATGCCGGTGTTCCGGATGTACCGAATCGGCATCAACCTGTCGTTCTAGTCTGACGAAATCTTAAAAGATGAAAGATATGAAAAAATATATCGCACTTCTGATCTGTGCCGTGCTGCTGGTACCCGCCTGCAACGACGCCCTCGACCTTCGTGACAACGGAACGACGGACATGAGCAAGGTGTTCGGCGAGCGCAACGCCACCCGCGGTTACATCAACTCCTGCTACAATTACATCACCGGGACCCAGCTCCGCGCCGGCTCCTTCACGGACGACGCGCAGGATGCGCAGGGGATCACGGCCGGCACGAAGTATGACTACTGGTACAACCAGACGCTGAACGCCAGCAACTTCGGGTCGTACAACTACGACGGCGATCCCTGGGCCCACTATTTCCAGGCCGTCCGCAAGTGCAACGTCTTCCTGGACAACATCGGAAGCTCCACGGCCCGCATGACGGAGGTGGAGCGTGCCGCATGGGCCGCCCAGGCGAAGGTGCTGCGCGCCTACTACTACCTGCAGCTGATGAAGCGCTACGGCGCCGTTCCGCTCTTCACCACCGACCTGGGTACGACCCACGACTACGGTTCCGACACCAAGGCTTCCGTCAAGGACATCACCGAGCAGATCCTGAAGGACTGTGAAGAGGCGATCGCCGTGCCGGACTCCGAGGAGTTCTCCTACGTGTACATCCAGGGCCAGTGGGGCATCATGACGAAGGCGGTCGCGCAGGCGGTCCGCGCCGAGGCCGTGATGTACGCGATCAGCCCGCTCTTCGCTGACAGCGGCTTCGACAAGCAGCAGGCCCTCAGCGTGGCGTCCGACGCCCTCGCCCAGCTGCTCTCCCACGGCTACGCCCTGTGGACGGAGTCCAGCGACAAGTACTCCGCCTACCAGAACTACTTCATGTCGACGGCGAACGACAACCGCGCCAAGGACCACGAGACCATCTACGGCAACAGCCAGGTGGCGGTCTGGAGCAACTGCGGCGTTCCGATCGTCGCGGGTACCTCCACGGCGGGCTCCTGCCCGACCCAGGAACTGGTGGACGCCTACGAGATGGCGAACGGCCAGCCGGCCATCACCGGCTACTCCGACGCGCAGCACCTGCACCCGATCATCAACACCGCTTCCGGTTACAATGAGGACAAGCCGTACGAGGGCCGCGACCCGCGTTTCTACGCGACGGTCTTCTACAACATGTCCAAGCGCGGCAGCGCCTACATCAACACGTACGTGGGCGGCACGTCCGGTATCAGCGAGACCAACATCCGCTACACCTGCACGGGCTACTACATGCGCAAGTATGCGTCCGACAACTCGAACCGCAACACGAACCAGGACGGTTTCATGCGGCTCATCCGTCTCGCCGACGTGTACATGAACTTCGCGGAGGTCGCCTACCAGGTGGCCGGCCCCTACCAGACCGTCTCGGGCGTGAACATGTCCGCGGCTGACGCGGTGAACGCGATCCGCGACCGCGCCGGCATGCCGAACCTGCCCGCCGGCCTGAGCACCGCCGACTTCGAGAAGCGCTACCGCAACGAGCGCCGCATCGAGTTCGCCCTCGAGCAGGACCGCTTCTTCAGCCTCCGCCGCTGGAAGGCTCTCGACGCCGCGAAGCAGGTGACGGGTATGCGCATCACCCAGAACGGCAGCAACTACACCTACCAGCGTTTCGCCTTCGAGCCCCGGCAGACCGCTGCCGAAAACTATCTCCTCTATCCGATCAACACGGGTGAGCTGAACAAGATCACCAAGCTGACGGGTCAGAACTGGCAGAACCCGGGTTGGTAGTAGTAATCATAACCCTTAAATGATCACGAATATGAAAAAATACATTCTGATACTTTTCGCGGCGGCTTCGCTTCTGTGGTCCTGCGCCGAACTGGAGAACGATTCGCGTGTTGACAGCGCGACGGCTCCCAGCGGCCTGAGCAACGTGGCGACGAGCTCCCGGATCGGTTCCGTCGTCTTCACGTGGGACAACCCTACCTCGGGCGACTATTACTACACGCTGGTGGAGTACGAGCGCGGCGGCCAGACCGTCACGCACAAGATCAGCCGCTATGCGGTGAGCCCGACCCTCGGCGAGGGCCACACCCGCTACATCTACGAGGGCTTCGACGACACGAACACCTATACGTTCAAGCTGACCCCTTACTCCGTCGACGGCCAGGCCGGCCCTTCGACGACGGTCACGGGCTTCGCGGAGGACGCCTCCTACGCGTACAAGTACGTGGCGGAGACGGTCACCGTCGAGCCTGAGGTCGAGGGCGCCAAGGTGTCCTGGATCAACGAGTACCACCGCGACGTCACCGTGAAGGTGTCCTTCAAGGACGTCACGGGCGCGACGCAGACCATCACCAAGACGGGCTCCTCCGACGGCAGCGTCTCGATCGGCGCCTTCACGGAGACGACCGAGGTGACCGTGGTCTCCTCCAACGGCACGGCCGACTCCGACCCGTTCAAGGTCTCCGTAACCCCCAAAACGGGCGAGATCCCTCCGAGCCGGATGAAGATCTCCGACAAGAGCGACTTCTGGCAGGCCGGATACGAGGTCGAGAAGGTGCTCGACCGCAACGTGAACTCCTACTGGCATACGGCCCTGACCGGTCCCGACCACTGGTTCGTGGTCGACCTGGGCGCTCCGCACAAGGTGAACGCCGTCCAGGTGATCCGCCGTCAGAGCGATGCCGGTTACGGTTCCCCGCTGCTGAACGTGAGGATCGCCGTCAGCCTTGACGGCTCCAGCTTCAAGACGGTGGTCGACGCCGAGTACGATGCCGAGCCGGTGTACGCCAAGCACATGTTCCCCTTCGACGAGCAGGTGTGCCGCTACATCCGCCTCGACGTGCACTCCGCGGGCAGCTGGGCCCACGTGGCCGAGTTCCTGGCCTTCTACAGCGCCGATCCCGCCGCGGCTTCCCCGTACGCCGAGCAGGCCGCGCAGGAGCTGCAGCCCGACCCGGACGACGACCCGACCGTCTACGAAGACGTCGAGTACCTGAAGCCGATGACGGATGCGCCGTCCGGCTGGGTCAACAACCTGAAGTTCTATCAGGCCGACGACAAGACCAACGATACCGAGTGGACGTACGAGACCACGGGCGGTGACTCCTGGATGCCGCTGGCACGCCTGGAGAAAGATGCCGCCGGCAAGATGCTGGTGTTCCAGTACAAGTGTACGCACGCCATCACCCTCGAGTTCTTCTGGTGCAACAAGGGAGGCTTCGGCGACGGTGGCCCTGCGGGCGGCCGTTCCACGACCTTCTCCATCAGCAAGCAGACCGACTGGAAGACCTTCAAGAAGGACTTCACGTCTGACTGGGCGAAGCACAAGTGGACGGGTGAGAAGGGTTGCACCGTACGTTTCGACGTCGGTGACGGCGCGGGCGTGACCCTCAAGGTCCGCAACATGCGTTGGCAGCCTGTTCCGACAAGCTAGACTTAGCCCTTGAAAATACGATTCGTCGAGGCCGGTTCGAAAGAGCCGGCCTCTTCGTTTTGTATCCCGCCGATTTTGTTTTTCCGCGGATTCTTCCTACCTTTAAAAAAATCTACGATATGCGCAGACTTCTCCTTCTTCTTGCATCCGCCGGGGCCCTTGTATCCCTGTTTTCCTGCACGGCCGTCCGTCAGGCCGAAGCGGAATCCGATGACCTGATGAGCGATACCTGGGTGGCGACGGACGCCCTGGGCCGCCGGATGCCCCTGATCGATTCGGTAGGTCCCGTCAAGACGGACCATGAGCGCGTCGTCGGCATCTTCTATATTACCTGGCACAGCCGGAACAAGTTCGACAAGCCCGGTCCGTACACCGATATCACGCAGATCCTTCAGGAAGACCCTTCCGCCCGCTTCCAGAACGACAATCCGCTTTGGAAATACGGCGAGTATCATTGGGGCGAGCCCGAGATGGGCTATTTCCTCAGCCAGGACGAGTGGGTGATCCGCAAGGACATCTCGATGCTCCAGGATGCCGGCGTGGACGTGCTCGTGATGGACGTCACCAACGGCGTCTGCTACTGGGACGAGTGGGAGGTTCTCTTCTCCACGATGATGAAGATGCGCGAGGAAGGCAACCAGACGCCCAAGTTCGTCTTCTGGTCGTTCAACAACAAGCCGGTGGATGTCGTCAAGCAGCTGTATGAACGCTATTACAAGGAGAACAAGTTCTCCGACCTGTGGTTCTACTGGGACGGCAAGCCGCTGCTGCTGTACAACGCCCATCCCGAGGCGGACGCAAACGGCCACTACGAGGCCTCTGCGGCGGACTATCCGCAGGAGATTCTCGACTACTTCACCCTCCGCAACATGTGGTGGGGCTACTACAAGTGGCAGGGAGAGCGCTTCAGCGGCACGGAAGACAACGGGAGCTTCGGCTATTCGATG
>JAEEGI010024874.1_pt1 | contig 11647 bp, 12 predicted proteins | sample 8958751 | NCBI WGS metagenome assembly JAEEGI01 (sample SAMN16246545, study PRJNA631951) | gut metagenome | biome: gut microbiome; feature: rumen; material: KS-attached | host: Bos | place: Iran: Karaj | collected 2018-10 | reverse complement strand
CTGCATTTCTGCTTCTACTGCCCGCTGATGTTTATGTTCTTCCTGGCGCTTTCGTGGTCTACCGCACCTATGTCCGCGTTCAGCAAGGACTTTGAAAGCCTTATCGTTTCGATTATGTCGGGTATCTTCTGGCTGTCGGGCATCATGTACGACTCCTACAGCTTCCAGGAGCCGCTGAAGTTTATCATGCTCCTTAACCCGATTAACTTCTTCGCAAACGGCTACCGCAACTGCTTCCTCTACCACAGACCCTTCTTCTACTACAAAACGGAGCTTGCCGTATTCCTCGCGGAATTCATCTTCGTTTTCGCGCTCGGCATCTTCAACTACAACAGACTCAGGAAAAAGCTTCCTGACGTACTTTAATCGGAGGAAAAGCAATGTCTGAGGCGATTATTACTTTCAAAAACGTAAGCAAAACCTATATTCTCTATAAAAATGACCAGGCTCGTTTCAAGGCGCTGTTCTTCAAGCCGCGAAATCCCAAAACCAACAAAGCGCTCAACGACGTTTCCTTTGAAATCTACCGCGGCGAATCCGTCGGCATCGTCGGCGATAACGGCGCAGGTAAGTCGACCCTGCTCAAGATGATTACGGGCGTTGCCTTCCCCGATGAGGGCGAAATCATCGTAAACGGCAAGGTCGCGGCGCTCCTTGAGCTGACCGCGGGCTTCTCGATGGAGATGACAGGCAGAGAGAATATCTACCTCAAGGGCTATATTCTCGGTCTTGAGGACGCGTATATCAAGCAGATTGAAGAGCGTATCATCGATTTTGCCGAACTCGGCGACTACATCGACCAGCCCGTCAGAACATACTCCAGCGGTATGAAAATGCGTCTGGGCTTCGCAATCAATGTAAACATCGAGCCCGATGTACTCGTAGTCGACGAGGCTCTCTCCGTCGGCGACGCGAGCTTCAAGAGAAAGTGCAAGGACAAAATCAAGGAGATAATCTCGGCAGGCACTACGGTTCTCTACGTAAGCCACAACGCCGAATCCGTCCGCGAGATCTGTCCGCGCTCGATTTACCTGAGAAAAGGCACCGTTATTTTTGACGGCAATACAGACGAAACCCTCAAGGTCTATCAGGACTACAAGGCAGCTCAGAAAAATAAGAAAAAATAATGAAAAATAAATTAACCGATTTCCAGGCAGACTGGGCGGCTATGCCCCAGGTCGAAAAGGAACAGATCTTAAAATTAAAAAACAAAACTATAGTAGTCAGCGGACATTCTCTTGCCCGCTGTCTTTGCTATGCGCTGATTTACCAGAACGAAACACGAAATCTCGGCTGTAAGGTCGTGCTCTGCGCTCAGGACAAAAGCCTGATCGACGACCTCTACCCTGAACTGATACTACGCGAGGACTTTGACTTCGTAGATTTTAATTCTGTTTCAGAAATAAACAAAGCAGATTTCATTGTCCACACAGGCTTCTGTAACGAAGCTGTCAGCGATTTCACAGCCGATTTCAGGAGAGAAATCAAGCTCGCGCAGGTCATTTCAGCTTTAGCACAAAAAACAAACGCGCCGTTGATTCTGCTCAGTGACAGCAGGGTTTACGGCAACCCGAAGCCGCACAGGATTTACGCTGAAAACGAATATGCGGACATCGTTAACACAGACGCGGCAAACACTGAAAATCAGCTTCTCAGAACCGTTGAAGCTATGTTCAGCTGTGAAAAAAAAGCACGCGGATTTGAACTGACAACACTCCGCACCGGTATCATTCTCGGCGCACATTCCGGAATCGAGAGCTTCCTCGACCCGATCTTCAAGGCGGTCGCATAAGGAAAAGAAATCTTGCTGTTCAACTCAAAGCAAAAATACTCGTTCGTTTACCTTACCGACGTGCTACGCTCGATTATTTACGCCATAAACGCGCTCGACAGAAATCAAGTCTACAACGTGGCGGGTATAAACTCAACCGTTTCTACGGCGACAATCGCCGCTGTTCTCCATGATGTTTACGGCGACGCGGCAATAATCGCGCTGACTGACGGCAAAGAGCTCAACCACTCGCCCATCGCAACGGGTAAAATCGAAACCTACGGCTGCCCTGCTGCGTTAAAGCTCGAAACCGCGCTGGAGCTGTGCGTTATGAGCTATATGAAAACCACCGAGGGCATGCAGCTTCCAAACACTCACGACGGTCGGCTCGATGCGATTCAGCAAATCCAGCTCGCCTATCTGCTCGAGGTGGACAGGATTTGCCGCAAGCACAATATTAAGTATTTCCTCGGCGGCGGCACCCTGCTCGGCGCGATCAGACACAAGGGCTTTATTCCGTGGGACGATGACTCCGACATTATGATGCTGCGCGAAGACTACGACAAGTTCTGCAAAATCGCCGCTGACGAGCTGCCCGCGAACATGAGCTTTCAGTCAAACAAAACCGACAAAAGCTGCTTTTATGAATTCTCCAAGCTACGCGTAAACGGTACCGCCTTCGCCACGGAATTTGCTAAAGAGCATAAGACTATGCACAACGGCATTGCGTTTGATATTTTCTGCCACGACAAAACCGCAAACTCGTGCTTCGGTCAGAAGATACACCTCGCTATGACTATCTTCACCCGCGCGCTTGTTTTCAACAAATGGAATCACCGCAAAACCGAAAACGGCAGCAGAATCCAGACCGCTGTTACGAATTTCTGCGTAAAGCTCTTCCCCATCAGATTCAGTCTTTGGCTGATGAACCACACGATATCATTCTTTAAGAGAAAAAAGAACGCCAAATTCCTGTATGACGGAATGGGAAGAAATGTTTATAACGGAGTATTTCCGGCTGATTTGCTCGACAAGGCGATTTATATTGACTTTGAGGGCTATATGCTGCCTGTTCCCAAGAAATACGACGAGTACCTGCGTTTTCTCTACGGTGACTATATGCAGCTCGCGCCGCTCAGCACAAGGCTCGGCTGCCACGAGATTCTGCTCTGCGATATCGGCAAGTATGACGGACTGAACAAATAAGTGATTTTTTCAAAAAAGCCCGAATTTGTCATTGACAATCGGGCTTTTTTATGGTAAAATAATATTTGTGGTTGAGAAACCGCAAAGTGAATATGCAGGTATGGCGGAATTGGCAGACGCGCATGGTTCAGGTGACACACCTTCGGTGAACTTGCAAAAATTCCGATTATCCTGCAAAAATCACTTACAATTTCATAAATGCGGATATGGCGGAATTGGCAGACGCGCATGGTTCAGGTCCATGTGAAAGCAATTTCATGCAGGTTCAAGTCCTGTTATCCGCACCAAAAACAGCCCGATTTTATCGGGCTGTTTTGTTATATATCTACAAAAAAATAAGCTAAAAAGACTGAAATCAGCCCGATTTTTCTTGGCAGACGCACGACCTGTGCCTTGCGCGTCTTGGCTATTCCCTACAAAAACTATTCGGAAGCTTTGTCGGGAATGACGGTTTTTCGGTTGTCTAACGTCGTGCGTCTGCCAATTCATATTTTTATTTTTTGTGCAGCCGGATAGCATTTCAGCTATCCTGCTGCTAAATCATTATTCTTTGACTCTCATCCTTCTGCGCATAGCGAACGGATAATTACATTTTCCCTCTACTTTGAGGTCGGCATTTTGTTTGCCAAGCTCGTCAAGTATGATCATGTGTTCGGTGAAGGCCGCCCTGAGATTGACCTGTATTCGTAATCCTTCGCTCGTTTCATAGATCAGTATTTTATCAATAAGCTGCCTGAGATTCGCGTCGCTGATCTCCCCCTCCTTGATGATTTCGTCAATCAGCTCCACGGTTCGCTTCATTTCGGACTTGCGCTTTTTGATTGTTTCGCTGTAGTGCTGAATATCATAAAGCTCCTGCTCGATTTTTTTGATGTCGCTTTCACATGCTGAGAGCATTTCATCATAGACAGAAGCGTGTTCCCTGTCGCGGATTCTCTCCAGCAGAATTTCTTTCTGGTCATTCTTTCTCTGTTCAAGCTCGGCGTTGAGCTGACGGATTTTGCCCGTGACCGTGCTCTTTTTCTTCAGCCACTTTCGAACCTCGCCGTCGATGTTTTCATAAAGCTGTGCCGCTTGTTCCTTGACATTGCTGATTTCTCCGCAGATGATCTCGTCGAGCTCTGTCTCCCGGATGCGGTGCGGAGGACAGTTTTCCTTGCCTTTCATTTCTTTATATGATAATTCATATAAGATTACTATGCTTTATTATATCGATATATTTCTATTTGTCAATAGTTCTGTGTGATATAATTGCATACATCATTTTTCAATTGAAATACTTCCTGCTGCACTTGACTTTTCAACAAAAGGGTGTATAATAACCTTGAACAAACGGGAGCTTGTGTGACAGGCTGAGAGGGAGGTGTTACCTCCGACCGGTAACCTGATTTGGATAATGCCAACGTAGGGATATACCTTAGAATTGTTGCGGAGTACTGCCAAATCGGCGGTGCTCCGTTTTTTCTTGCAAGGAGGTTACAAAATGGTTTTAATCAACGGAAAAAACACGTCTGCAGACGGAAAGACAGTCAGTCAGTATCTCGAAGAAGCAAACTTCAATCCTCAGACGATTGCGGTTGAACTTAACGAGGATATTCTGCCCAAGCCGCAATACGGAGAAACCGTGCTCAAAGACGGCGATGTCCTCGAGGTCGTCAGCTTTGTGGGAGGAGGTTAATATGCCTACCAAAGAAGAATGGCAGAATGCCTTTGCCGCTCGACACGGTGAAAAGCTGCAAAAGGTCTTTTCTTCATCGGTCGTCGCCGTATGCGGTCTGGGCGGCTTAGGCTCAAATATCGCGACAGCACTCGCAAGAGCCGGAATCGGCAAGCTGATTCTGATCGACTTTGACAGTGTGGATCTATCCAATCTCCACCGTCAGCAATATAAAGCCTCGCAAATCGGCAAATACAAAACCGACGCGATAGTAGAAAACCTGTGCGAGATCAATCCATATATCCGGACAGAAGCACACACCATACGTCTGACTGAGGAAAATGCCCTTACCCTGCTGTCACAGGCAGATGTGATCTGTGAGGCGTTTGATAATCCGCAGGCAAAGGCAATGCTGTGCAATCTCGTATTAGAGAAGCTGCCGCAAAAGTTCTACGTTGCCGCGTCAGGCATGGCAGGTATCGACAGTCCGAATCTGATCAAGACAAAACGCGTCAGCAAACGCTTTTATCTCTGCGGCGACGGCGTTAACGGCGTAGGAGAAAGCGACGGCCTGTTTGCAAGCCGCGTAATGCTGTGTGCGGCTCATCAGGCGCACACGGTTTTGCGCGTGCTGGCAGAGGAATATGAAGTATAACGAAAGAAGGTCAAAATATGAATAACGATAAACTGATACTCGGCGGTCACGAATTCAACTCGCGTTTTATTCTCGGCTCGGGTAAATACTCTCTGAACCTGATTGAAGCGGCAATCAAAGACGCAGGCGCTGAAATCATCACGCTTGCAGTAAGGCGCGCCAATACCAAAGACGGAGAGAACATTCTCGATTTTATCCCGAAAAACGTTACCCTGCTGCCCAACACAAGCGGCGCGAGAAACGCAAAGGAAGCGGTCAGAATTGCCAAACTTGCGCGCGAGCTGGGCTGCGGCAATTTTGTAAAGGTAGAGATCATGCGCGACTCCAAATATCTTCTTCCAGACAATCAGGAGACGATCATAGCGACTGAAACGCTTGCAAACGACGGCTTTGTCGTTCTGCCGTACATGTATCCCGACCTCAACGTTGCGCGCGACTTGGTCAGCGCAGGCGCGGCGGCGGTTATGCCTCTTGCCTCTCCTATCGGCTCCAACAAGGGACTTGCCACAAAGGATTTCATTCAGATACTGATTGATGAAATCGATTTACCCATCATCGTTGACGCGGGCATCGGCAAGCCCTCTCAGGCGTGCGAAGCGATGGAAATGGGCGCTGCGGCGGTCATGGCAAACACCGCTCTTGCAACCGCGGGCGATTTGCCATTAATGGCGGCAGCCTTCCGTCAGGCAATCGAGGCAGGCAGAAAGGCGTATCTCTCGGGCTTGGGCAGAGTGCTCACCCGAGGCGCTTCCGCTTCCGATCCTCTGACGGGATTTCTGCATGACTGAGGGAGAATGAAATGGAAAACCGATTTTTAGTTGATTCCGATTCTCTTTCAGAGGAAGCGCTCAAACGCAAGCACCGTCTGGAAACCGACCCTTCATCAAGAACAGACCATATGGCATATATGGAAGGAATGGAGATTATCGAATCCGACGTGTGCGAGAACGTCATCTCGCAGATGAAATCCTACGACTACACAAAGTACACTGCAAAGGACGTAAAAGCCGCGCTTGAACACGAAACCTGCACGATTGAGGATTTCAAAGCGCTCCTTTCCCCTGCCGCCGAACCGTTTCTGGAACAGATGGCACAGCGGGCGCGTCTTGAAACAGGCAAGCACTTCGGCAACACGGTCTATATGTTCACGCCGCTGTACATCGCGAATTACTGCGAAAACTACTGCGTCTACTGCGGCTTTAACTGCTACAACAAAATCAGCCGCATGAAGCTGAGCATGGAACAGATAGAACACGAAATGCAGTTCATCGCACAGAGCGGAATGGAGGAGATCCTTCTTCTCACCGGCGAAAGCCGCGGACAAAGCAACGTCGAATACATTGGCGAAGCCTGCAAGCTCGCGCGGAAGTATTTCCGCATGGTCGGACTGGAAATCTATCCTGTAAATACAGACGAGTACCGCTATCTGCACGAATGCGGAGCGGACTATGTCACCGTTTTTCAGGAAACCTACGACGCCGACAAATACGAAACGCTTCATCTTTTTGGTCACAAGCGCGTCTGGCCTTACCGCTTTGACGCGCAGGAGCGCGCGCTTCGCGGCGGCATGAGAGGCGTTGCATTCTCCGCTCTGCTTGGGCTTTCCGATTTCAGAAAGGACGCGCTGGCTTCCGCCCTGCACGTCTATTATCTGCAGAGAAAGTATCCATATGCCGAAATGTCGCTTTCCTGCCCCCGACTGCGCCCGATTATCAACAACGACAAAATCAGCCCTCTGGACGTTCACGAAACGCAGCTGTGCCAGATTCTCTGCGCCTACAGAATTTTTCTGCCGTATGTCGGCATCACGGTTTCCTCGCGTGAAAGCGCAGAATTCCGCAACGGTATCGTAAAAATTGCCGCGACAAAGGTTTCCGCGGGCGTATCGACAGGCATCGGAGACCATGAGAGCAAGTACAGCGGCACTGAAGCGGACGGACAGCAGGGCGACGAACAGTTTGAAATCAGCGACAGCCGCAGTCTGTCAGCTATGTATTCAGATATTACAGGCGAAGGCCTGCAGCCTGTGCTGAACGATTATTTATATGTGTAAGATAATATGTATCACAAACCGCCTTCTGTGCGGCAAGGACTTTATCGGTCATCTCGAAGCTGTCGCAGCGGCTCACCCCGACGCTGTTATTCTGCGCGAAAAGGGTTTGTCGGAAGCGGATTATCTGCGCCTTGCGGAACAAACAAAAGCTATATGTGAAAAGCAGCAAACGCTGCTGATTCTTCACAGCTTTCCCAACGCGGCAAAGGCGCTCAGTCACAAAGCGATTCATTTACCCATGCCCATGCTCAGACATCTTTCGGATAGAGAGCGCGCGTACTTTTCTGTCTTAGGCGCGTCCTGCCATTCTGTTGAAGAAGCGAAGGAAGCCGAGCGGCTCGGGTGCACCTATATCACCGCAAGTAATGTTTTTGAAACTGATTGCAAAAAGGGCTTGCCGGGAAAAGGCGTAGAGTTTTTGCGTGAGATTTGCGAAAGCGTCAATATAGATGTATACGCGCTGGGAGGTATTACCGCTCGGAATATCGCTGAGCTCATGCGTTCAGGCGCGGACGGCGCTTGTATCATGAGCGGCTTCATGAAGTCCGAGAACCCCGAAATATTGATGGAGGAATTACACAATGCGATTTCATAAGGATATGCTGCTTTTATACGCCATTACCGAGGAGTACTGCAACCGTCAAAGACCGCTGATCGAGATGGTAAAGGAAGCGCTCGAAGGCGGCGTTACAATCTTGCAGCTGCGCGAAAAGCATTTGAGTGACGAGGAGCTTATGACGGAGGCTCTGGAAATCAAGGAGCTTTGTCATTCCTACGGCGTTCCGCTGATTATCAACGACAACGTCGAGCTCGCTTTGCGCTGCAGTGCGGACGGTGTGCATGTCGGTATTGAGGATACGCCCGTTGCCGAAATCCGCGCAAAGGCAGGCAATGACTTTATCATAGGCGCGACGGCAAAAACCGTTGAACAGGCAACCGCCGCCGAACTGGCAGGAGCGGATTATATCGGCGTCGGCGCGGTATTCCCTTCACCTACCAAGCAAAACGCCGTGCGTATCACAAACGCTCAGCTTCGTGAAATCACCTCAGCTGTGTCGATTCCTGCCGTCGCAATCGGCGGCATTACGCTTGGTAACATTTCGCAGATCGACTGCGGCACCCTTTCAGGGATCGCGGTTGTATCGGCGGTTTTCGGCGCGAAGGATATTACGCAGGCAGCTAAAGAGTTAAAAGCCAAGGCGACTGCTTTGGTTCATTCATAAAAAACAGCGGCGGATCGGGGGCACCACCTTCCGTCGCTCAACAAAAATAATGTGAGGAGAAAATATGAGAACTGCATTATCAATCGCGGGAAGCGATTCCTGCGGAGGCGCCGGTATTCAGGCAGATATCAAAACCATGACAATGAACGGCGTGTATGCCATGACCGCCGTCACCGCTTTGACCGCGCAGAATACGCTCGGCGTGAGGGCGATTCAGGAGGCGACTCCCGAATTTCTCCGTCAGCAGCTCGACGCGGTATTCGAGGACATCTTCCCCGACGCGGTCAAAATCGGTATGGTCGCAAGCTCGGACCTGATTCGCGTTATTGCGGACAGGCTCCATTGTTGCAAGGCGATGAACATCGTTGTCGACCCGGTCATGGTATCCACAAGCAACGCAGCCCTGATAAAGACCGACGCTGTTAGCACTTTGACAGAGGAACTGCTTCCTCTCGCCACACTCATTACGCCAAACATTCCCGAAGCTCAGGTTTTGTCGGGAATGGAGATACACAGCAGCGCCGATATGGAGAAAGCCGCCGAACAGCTCGGCAAATCCTATGGCTGCGCGGTACTGCTCAAGGGAGGTCATTGCGTGAATGACGCAAATGACCTGCTTTACTCAAACGGTACGCTCCGTTGGTTTGAGGGAAAACGCATCGACAATCCAAACACCCACGGCACAGGCTGCACGCTGTCAAGCGCGATAGCAGCAAATCTTGCCAAGGGTTACACTTTGGAAAAGTCTGTTGAACGCGCCAAGGATTATATTTCGGGCGCTCTTGCCGCTATGCTCGATTTAGGTAAAGGCAGCGGTCCCATGAACCACGCGTTTGCGCTGAACAATAAATATTCTGACTGAAAGGAACCACTGAAATGAAACAATACTATACGCAAATGGAAGCCGCCAAAAAAGGCATTATCACTCCCGAAATGGAAATTGTCGCCGCCAAAGAGGACATGGACGTTGAGCCGCTGCGCGAGAGAGTCGCGCAGGGCGTTATCGCGATTCCCTGCAATGTGCGTCATTCCTCGATCTCCCCCGAGGGTATAGGTATGGGTCTGCGCACCAAAATCAACGTAAACCTCGGTATTTCGGGCGACTGCAAGGATTACTCGGTCGAGATGCAGAAAGTTGATATGGCAATCAGATTCGGCGCGGAAGCGATCATGGACTTGAGCAACTACGGCAAGACCAACACCTTCCGCCGTCAGCTTATAGAAAAATCTCCCGCAATGATCGGCACCGTACCGATGTACGACGCGATCGGTTATCTCGAGAAAGATCTGCTCGACATCACCGCAGAGGACTTTCTGAGGGTAGTTCGCGCTCACGCCGAGGAAGGCGTTGACTTCATGACGATTCACGCGGGTATCAACCGCCGCGCTGTGGAAGCATTCATGCGCGACAAAAGAAAAATGAACATCGTATCCAGAGGCGGCTCTCTCCTGTTTGCATGGATGATGATGACAGGAAACGAAAACCCGTTCTTTGAGCACTACGACGAGGTGCTTGATATTCTACGCGAATTCGATGTTACCATCAGCCTTGGCGACGCTCTCCGCCCCGGCTGCATTGACGACAGCACCGACGCAGGACAGATTTCTGAGCTGATTGAGCTTGGAAATCTGACAAAGCGCGCATGGGAAAAGGACGTTCAGGTAATGGTCGAAGGTCCCGGTCACATGGCAATGAACGAAATTGAAGCGAACATGAAGCTGCAAAAACGGCTTTGTCATAACGCTCCGTTCTACGTTCTCGGTCCGCTGGTAACCGACATCGCTCCCGGCTACGACCACATCACCTCCGCAATCGGCGGTGCAATTGCTGCTGCGAGCGGCGCTGATTTTCTCTGTTACGTAACCCCTGCCGAGCATCTCAGGCTGCCCGATCTGAGCGACGTAAAGGAAGGCATTATCGCCAGCCGTATCGCGGCTCACGCTGCGGACATCGCAAAGGGCGTTCCTCACGCGAGAGAACAGGACGACGCTATGGCGGACGCCCGTCACAAGGTTGACTGGGATGAGATGTTCAAACACGCGATTGACCCTGAAAAGGCTCGTGCGTACTTTGAGAGCACTCCGCCTGCCGACCGCCACACCTGCTCCATGTGCGGCAAGATGTGCGCTGTCCGCACAACCAACATGATTCTTGAAGGCAAAAAGGTCGAGTTTTGCTCCGAGCTGTAAAATCATTTCATACCGTACAATTTGCAAGCAGCAAGTTGTGCGGTATTTCTTTTGTTTCTGTGCTTTTTTCTAAAACAGTTATAGTGGTATCCTATTGCTCGGTATAGATATTTCCAATTGGACAACAGCAGACTATGGTTGTATAATGACAGCTGTAAAACCTACTTATCCACTATGAAATGAAGATGGAGTGAGAATCATGGAACTACAGTTTCCTCATTTGCTTCGTCTGAACTTTCGGTTCGGGCGAATGTGTTGATGACAAACCAAAACGATTATAAACAAAACAATTCGGAGTATAGAAAGGATTTATTATCATGAAAAAAATAACCGCAATTCTTACAGCAGCCGCACTGGTTCTGACATCAGCAATAGCTTTTGCAGGCTGCTCAAACAAAACCGAATCATCTGATTCATCTGCTTCTTCCGACAAAGCGACATCAGCGGTCAGCACCTCTGCCGAAAAGCTTACAATCGCGATCCCGAATGATACCACAAACGAAGCTCGTGCGCTTCTGCTCTTACAGGAGCTTGGCTACATCAAGCTCAAGGACGGTGCAGGAATTACCGCAACACCGAAGGATATCGCCGAAAACGCCCACAACCTCGAATTCAAGGAAGTAGAAGCCGCTCAGGTTCCCAACGCACGTCAGGACGTTGACTACGCGATCATCAATTCAAACTACGCGATTGAAGCAGGTCTGAATCCCGTCAAGGATTCGCTCGGTATTGAAGGTTCAGCATCCGCATACGGCAACATCCTTGTCGTCAAGGAGGGCAACGAGAAAGAACCGAAGCTCCTAGCATTAAAAGCAGCGCTCGAAAGCCAGAAGGTAGCGGACTTTATTAAAGAAAAGTATGACGGCTCTGTTGTAAGCGTCGTAGAAAAAAC
>JAEEGI010024872.1_pt1 | contig 11647 bp, 9 predicted proteins | sample 8958751 | NCBI WGS metagenome assembly JAEEGI01 (sample SAMN16246545, study PRJNA631951) | gut metagenome | biome: gut microbiome; feature: rumen; material: KS-attached | host: Bos | place: Iran: Karaj | collected 2018-10 | reverse complement strand
TCAAAAAGAGAAACGGCGTTTTACTCATGGAGAAACGGCATGTTGCTACCAGAGAAACGGCCTTTCGCTCCGAGACAGACAGGGTGATGACACAAGGCGCCACATTCGGAACCCTGGACGAGAGAACCAATCTTTAAATTAACCTTAAAATTTTTTTAACAACTATGGGAACAATTCAAATCAAGAAGGTCGAAAAGACCGTCACAACTGGTAAGCAGGGTGAGGAACGCCAGAAGGTGAAGAAGACCTACGGCAAGATTATCTACCGTGGTACGCTGTCGCTGTACGACATGGCCGAGCACATCATGAAGCACGGTACGGTGTACACGGAGGACGTGGTCATCGGTGTCATCACGAAGCTGAAGAGCTGCATTCAGGAAATGCTCTCGGACGGCTACAAGGTGAAGCTGGACGGCATCGGAACGCTCTACCCCGTGCTGACCTCAGAGGGTGTGACTGACGCCAAGGACTTCAGCGCACAGGAGAACGTGACGCGCGTGGGCGTGGCATTCCTGGCCGACCAGAGCAAGAAGTCGCAGTACAAGGCTTCGGCCATGAAGCAGGGCACCAAGCTGAGCACGCAGCTGTATAGTGAGATGACAGAGGGCCTCACCCCCAGCCCCTCTCCAACGGGCGAGGGGAGTGGAAACACAGGCGGCAGTAGCCTCACCCCCAACCTCTCTCCTACAGGCGAGGGGAATGGTAACACTGGAGGTAACAACGGTGGTGGCGGCGACGACGATGCCCCTAATGAGAACTGAACGAGGGCTGAAGGCTGAAGGCTGAAGTTAAATTAACCGCAGATTCCGCAGATTATACAGATTATGGCTGCGCCTACACACAGTCATGAGAGATAAATCTGTGAATGCAACGCCACACAGTTATGAGAAATAAATCTGTGAAATCTGCGTAATCTGCGGTAAATAAAAAGAGCGTAATCTGCGGTAAAAAAAGAACGTAATCTGCGGTAAAAAAAGAAAGGAAAGAAGTATGAAACGAGAGACTTGGAAGACGGTGATTCAGATGGTGATATCCATTTTGACAGCGGCTCTGACGGCACTGGGCACGACATCGTGCATGGGGGCTTGCGGCCTGACGGCCTAGTGAAGGCTGAGGGCTGAAGGCTGAAGGCTGAAGTTTAATTAACCGCAGATTCCGCAGATTTCACAGATTTATTTCTCAGGACTTTGTGTTGCGCAGCTATAATCTGTATAATCTGCGTAATCTGCGGTAAATAAACAGAGCGGACTCTTCGTCTTAGTGTCTCTGTGTACAAATTGAGAAAAGGAAGGAATTATGAATGCAGCCGAGGTTCGCTATTTTAACAACAGAAGGTGCAAAAAAATGGGGAAAGATGATGATAATTCGACGTTTTTTACTATCTTTGCAGTCGAATTTGAAACAGCTTACGGAAACGCTTCTGACGTAACATTCACACATGAAACTGCAAATTAACATTCTACGTTCAGCCATCATCGCTGGCATTTGTATCTCTATCGGCTGTGTTGTCAACCTGCGCGTTGGCGGTGTTGCCGGTGCAGTATTATTCGCTTTCGGTCTTCTGGCCGTCGTCCATTACAAACTTAAGCTCTATACCGGAACCGCTGGCTTCATACGTGCCAAAGGCGACTGGTCCATGCTTGGCAACGTGCTTCTTGGCAACATTATAGGCTGCGCATTTACCGCCCTTGCCTGTAGCTATGCCCAGCCAGACATACTGCCTCCCGACTTTGCCATCGTTCAGTCGCGTCTGGCTAAAGGTCCTTGGGCATGTTTTCTACTTGCCATAGGTTGTGGATTTATTATGACCACTGCCGTCCAGTTCGGTCGTGAAGGCAAATTCCTTCCCCTGCTCTTTGGCGTCCCCGTCTTCATCCTATGCGGCTTTGCCCATTCTGTTGCCGATGCCTTCTATTTTCTGGCTGTTCCAGAATTGTATAGCATCGATTTGCTGATGGTCTATATTGCCGAGGTGCTGGGCAACTTTGTTGGTTGCAACCTCTACCGCTGGGTCATCGCCAAGGAGGAAAGAATGTGAATGAGTTTATAAAATTTGCGAAAATAGATGAGTGACTATATCGAGATAAAGGGTGCGAGGGTTAACAACCTGAAGAATGTGAGCGTGAAGATTCCACGCGACAAGCTGGTGGTCATTGCGGGCGTGAGCGGTAGTGGCAAGTCGAGCCTGGCATTCGACACGCTGTATGCCGAGGGCCAGCGTCGCTATGTGGAGAGCCTGTCGAGCTATGCACGTCAGTTCTTGGGTCGTATGAACAAACCTGAATGCGACTTCATCAAAGGTCTGCCGCCTGCCATTGCCATCGAACAGAAAGTGATTTCGAGAAACCCGCGTTCGACGGTAGGTACGACGACGGAAATCTACGAATACCTGCGATTGCTGTTTGCCCGCATTGGTCGCACGTATTCGCCCATCAGCGGACAGGAGGTCAAGAAGCATTCGACGGAAGACATCATAGAATGTACGCGCCAATACCAGCCTGGCACGCGCTTCGTGGTAATGGCCCCCATACACCCTGTTGAAGGCCGCACACTGGAACGACAGCTGCAGATGTACGTGCAGAACGGTTATGCGCGTATGGCTGTTGGCAACGATATCGTCAGAATAGACGACTATCTGGCAGACCTCGGCACCCAGACCTCAGACCTCTATCTGGTCATTGACCGCCTGAGCGTCGACGATGCCAAGGATGCCATATCGCGACTGGTGGACTCTGCCGAGACGGCTTTTTATGAGGGGCATGGGGAACTGCGACTGATGTTCCAGCCTTCAGGCATCTGCTACGACTTCTCGATGCGCTTCGAGGCAGACGGCATGACGTTCGAGGAACCCAGCGACCAGATGTTTTCATTCAACTCGCCAGCAGGTGCCTGTCCTGAGTGTCAGGGCTTTGGCAAGATTATAGGCATAGACGAACATCTGGTGATTCCGAATTCAACGCTGTCGGTATATGACGGTTGCGTGGTATGCTGGCACGGCGATAAGATGAAAATCTGGAAGGACGAATTCTGCCGACGTGCTGCACTGGACGATTTCCCCATCTTCGAACCCTACATGTCGCTGACGCAACGCCAGAAGGACATGCTGTGGCACGGACTGCCCAGCGACCGCAAGCGTCCAAAGGACGAACAAGTATCGATTGACGCCTTCTTCGATATGGTGAAGGAGAGCCAATACAAGATTCAGTATCGTGTGATGCTGGCACGCTATCGTGGCAAGACGACGTGTCCGAAATGTCATGGTACGCGACTGAAGCCCGAGGCCGACTACGTGAAGATTGGCGGGCGCAGCATTACCGACCTGGTGCAGATGCCCATCAAGAGGCTGAAGGAGTGGTTCGACCAGTTGGAACTGACGGAACAGGAAACGCAGATAGGGCGTAGGTTGCTGACGGAAATCAACTCAAGACTGCAATTCCTGCTCGACGTGGGACTGGGGTATCTGACACTGAACCGCATGTCGAACACGCTGTCGGGCGGCGAAAGCCAGCGCATCAATCTGACCACCGCCTTAGGCTCGTCGCTGGTGGGTTCGCTATACATACTGGACGAGCCAAGCATTGGCCTGCACTCACGCGACACGAACCGACTGATAAAGGTGTTGAAAGAACTGCGCGACATTGGCAATACGGTGGTCATCGTGGAGCATGACGAGGAGATAATGCGTGCTGCTGACTATCTGATAGACGTAGGACCAGATGCAGGACGCCTGGGAGGCGAAATCGTGTTCGAGGGCACGGTGGCCGATGGGGCAGTCAGCGGGTCCGACGACAACATCGCTGAGAAGAATAACCGCAGTTACACGCTGCGTTACCTGAGCCATCAGGACGAAATACCAGTGCCCATGTCACGCCGCCCTTGGAACCTCAAGATGACCATCAAGGGAGCGAGGATGAACAATCTGAAAGGCATCGATGTCGATATCCCGCTGAACGTGATGACGGTAGTGACAGGTGTGTCTGGCTCAGGCAAGTCGAGTCTGGTGAAGGGTATCCTCTACCCTGCCCTGAAGCGGCATCTGGGCGAGGTATGCGATGCTCCAGGCGAATATATGGGTTTGCAGGGCGACTATCTGGCACTGAAACACGTGGAAATGGTGGATCAGAATCCCATTGGCAAATCGACACGTTCGAATCCTGCCACCTACGTGAAGGCCTACGACGCCATTCGCGACCTGTATGCCGACCAGCCATTAGCAAAGCAGATGGGATTTACGAGCCAGTACTTCTCGTTTAACGCTGACGGTGGCCGATGCGATGAGTGCAAGGGTGCAGGCGTGATAACGGTGGAGATGCAGTTCATGGCCGACCTCGTCCTGGAGTGTGAGGCCTGTCACGGCCACCGCTTCAAGCACGACATTCTGGACGTGCGCTATGGTGGCAAGAACATTGACGACGTGCTGAACATGACCATCACGGAGGCCATCCAGTTCTTTGGGGCCGACAAGAAGGCCCAAACCATCGTCAAGCGTCTGAAGACACTGGAGGACGTCGGACTGGGCTATATCAAACTGGGACAGAACTCAAGCACACTTTCGGGGGGTGAAAACCAGCGTGTCAAACTGGCCTACTACATCGGACAGGAACGCCAGGAGCCTACGCTCTTCATCTTCGACGAACCGACCACGGGACTCCACTTCCACGACATCGAGCGACTGCTGCAAGCCTTCGACGCACTGATAGAACGCGGGCACACCATTCTCATCATCGAGCACAACATGGAAATCATAAAAATGGCTGACCACATCATAGACATAGGGCCAGACGGTGGCGACCGTGGTGGCGAGCTGGTAGCATGCGGAACACCTGAGGACATCGTGAAAATAGAACGCAGCATCACGGGAAAATACCTCAAAAGTAAGCTATAAGCCGCGAGGATTGTTAACAAATCATAATTCTCAATTCTTAATTCTCAATTCTCAATAAAATTGATTACCTTTGCATCCGCTTTCGAAAAGAAGAGCAAAGAGATCTGTGAAATGTTGCCGATATGGCTCAGTTGGTAGAGCAACGCATTCGTAATGCGTGGGTCGCCGGTTCGAGTCCGGCTATCGGCTCTCACACGTTCAGGAGTCAGAATCAGCATTAAAGTGCAAGTTCTGACTTTTTTTGGCTCCGATTAACGTGGTCAGGCGGAATTAGCTCAGTTGGTAGAGCATTGGCTTCCCAAGCCGAGGGTCGCGGGTTCGAGTCCCGTATTCCGCTCAAAATTCCCCCAAAAATACAATAAATATGCCCCGTAAAGCGTTATTAGTAACGATGACGTTTAGAAAAACCATATCACTACTGTTGCTGTTGATGACCCTTCAGGTGTCAGCCCAACAGTTTACCCTCAGCGGTCGTGTTGTCGATGAAGACGGCAAGGCTATAGAATTGGCTACGATATCTTGTCTGGAACAAGGGGCTGTAGCTATGGCTGATTTGCAGGGCAACTACTCGTTAAAGTTACACACTGCCGACTCAGTGGTTATCAGATACTCGATGGTGGGATACCAGACACGACAGCGCGTGCTGCGAAAACCCAGAAGCAACCAACGACTGGTGGTAACGCTCTATCCGATGAAAGCCCTTGACGAACTGGTGGTGACAGAACGGCGCAGACAAACCACAGCCACGGAACAGCTGGACACCAAGAACTTGCGACAGACGCCCTCGACCACGGGTAATGCCGTTGAGGAACTGGTGCAGCAACAGGCTGGCGTTTCGACCCACAACGAACTGTCGTCGCAGTATAACGTACGAGGCGGTTCGTTCGACGAGAACTTTGTATATATAAATAATGTGGAGGTCTATCGTCCGTTGCTGATCCGTAGCGGACAGCAGGAAGGCCTTTCCGTCATCAATTCGGATATGGTGGAGAAGATTGGTTTCTCAAGTGGTGGCTTCGAGGCCAAATATGGCGACAAGATGTCGTCGGCACTCGACATCCAGTACCGCAAGCCTACCCGTCTGGAAGCCAACCTGCAGGCATCGCTCTTGGGGGGCAGTGCTTTCTTTGCCTACGGCAACAAGAAGTTTACCATGAGTCACGGCATTCGCTACAAGACCACCCGCTATCTGCTGGGGTCGCTTGAGACCAAGGGCGAATACCGTCCGAATTTCCTCGACTATCAGGCCTATATCACCTATCAGCCCAACGAACGCTGGAGCATGGACGTGATAGGCAACATATCCGAGAACCACTACAACTTCGTACCCACAGATCGCGAAACGTCGTTTGGTACGATGCAGAACGTGAAGACGTTCAAGGTGTACTTTGACGGACAAGAGCGCGATATATTCCGCACCTTATTCGGTACCGTATCCATTACGCGACATCTGAAGCCCACGACCAGTATCAAACTGCTGGCATCGGCCTTCCATACAAAGGAACAAGAAACTTTTGACATTCAAGGACAATACTGGCTGGACGACACAAATACTCAAAAGCAGTTGGGCGTTGGCACCTATATGGAGCATGCACGCAACTATCTGACTGCCGACGTGCAGAGCCTGAAACTGATGATGGCCCACAAGGCAGGCAAACATGATGTAGAGGCTGGTGCAACCATCAAGTGGGAGCGCATCAAAGAGGACTCGCGCGAATACGAGATGCGTGACTCAAGCGGTTACAATATCCCCCACTCGGCTAACAGGCTGGACTTGATATACTCGCTGGCATCGAAAAACGAGCTGAAGTCGAAACGCATCGAGGCATACATTCAGGACACCTACCGTTTCCAGCTGGGAAAGCGTACCGACGAACAGGGTCGCGAACGTGCCTGGCACATGACGCTGAACTACGGCATACGCCTGTCGAACTGGGACTACAACCGTGAGACGGTGGTGTCGCCACGCATATCGCTGGCTGCCATTCCTTCGTGGAACGAGAACATGACGCTGCGCCTGAGCACGGGTCTATACTATCAGACACCGTTCTTCAAGGAACTGCGCGACACATCGACTGTCAATGGAAAAACCATCGTCACCATGAACCAGAAAATCAAGAGCCAGCGCTCACTGCACATCGTGGCGGCTTTGGACTACCGCTTCAATATGGCTGAACGTCCCTTCCGATTCAGCGCTGAAGCCTACTACAAGGCGATGGCTAACTTGGTGCCTTACAACGTACAGAACATGAAGGTCATATACTATGGCGAAAACTCGGCCAGTGGCTATGCTGCAGGTCTCGACCTGAAACTGTATGGCGAATTCGTGCCTGGTACGGACTCGTGGCTGACCTTCTCGCTGATGTCCACACGCCAGCGTATCAACGGACAGAGCATTCCCATGCCTACCGATCAGCGTTGGGGCGTCAACTTCCATTTCACAGACTACTTCCCTGGTACCGAGCGTTGGAAGATGACACTGAAGCTGGCCTATGCTGACGGACTGCCCTTTGGTGCGCCACACCGTGGCCTGGAATATCAGCAGTTCAGGGCCCCTGCCTACAAGCGTGCAGATATTGGCATGAGCTACCTTTTGATGGGCGAACCCAAGCAGCAGCCCAGCTTCAAACACCCGCGCATCTGGCTGGGCATTGACGGACTGAACATCTTTGGTATCTCGAATGTCAACTCATATTATTGGGTGACAGATGTCACCAACCACCAATATGCCGTACCCAACTTCCTGACAGGACGACAGATTAACGGCAAGGTTATTGTTGAATTTTAAAAAGTAACACATGAAGAGACTCTACACCTTATTATATATTATATTAATAGGAACCCTCACAACTGTAAGTGCACAGAAACTGACACCCAACGAACAACAGGCTCGCCGATTGTTTGACGAAGCATACAACACAGTATATGGCCCCAAAGGCTCGCAACTGACCTATGCCGTCAACATCATTGGCATCTACAAGACCAAAGGCACGATCTGGACTTTGGGCAAGATGAGCAAGTTTGCAGACGAGAAATACATTGCCTGGAACGACGACGTCACCTACTATCGCTACGAGCGCAAGAAGAATACTGTAACCATCTACAGCGCCCATGACGACGAACGGGACAAATATGCCACCAAATTCAAGTTTTATCCTGACAACTACAAATACCACATCAAGGATGAAAAAGACGGCTACCAGATTACCTTGAAACTGAAACAAGGCGCAAAAGGCATCAAAGAAATACGTGCACTACTCGATAAACGTACCCACTATCCGCTGAGCGTGCGAATCAAGTATGGCATCTTCCATGTCACCATCAAAATCAGTCAATTTAAGTCTGGTGGCATTTCGGAACAAATTTTCAAGTTCCCCAGAGAAAAGTATAAAGATTGCAAATATATCGACAAACGATAGTTTTTAACGTAAAATTACAAAAAATCTACATTTTCTTTCAAGTATTTATTTTTGTGTGCCTACACAGAAAAATATTTAAGAAAAAGTTGCGAAAATGTTTGGAGGGAAGAAAAAAAAGTCGTACCTTTGCATCGTTATCCTGAAAACAATCTTTTTACCTTAAAAAGGACTAATACCTATTGAAGATATAGAGTGGTTGCCTGTGAGGGTCACCACTTTATTTTTTACCCCATCTCAAAACGTTAAACTTTCATAAACTTTCAGTTTTTCTTATTTCCTATGACTCATTTCTCATTAAAAATGAGTACCTTTGCGCCCGATTTAGTCCGTGGTGGCTCAAGAAAGTCGCAGCACGAGGTTGCGCGCCATGCGGAAAAACCCGTTAAACAATTAATAAAAACAATGTACGCAATTGTAGAAATCAACGGTCAGCAGTTCAAGGTTGAGGAGGGCAAGAAGCTCTTCGTAAACCACATGAAAGATGTGGAGACCGGTAAAACTGTTGAATTCGACAAGGTACTGCTTGTCGACAATGACGGTTCAGTACAGGTAGGTGCACCCACCGTAAGCGGTGCTAAGGTAGTATGCGAAGTGGTTAATCCACTCGTGAAGGGTGAGAAGGTCATCGTGTTCAAGATGAAGCGTCGTAAGGACTCTCGCAAGCGCAACGGTCACCGTCAGCAGTACACCCAGGTAGAAGTTAAATCAGTAATCGCTTAAAACGTAGGAGGAACAACATTATGGCACATAAAAAAGGTGTAGGTAGTTCTAAGAACGGCCGCGAGAGTGCAGCTCAGCGACTCGGCATTAAGATTTTTGGCGGTCAGAAAGTAGTGGCAGGCAACATCATCGTTCGCCAGCGTGGTTCTAAGCACAACGCAGGTAACAATGTTGCCATGGGTAAGGACGACACGCTGTATGCACTTGTTGACGGAACAGTCAATTTCCACAAGGGCAAGCGCGACAAGAGTTATGTTTCAGTAATTCCTGAGCCCCAGGCCTAAGAGAACAAACAACAAACACTTATTCCAAACAAACCGAGTAGGAAGAGAGCACTGCCCTCTTCCTACTTTCGTTTTATTGACCTTCTTAATAGTTCTTCCAAAAAAAACTTGCCAAATGAATCATACTCAGATAACAACAATGGTGGACAGCTCCTCACGGAGGGTCCACCATCTTGGCTGTAAAGCGAAAGGTTAGGATTAGTTCTTATAATCGTTTTCAGCCTGTTTGGTCTCAGGAGCATCTGGACCATAATAATTGTAGTAAGCATTGTAGCGGTTGTAACCCCAGTTTACCAAATTCTTTTGAGGGTCTAACTCCTTAGCTTTGTCGAATGCCTTGACTGCCTCACCGAAGAGCTTTTTCTTCTCAGGATTCTTGTCGTCCATTTCCTGAGCCTTTACACAGTAGCAAACACCAAGGTATGTGGAAACCGCAGCATTGTCGGGTTTCACTGCAATAGCCTTAGTCAGCCACTTGATACCCTCGTCGGGCTTCTCTTCACCCATAGCAGCAATACCCTTGTCAGCCAGAGCAACGAAGTTGTTGGGATCCTTAGCCAGCACGTCGTCAAGCACCTTGTTAGCTTCAGCCTTCTCGCCAAGAGCTGAGAGTACATTGTACATATTCTCCAGCAGGACGTCGTTGCTTGGATTCTGCTCATAGATCTGACGCAGATTCTTCACATAATTCAGTGAGTCCTGACGGTTCTTGAGGTCAGCCTTCAGCAACTCTAACTTCAGTTTGAAAGCCTGGTCCTTGAACTCACCGGGGAAGGTCATTGCCAACTCGGCATAATCCATAGCCTTCTTGAGGTCCTTAGCCTGCCAGTTCCAGAAACCAGTGAGGTAGGCAATCTGACCCATAAAGTTATTCTGCTGAGTGCGATCGCATTCCTTAAAAATGGGGTTCTTGTCACTATTCAAGAATGCTTCCCAATACTTCAGCATGGTAGCATGGTCTTCAGCCTGTCCTGCCTCCTGTCCAGCATTTACCAGATTGAAACGCTGGTTCCAGAGACGCTCCTTATTCTTCTCGGCAAACTTGGGGTCAACCTTACCCTTAGCGTTGGGCAGCTGGTCGTACTTCTGACATTCATTGGCAGCATCGAGTGCATTGATGAGTGCAGTGTACATACCCTTGAGGTCGACGGGCTTCTCTTCCTTACCCATCTGCTTGTTAACCTGATTCTCTGTCTGGATAGTGCTTTCAGCATTATACTTCGTCATAGCCAGATCAACCAGTTTGTTGTAAGCCTTAGCCTTCTCAGCGTTATCAGCCAACGAAGCAAGGTTCTGCTTCAGCAACTGATTAGCATCGTCGTAGGTCTTTGCTTTCATGATGGCCTTCAGACCATCGCTGTCACCGGCAAATGCGGTAGCACTGGCTACCATCATCATTGCCATAATCATGATTTTTTTCATAATCTTCATTATTGGTTTAACATTTTATTCATTGTTATTCTCTGGAGCCTCTATGGTCTCAGAGTTTTCTGGAAGTTCTTCGTTGAGCACCTCTGCCTCGTCGACATCCTCCTCCTGTGAAGAGGAAACCTTGCAGACACTGGCAATGGTGTCATTCTTCTTGGTGAGATTGATGAGACGGACGCCCTGTGTGGCACGACCCATCACGCGGACATCGGCAACCTTCAGACGGATAAGGATACCCGACTTGTTGATAATCATGAGGTCGTTCTCGTCGGTAACCACCTTGATAGCAACCAGACGACCAGTCTTCTCAGTGATGGCGAGCGTCTTAACACCCTTGGCACCACGGGCTGTCTTACGATAGTCCTCAACCTCAGAGCGCTTGCCGTAACCGTTCTCAGAGACAACCATGATGGTCTCAGTCTCAGGATCGTTGACACATACCATGCCTACTACCTCGTCGTCGCCACCATCCAAACGCATACCGATGACACCTGTTGACACACGGCCCATGGTACGAACGTCGTTCTCGTCGAAGCGAACAGCACGACCATTGCGGTTAGCCAGCAGGATCTCGTTATGGCCATTGGTCAGACGAACACCTACCACCTGGTCGCCCTCGTTGATATTGATGGCGCGTACACCAGCAGCACGTACATTCTTATACTGGTCAAGACGGGTCTTCTTGATGATACCCTGCTTAGTAGCAAACATGACGTAGTGTGTCTGCAGGAACTCTTCGTCATTGAAGTTCTTGATGCGCAGCACAGCATTGATGGCATCGTCAGGCTCAATGTTCAGCATATTCTGGATGGCACGACCCTTAGAGCCCTTGTCGCCCTCAGGAATCTCGTAACACTTCTGCCAGTAGCAGCGACCCTTCTGGGTAAAGAAGAGCAGCGTGTTGTGCATGG
>JAEEGI010024871.1_pt1 | contig 11648 bp, 6 predicted proteins | sample 8958751 | NCBI WGS metagenome assembly JAEEGI01 (sample SAMN16246545, study PRJNA631951) | gut metagenome | biome: gut microbiome; feature: rumen; material: KS-attached | host: Bos | place: Iran: Karaj | collected 2018-10 | reverse complement strand
AAACAAAGTGGTACGCGGGATACCGCAACGGACAGTTCGAATACTACAAACGTGTCGGTGCCGTGCATCCTGGCGGGTATTCAAGCCCCGAATGCCTTTACGAGATTTCCGGTGGCACGTTGAAGCTCCGCATCGACGAGACGCGGCCGCCAAGGCCGCACCTTGGCGCGAGCTGCGTGAGCTGCATCATGACCAGCGACCACCGCTACGGGCGCGACCGCACCGAGGCCACCATCATGAAGAAGTTCGGCCAGAAATACGGCTGGTTCGAGGCGCGCTGCAAGGTGGCCAAGGGTCCGGGACTGGAGTCGGCCTTCTGGCTCCACCAGGTCGACCCCCTTCATCAGGAATTCACGCCGGAAGGGCTTCCCAACAAGGGCGACGGCGCTCTGGAATTCGACATCTTCGAGGCGTGGGGGCAGCCGGAGGACGCCGTCCGCGCGCAGATGAACGTCCACTACACGCCCGACGGCCACTACAGGATGCTGGAGCCGGATCCGGACAACGCCTTCCACGTCTTTTCGCTCGAATGGGAGGAGGGACTGGCGCGGTTCCGCTACGACGGTCGCGTCATGCAGACCTACCGCGGGCCGACGCCGCAGCGGGAGATGTTCATTCTGCTTGCCCTCTTCCACTACAGGCACATGCCGGACCATGTCGAAAGCGATCTGGTCTATCCGGTCGACTTCGAGGTCGACTACGTGAGGGCGTTCAAGCGGCGCGAGTGACGGACACGGTCTCCGACTTGCTTCTGAGGTGACCTATGGCAAAATGCGGATTGAGGGAAATCTTGGAAAACACAGTGCATTCGCTGGTCACCCGTGACGGACGCCGTCTTGTCTCGCATCGCGAAGCGGACGGCAAGGACCGCTTCGAACTCGTGCCGGAGGCGTCGCTGCCGCCCGGGACACCGCCCGCGCGCCAGTGGACGATATACGTCCTCAAGGCGACGCACACGGACATCGGCCTCCACAACCCGCCCTATGTGCAGCGGCATGGAACGGTGAAGCGCATCGAGGATGCCGCGCGACTGATCGACGCCGACACCCGCGGCGATGACGACCCCGCCGCCTACCGCTACGTGATGGAGGGCGCCTGGTTCTGGGAGAACTACCCGATGGACCGCGGCGAGGCGGCGGCAAGGCGTATCGTCCGCGACTACATCGCCCGCGGCCGCATGGACGTGGGCGTTACCTGCGCGGGCAACCACACGCATCTCTTCTCCGCGACAGAAATCGAACGCTCCGTCCTTGCGAAAAGGCGTCTCGCCGACAAGTGGGGCATTGGCACAAAGACCTTCATCATGGCGGACAATCCGGGCATGAGCTGCTCCATCATCGCGCCATTCGTCCGAGCCGGCATCAAACACTGCCTTTTCCTCCCAAACCAGTGGAACCCGCATCCCTCCACCATCTGGAGGCGCAACGAGGGCATCCACGACGGGACCTGGAACCCAGACGCCCTGGGCGGGGGCAACCGCGTCGAGGTCTCATACGACTCGCCGCTGCCGATGGTCTTCCGGTGGAAGGCGCCGCATGGCGATGACTCGCTTCTCGTCTGGTGTTCGACGCAATACGGCTACGGTCTCGTCCGTCTCGGCTTCAATGGCGGGAAGGATCGGCCGGCAATGGCGGATGTTGAGGCGCGGATGCCCGAATTCCTCGCGACGCTGGAGCGGAAATACCGATACGACGTGTGGTTCGCGTCGAACTACGGTGACGACGAGACGCCAAACACAGTTTTCGCCGACTTCGCCGCCGAATGGAACGCAAAGTGGGCCTGGCCGCGTTTCAAGACCATCGGGCGGCTGGACGAGCCGTTCGAACGCCTTGAGCGCGATTTCGGCTATGCCATACCGACGCTGCGCGGCGAGATGACGAGCGGATGGCTGCAGCACGCCGCAGCCGCGCCGGAACTGCTGGCCGCCAAACTCAACACCGACAGAGCGCTGGAAACCGCCGAACGCCTTGGCGCATTCGCGGGGACGCTCGACCGCGCCGCCGTCGACCGCGCCTGGTGGCACCTCATCCTCAACGACGAGCATTCCTACGGCACGAGCGGCTACCAGGGGCGGCGCGTCTTCGAGACGTGGATGCAGCACCGCGACTGGATCGAGCGCGCCGCCGCAACGGCCGCCGAAGAACTCGCCAAAGCCGAGGGAAAACTGGGGTTGTCCACAAATGACAATCGGGGAACGGGGAACGGGGAACGGGGAACAGGGGAAATCCCTGCGCACTCCGCGCCTCCGCGCGAAATAATGGACGACACCGCCGAAAACCGCTGGTATCGCGTCACCGTCGCGGACGGGGAGATTCTTTCGATTTTCGACAAGGAACTCGGAAGGGAACTGCTGGACGCCCCGGCCAACCGCCTCCTCTACACCCGCGACAACCACAAGACATGGGAAAGCGCCCCCGCTTCCGCGCTCGGCGCGAAAGTGACGCGGCGCGTTTTCCTGCCCTCGGACGCCAGACGCATCGACATCGAGGATACCATCGAACACGCCCGCGAACTCTTCAACGACAACCGCTGGTTCCGCTTCGGCTATCTTGCATTCCCGTTCGACGTTCCAGGCGGTGCTTTCGCGGCTCATTTGAACGGCATGGTCATCCGCCCCTACGAGGACTGCCACCCGATGACAACAGACGCCTACTGCGCCGTCCGCGACTGGTGCGCGGTGGAGAACGGCGATTTCGGCGTTGCGCTCATGATGCGGGACTCCACGCTGACGGAATTCGGCGAAATCCATCCCGACAAGACGTGCTACACGGGGAAGCCGCCAGAAGGGAAGACGGCCATCTACCCGTATCTCTTCAACGACTGGCTGCAAATGCACCAGCCGGACGGCGACTCGATGAACTTCACATTTCGCTTCTCGATTACGTCGTATGCGGGCGACTGGCGGCAGGCGGACGTGCCGCGCCTCTGCGCCGAATGGCTTGATCCCTTCGCCCGGTGGATGCGCGGGCATGGCGTCCCGCCAGTGACGCGCGAGTCCGTGGGCGATCCGCCCCCGGACTGGACGGGGCTGATTGAAAAGCCGCGCGCCGGACACGGCGAAAAGGACGGCCAGATGTACCTGCTATGGGGGGCCGACATGTCGCCGGATTTCGACCACTACGAACTTTGGCGCGACGGAGAATTCCTCGCCAACGTGCGCAACGAAACGCCGGACGGCATCCCATTTCGCGTGGCGCGCTACGAAGACCTTGGACTCCCGACGCATTCTCGGCACGTCTACAAGGTCCGGAGCGTTTACAAGGATGGCAGACGCGGCGAGTGGTCCGTGTTCGTCGGGATTACGCGCCAAGGTGAAGCGGTTCTGGTATAATTCAATGCATGGGAAACACAATGAACGTGACGCCTCGGACAGGCCCCTGGACTAAGGAAAAGGCGTGGGAATGGTACAATGCGCAGCCGTGGATTCGCGGCTGCAACTACATGCCGGCTAGCTGCGCCAACAGAGTTGACCAATGGCAGGAGTACGGCTGCGAGGAGCGCTTCGCCGAAATGGAGCGCGAAACGGCCCTGATGGAGAAGGACGGTTTCAATGCCGTGCGCATCATCCTCGGCGACCTTGGCTTTGCGGTCTGGCGCGCCGAGCACGACGGCATCATGGACCGCTTCGAGCGGATGCTCGAAATCTTCAACCGCCATGGCATCCGCGTCATCCTTGTGTTCGGCAACGACTGTTCGCGTCCCAAGCCCCTCTGGTCGCTCCCCGAGATGGGCGAGCAAAAGTGGGACCTCGGCTACCACGGCGGCCGCAAGCTCTCCCAGCACGGCAGCTTCCCCGGCATGGCCGGATACACGGCCGTGGATGACCCTGCCCTGTGCGAGGAGTTCTTCGCGATGTGCGGGGAGTTCCTGTCGAAATACGCGCATGACCGGCGCATTCTCTTCTGGAACCTCTGGAACGAGCCGGGCAACAACGGGCGTGGCCGCATTTCGCCGCCGTACATCCGTCGTCTATTCGAACTCGCCTGGAAGATCAACCCGGACCAGCCGCTTTCGGCCGACATCTGGACGAATGAGCGGAACTGGACGGACGGCGTCGCCGAGGCCGTGGGGGCTGAACTGAACGACATCGTCAGCTATCATTCCTACAGCAATCTCCAAAGCCAGATGGCGTTGGCGAAGACGCTGCAGGAGCGCTTCGGACGCCCGATGGTCAACACCGAATGGCTGGCGCGCATCTTCCACTGCAACGTGCAGGACGTCTACCCGTTCTTCGCGCAGAACCGGATCGGATGCATGATGTGGGGCTACGTAAACGGCAAGTACCAGACGCACGAGCCGTGGGAGTCGATGTGGAAGAAGGTCGAGGCGCATCCTGAAATCGCGGAGGATCTTGATCTTTGCAAATGGTTCCACGACCTCTACCGGCCGTCGTTGCGGCCCTACGACCCGGGCGAAATCTCCGTCATACGCCATGTCAACGCCGAGATGGACGCGGAGAGGAAGGGACTTTCACTCCGGGCAAAGATTGCACGGGCACACAAAATCACGGGCGAGGACATGTGGTACGGCTACCGGAGGACGAAGTTCGACTTCGGCGGCCGCGAGGCGTGGATCGTCGAGCCATCGACATTCTCGGCGGAGGGAACGCCCTGGACTTGGACAATCCAGTGGGCCGAGGCCTTCGTCGACCGGACCGGCGTTCTCGACCTTCTCAGGCGCGGCTGGCACCATGTGACAATCGACCTCTTCGACACACGCATGGACGAGAAGGGAATCGAGACTGCCGCCGCGTTCCAGGACTTCCTCGTGACGGAACTCGGCTTCGCGCCGAAGGCGAATCTCGTCGGCATGAGCTGGGGCGGGTTCTTCTCGACGCGCTACGCCGCAGCGCATCCCGGCAACGTGCGCAAAATCTATATGGACGCGCCGCTTCTGAACTTCGACGGATTCGGCAATCCCGACTACGGCCGCATCGGCGTCTGGGTCAACCGCAAACCGGCGGACGGAGTATGGGTGAACGACCCGGAGATGCCCGTCAACAAGGCCGAGGCAATCGCAAAGGCGGGGATCCCCGTGCTGCTCGTGTACGGGGGCTGCGACACCGTCGTCCCGCCCGCGCAGAACTGCATGATCTTCGCGGAGCGCTTCAAGGCCGCCGGCGGCGACTTGCAGGAGATTCCGCGCAACCTCTTCGGCCACCACCCCCACGGCCTGGACCCCGACAAGACGCAACCCATCGTCGATTTCTTCGCCGATTTCCCACCCCGTTGACGTACCGGCCCCTGCCTGATCGTGTCCCCGATTGCGAGTTCCTTGAAGCGGCAATAACTGGGAAAAGGTAACATGCCATGCCGGACATAGTCCTCTTCCTAAATGACCTGGCCGACGACCCGACGAAGCGGCTGAAGCTCGCCGGTGTGCGGCGCTATGCCGAGGCTGCCGGATGGAGCGTGATTGCGATTCCACAGGAGAAGTCGGGGGCGAAAAGCATTTCCGACCTTCTCGTTCGATACCATCCAATCGGCTGCATCTGCGACGAGGATTCCACGCCGACGAGGGCTACGCCGCGTCTATTCGGCGACGTTCCCGTGGTCTTCGCCAATGGCTACGGGAGCCTCTACGGCGGCCCTGCCGGACGCATCTGCGTTGACAACGCCGCCGTCGCACGCGCCGCTTTCCGCGAACTCTCCGCAGGCAATCCGGAGGCGTTCGCCGTGGTCGGTGAATCGTCTTCCCCGGAGTGGTCAGTCGTCCGCATCAAGTCCTTCCAGGCCGAGGTGGCAAAGACAGGGCATCCCTGCCACATAATCCGCGAAAACAGGTGGAAGGTTGCGAGGGAGTTTACCGCGTACATTCGCCCATGGATTGAAGCGCTTCCCCGCCATACCGCAATCTACGCCGTCAACGACCCCATAGCGCGACGCATCGCCGACGCAGCGAACGCCGCAAAGCTGCGCATCCCGCAGGACCTCACGCTCCTAGGCACCGACAACACACCCACCTGGTGCGAGGCTCCATCCCCCACGATCTCCAGCATCCAGCTCGACTTCGAACGCATGGGCTATCTCGCCGCGAAGATGCTCGGTCAAAAGATTTGCCAGCATGGGCCCGATGGAGGCGGCGGCGCCGTCTCCGCCTCCATCGGGCCCATGCTGGCCGTTCGACGCGAATCGACGGGCGGGCGGGGGCGCATGGAGCCGCACATTCTGGAGGCGGTTGAGATTATCCGCCGCGAGGCATGCAACGGCCTCACGGTCGCAAAACTCGCCGCCCGTCTCCCAGGATCCCGCCGCTTGCTCGACCTCCGTTTCCGCGAGGCGATGGGACACTCAGTCCTCGACGAAATACAGCAGGTGCGCCTGGAGCGCGTATTCGACCTGCTACGGCAACCCGGAATCCGCATCGGCGCCATCGCCGACTTCAGCGGCTTCGCCCTGCACCAGCTCGACAAGGTCTTCCGCTCCCGTTTCGGCTGCTCCCTGCGCGACTGGCGCAAGCGCAATGCGTAGTGTAAAGCGGAGAGTTGCCGCCCGAAACCCGAAACCCAAAACTTTTTTGCCTAAAAAGTCCATTTTTTGGTGCAACGCGGGTGTAAAATGCTTGCCGTCGCCGCGCATCGCATCTGACTGTCCTCATTGGGCGAGGCGTGGGAGCGACAGTACTGGAAGGAGAAAAACATGAAAACGTCTCCACATCGCAAAACGTCCGGCATCGCTTCGGCCGCGTTCCTTGCGGCGATTGCCTTCGCCGTCCTGCCCGCCGCGAGCCATGCAGTGGACCACGAGGAGGTCATTGCGGAAGCGGCGGCCTCGCTGGTGAGCTGGAAGCCTGACACCAACAACGGACGCGTCCAGCTTCCGCTGAGCAAGCAACGCGAGGCGATCCTGCGCTTTGACGTGAACGGCATGGCGAACGCCACCAACGTCAAGGCGCGCTTCTACTGCTCGGCGCACCTTGCCAGCGCCGCGACGCCGGTCATTCTCCGTGTCATGCGGGACGTCGACTGGGATCCGTCAAGCGTGACGCCGAACACCATGCAGCATGAAATTCCCTTCTTCCCATCCACCTGGATCGGGCGTGGCGACCCGTTGTTCGCCGGGTCATTCAACGTTTCGGCCGCCACTGCGTACTATGAGGCCGATGTCACGGACGCCGTGCGCGAGGCGGCGCGCACGACGGGCAAGCTGGCGTTGCACGTCTATTCGGCCTGGTGGCACGAAGACTCGGAATGGTCCGTTCTTGAAGGACCCGGCACCGCCGTCGAGGCGCAGCGCCCCCGGCTTGTCGCCGAATGGGCCGATTCCACGCGCTCGCCGGCGATTCCCGGCCTGACCGAGACGATAGAACTGGAGCCGACGGACGACATGTACGTCAACCTCAAAAATTCCAATGCAGTTGCCAATAGCGGTTCTCTTTGTGCACGCGCCTGGGGCTACGAGGCATTCCTGAAATTTGCGACCTCGGCGTTTGCCGGGCGTGTCGTCAGCGCCACGCTGAAGCTTTCCCTATCGTCAGCCGTGGATGCGTCGAATCCATGGGAAGTCACGCTTCAGAATGGCGGAGACTGGTCGGAAACGGCAATGACGCTTCCGTCTGGGCTGAGCGTGATCAACAGCTGGAATAGCTCCGCGCCGGCGGACACCGTGCGCATCACGACGGGCCTCGCGGCCGAGAACACGGTCGACGTGACGAGTCTCGTGACGAAGGGGCAGGATTTCTCCTCTGGCTTCCTGACATTCCGCCTGAACGCCAAGAATTGGGGTCCTCCTGTTGCCACGTTCTACTCAAAGGAGGCGGCGGATGCGACGAAGCGGCCGAAACTGATTGTGGTCGTGCGGAAGAGCGTGTCCGCGAGCCGTGTCAACGATGCGGTGACAGTCTCATGGCCGTCCGTCAGCGGCGCCGATTCCTATCGCGTGGCGCGCGCTGACGATCCGGATGGCCCGTTTGAGACGGTGGCAACGGTCACGGGCACATCGGCGATTGATCCGACGTGCCCGGGCAAGGCGACCTACTGGTATCGCGTCTTCTCAGTGGCCGGCGACGCGGAAACGACGATGGACACGGTCCGGTTCAGCGAGAACACGGCGACCGCGTACCGCACGGCGCTCTACGACTGCGGCGTGAACAGCGCCAGTCAGTCAACCCAGTCAACTCCCGTCTACAACCAGGCGTCCTACCAGATCGGCTGCCAGCAGTGGGATAGCGTGACGCGGGCGATGTACATTGGCTTCGATCCGAGCGGACTCGAAGAGGCGCCGTACGTGCGTCTGCGCGTGAAGACGGTCTGGGCGAGCGGCCTCACAGGACAGAACAAGCCTGCGCGACTTTTCGGCGCCATGACGGACAGGTTCGATCCGACGAACGTCTGCTGGTCGAGCGCCGTCTTCGGGCTGCCCGTGCGCGCGCCAGTTGCGGCGGGAACGACTTACGACGACGAGTTGGGGCGTGTCAGTTTCGGCGTGACCGCCACCGACTTCTCTCCGTACCTCGAATTCGACGTGACCGAGGTCGTGCGCGAAGCCGCGCGACAGGGCCGCTACGCATCGTTCCAACTGTCGCTTGAGGCGGCAAACGCGAATTACGCCCGCTGGATCTCAGGTGTCGCTTCCGGGAATCCGCCCGTCCTGCTTTATCCCCCTGTCGAAGGGTTCGGCCGTCTCGTGGCGGAGGACGACCTAAGCGGCGAGCGGCCAAGGGTCAACCTGACCTGGGGCGCGGGACCTGCGGGGACGACCTACACGGTTGAGCGTACGCCGGCGACGCACAGCGCCTACGCCGTGCTGGCGTCGGGAATTTCGGCAACTGCCTTCCTGGACAGGTCGACGGTCCCCGAAGCGGTTGTGTACAAAGTGACGGCCAACCTGCCGAACGGGCAGATGTCGGTGCAGGAGCTGACGCACACCGTCGATGCCGCCGTGAAGATCCGGGCTTCGGCGGACACGTATGTGTTCGGGGCCGAGAGCGGCAAGGACTCGACATATGGAACGGGGCGCTCGCTTCAAATCAAGTATGACAGCTGGGGGACGGTCAACCGCGAGGGCGTCCTGCGCTTCGACCTGAGCGCCGTGCCGGAAAACTTCAAGAAGGCCTACTTGCGTTTGCGCATCCTTCACTCGAATGCGCCGAACGCCTACGACAAGGTGTGTTTCCGCACGGTCCCTGATTTCGCCTGGACGGACGCGGCGGCGCCAAGCTGGCACGATTTGCTGGGCAACCAGGTCGGTTCGACGCTGCCGTCGGCTTCCGGCGTGTTCGCCACCTTCTATCCCGGCGTGGTGTCGTTCTGGACGGACGGAACCGAGCTTTCCGTTGACATGACGGCGACTGTCCGCGCGGCCAAGGCGGCCGGACAGCAGGCCGTCACGGTGCATTTCTATCCCCTCGAAGGCGTCTCCGACATGATTCAGTTCTATTCGCGCGAAAGCGGCATGTCGGGCTACGCCCCGTATCTCTCCATCGTGCCGCGCAACTGGCATCCGAAGGGTCTTACGATGGTGGTTCGGTGACGGACACGCTTTTCACCATCCTAGCATTATCGAGCTGGCGCAAGTAGTCGCCGCGGCGTTGACGAGGCGGTTTTCTTCTTCATCACGGCGCCGCCTCATGGGAGCGAACCCAGTCGAGTAGGCCTTCATATTGCATTGCGCCGGAAGCCAGCGCCATACCAGCCTCAACGATGTCGGAATCGGTGCAGTCTATTTCGATTCCGTTGACTTCAAGGAACGTTAGCATTACATACATGCCAATCCGCTTGTTTCCGTCGAGAAAGGCATGATTGCTGACCAGGGCGAAGCCAAGCCGCGCCGCCTTCTCCTCCTTGGTCGGATAGAGTTCCCTGCCGTCGAAGGTGGCGAAGGCGGACTCAAGCGCGGACTCAAGCAACCCCTCGTCGCGAACGCCGACACTGCCGCCGGTTTCCTGCGCGATGTACTGGTGGAGCAGCAGCACCTTCTCCTTGCTGAACCTGGTCACTTCGCAAGCTCCATGAAAGCGGCCTTGTGTCGGCGCAGTATGCGCCGCGCCACGACGTCAATCCGCTCGTCTTCAGTCAAATCAAGATAGTTTCCGTCCGCAAGGTTGACCACGACATACCTTGGGCGGTTGTTTTTGAAGATGACGGTTTTGCCGTCGCGATCCGTTCGCCGCGCCACCATTGAGAAGTTCTGGTTCGCGTCCGTCATCGTAACAATGTCTTTCGTATCTATCAGCATACCGACTAAATCTCCCACAAGTTATGTATATATTATAGGATGTTTTATTCCTAGAGTCAACACGCTAGGATGGCTCATAATCCCATAATCCACGCCCTCTCCCATTCGTAAATGACAAAAACGCCTATTGAGCATCAATGACAGAAATGAAAATGAAAATGGCAAAAACTCCCCCTCCCCCGAACTCCCTTTCTCCCAATAGCGGAAGCATTGTGCAAATGTGCAAGTGTGAAAGCAGCCAATTCCCAATTTCCAGTATCAGTAACAATTGATGGCGACACTTGGACTGGCATTGGTACTGGATACTGACTACTGAATACTTACACACTTGCACACTTACACATTAAAGGGACATGCGCGGCGCGGCTGGAAGCCGCACCTCCCAATGGCGGGAAGGTCGCGCTCCCGCGCGCCCGTCGCAGGCAAGATGCCTGCGCTCCCAGGGCCAAAGGCAACGCGGTATATATTTGCAATGCGCCGTCATCGGATCATCAACCATTGGAACAACCGGGCAACCGGACATCCGACCATCGGAGAGCGGCCGGGACGGCGCCCGGCCCTCCCCTGCGCATGTTACGCGCCGTTTGCGTGGGCGCTAAACGAACCCAACAAAAACTTTGTGTTCTTCGCGCCTTTGTTATCTTTGCGTTGAAAATCCCGCCCCCATAATCCCACATCCCCTCCTCCTTCAAATGACACAAACGCCAATTGAGCATCAATGACAAAAATGAAAATGAAAATGGCAAAAAACTCCGCCTCTCCCCCACTCCATTTCTCCCAGTAGCGGAAGCAACAAGGAGCACCGGCCGGGACGGCGCCCGGCCCTTCCCGTGGACACACGCAGTTTGCACGGATAACGGAGCGCGCCCTACAAAACTTTATATTCTTTGCACCTTTGCTATCTTTGCGTTGAAAACCCGCACCGCGCTCCCTCACCACCGCCGCGGGCGAGCCGTCCACGTCCCAGAGGGGAGATATCCCTTAATCGTGGCGTGGGATGCTGGAAAGTGTGGAAAATGCGTTTTCGGGCCGCAGCGGGGTTGACACCCCATGCGCCGTTCTGGTAACATTTTCCCCGTCGATGCGCGGAATACTCCGCCACACCGCGGAAGGCCACAACTGTGAAAACTTTCTTTCTGTCCCTCCTCTTCCTCGCCGGTAAGGAAAGCGACCTCGCGAAGCTTTCGCGCGGAGAGCGCGTCCTGCTCGTGCTCACCGGCCCGTGGATGATTCTTCCGGGGCTGGTCGTCCTGTTCTTCCTGACCCTGCCGCTGGTCGCGACGCTGCCGGCGGAGACCTCGGGCCTTCCGGAACGTCTGCTCTTCTTCCAGGGCTCGGACGACTGGGGCGGGTCAAAGATGTTCGCGCTCTGGGTCGCGGCACTCGCGTTCTTCGCGGTGACGATCCCGCTCCTCCTCTCGCTCCGCCTCCGCGCCTTCGTCCACCCCGCCGGCTTCGCGTGCCGGCTGGGCC